>Ga0315289_10005025_pt1 | contig 19640 bp, 13 predicted proteins | sample YL17G11_40_MG_FD_203452 | JGI IMG/M metagenome (GOLD analysis project Ga0315289, IMG submission 203452) | Sediment microbial communities from Yellowstone Lake, YNP, Wyoming, USA - YL17G11_40 | ecosystem: Environmental > Aquatic > Freshwater > Lake > Sediment | place: USA: Wyoming | collected...
TTTATATAAAATTAAATTATATGCCTAAAAATTATAAAAACTTAACCTGGGAAAAATTAAACAACTTACTGGTTATCTTAATTCTAGTTTATTTAATTTTGGTTTTTGGGATTTGCCTTTTCAAATACTTCACTTTTAACTACAATGCCCTGGACCTGGCGATTTATAACCAGGTTTTTTATAATTCTAGCTTTGGCAATCTTTTTATTTTTACCATTCACCCGACTTCATATCTGGGCGACCATCTGGAATTAATAATTTTTTTGCTTTTGCCCTTTTATACTCTTTTTAAATCGCCTGTGGCTCTTTTATTTTTGCAAACAATTTTTCTGGCTGGAGCAGCCGTGCCTTTATATTTAGTGGCTAAAAAATTTCTCCAGCCCTGGCCGACTTTGCTGGTTCTGGCCCTATACCTTTTTAATCCTGTTACCTGGAATATTAATCTCTTTGAATTTCACATTTTAGCCCTGGCTCCTTTTTTTCTGGGCTGGGCATTTTATTTTTATCAGTGCAATAAATTCTGGCGCTTTTTAATTTTTGCTTTGCTGATTTTATCACTGCGCGAAGACCTGGCTTTTGTTATTTTCATGTTTGGCCTGCTGGCTTTGCTTGATAAAAAGAAAATTCAGTGGATTATCACGCCCATAATTTTAGCCACAGTCTATTTTTTTACTGCCTTAAAAATAACCGCCTTTTTTTCCAGCAGCCAGCATTATAAATTTCTGGGTTATTATAAATGGCTGGGCTCAACTCCCTGGGAAATCTTTATTAATTTTTTTGCCAAATTCCCGCTGGTTCTCAATCATGTCTTAACTCTGGCTAATTTTGAATTCATACTGGGTTTTTTTCTGGTATTTTTATTTATCCCGTTTTTCAGGCCCAAATATTTGCTTTTAGCAGGCGGAACTTTTTTGCAGCTGATTTTGGGACCGGCTGGCGGCGAATTAATTTTGCGCATGCATTATGGCGCTGTTTTTTTAATTGTTTTTTGTTGGGCCCTGATTTTTTCTATTAAAGCCCTGACAAAAAATCCCCGAGCAGGGGCTTTTTATGCCAGGTATAAAGATGTAATTGTTGCTGTTGTACTAGTTGGCCTGGCTTATAATTTCTTGCTGCTCGGCCCAGCAATTTCTTTTGTCCAGAAAATTTTTCAGACAGATTACGAGCAAGTTGCTCTGAAAAACCAATTTATTAAAGAAATACCTGCTGACGCTTCAGTCATCGCGCCTTACCAATTATTAACCAATCTTTCCTCGCGAGCGCAAATCTATGGCTTAAATTATGTTTTTTTAGGCCAGCAGCAATATGGCGCTGGTCCTTACCTAATTCCTGACAATACCCAGTACTTACTACTTGATTATAATGATTTTCTAACCTATCATGTGCAATACGGCGAGGATATCAAAGATTATTATTATCAAGGTGACAACAACCTAAGAAAATTGCTTTTAGAAAAAATTTATAAATTAAAAAAAGCCAGTTGTAATCTGGCTTTGTACCAAAAAGATTATCAGGGGCAAGATTTAGCTTTATATCAGGTGCTGGACAAAATTCCCGAGCAGGTCCAGTCCCCAGCGCAACCAATTAGCGACCAGCTGGAATATTTGGGCTCAATTAAGGAAGGAAATAAATTAACTTTATTTTTCAGGCCGCTGACAGAAATTAAAACTAATTATTTTCTGCAAGCTGGCAGCCAGATTTATCCTTTGGGCTTTGGATTTTATCCCGCCAGCGAATGGCAAAAAGACGAGATAATTGCCTTATCTTTTTATGATCTGCCGAGTGTGGAAAAGATGTCAGTGCTTAATATGTCAGGCCAATTAAAATTAAACGGTCTGGGCAGCACTTTTGAAGATCTGCAGAAAAAAGAGGTTTTGGGCGCATTTACTCCCTGATTTATCTGGCTTTGGCAGCCACGACCGCAACCTGTCCATCCAAATCATAAAATTCTTTTATGATTTTTTTATCACTTAAAAATCCTGTTTCTCGATTGCCTTTAACCGGATAGAAATAAAGAACCCTGCTTTCTGGCTTTGGCTGGCTTATATTCTGAAAATAAGCTAAAAGCCCAAAAGATAATTTAGCAAAACGCTGATTGGTGCCGATCAGATTTTTTTCTTGGGCCTGAAATTGCTGAACCGGATATTGGGCATAAACTAAAAAATTATAAGGCCAAAGATTGCTGGCGCCCGGCACCTTGATTAAAAAAAATTGGTCATAATTATTATAATTATCCCTGATATATTCACTTATGGCCTGATCCTGATAATGGAAGACTGGGCTGGAACTTTTGGGATAAAGAACATAAAAATCATAGCAAAAAAAGGCAAAATTTATCACAGCAAAAATACTCAAAGCATAAATTAGTTTCCTTTTTTCTTTAAACTTAATCTGCCAAAAATAAATAAAGCCCAAAGCCGCAAAAATCTCTAACAATCCCATGGCCGTGGTAAATCTTAAAGGATGAGGCACTGACTCCATGGTAAAAGCAGCGGGTAGCGCTGCCAAAAACAGCCACAAGATTATAAATTTAGAGCTTGGCTCTTTAAAATTTTTTAAGCTCAAAATTATGCCCAGGCAAATAAAAGGTATCTCAAATAAATACACTAAGCCAGTATGCGGGCTTAAAAGCAGGGAGTTGCCATAAAAAAACAGAAAATAAGGATTATAATGCAAAAAGTAGCTAATTATTAATAGAGGCAAAGCCAAATAAAGAGGTGTGTGAAAAATAGAAACTTCATCTAACCTTGTATGTGCCAAATTGGGCAAAGAAAAAAACGCTATTTTATCGAAATTGGCGAAAATACCAAATTGGTTTTTTAGATAAAATAGAAAAATTGGCAGCGCGATAATTATCAAGGGAACAAAAAAACTAAAATAATTGGCCAGTTTTATTTTTTTCAGCCAATCTTTAAAGGAAAAAACAATTAGCACCAATAAAATTGGCAGCCAGATAAATGACGAAGCATATACATAAAAACTTAAGCCCCAAATTATCGCGGCTAAAAAATAATGGTAATTCTTGGTTGTTTTTAAACCTTTAATTAAAAAGAATGAACCGGCGATAAAAAACAAGGGTAAAAAGCTGACATTAAAAAGTAGGCGTGCCAGCGCAATATTCCAGGGGGAAAGCGCTAATAAAAAAGCAGTCAGCAACGCTATTTTTTGCTGGAATAATTCTTTGACTAACAAATAGATAAAGAGCAACAATAAAAGATTAAAAAAAACAGGTATTACCCGAAAAAATTGGAAATGGCTTAAGCCAAAAATTTTAATGGGCAAAACCAAAAGATAAGACAAGAAAGCATTTTCTCCCCAGCCATAGCCAACTAAATGCACGGGGAAATAATTGCCAAAGGCATCAGACGCTTCTTGGCTTAAAGTATAGGCATTATAGACAATTAGCGCCTCGTCAACTTGCAAGCCAGCGGGAAATTTATCCAATAAAAAAATGCGCAAAAAGCAAGCAATTAATAAAATTAATAATAAAAGTGTTTTAGGTCTTGTTAGCAGCTCCATCTGAACTAATATTTACTTTATAAATGTTAATTTTTTCATTTTTATAAACTTCAGACAAGTAATCTTTTTGCGCGGGCTGAAAGTCGCCTAATTTTTTTTCCAGATCAGAATAAAAAATATAACTTATTTGATTGGCTTTTAAAAAATCCTTTTTCAATTCATCGCGGTCATTATTTTCATAGAAAAATTCAGCTTGTGCTCTTTTAGTCTCAAAATTTACTGTTTCAATGGGATGGCCAAAATATACTTTTTTGCCTGTCAAGCCCGGCAGCAAACCACCGCTTTCCAGGCCCGTCAAGATCGTATCGCTGGCCAAAGCATTTTGCTTATACCAAGTCATGGCTGAATTAATATTAGGGTCAACAAAAATTAAATAGCTTTGATCGACCTTGCCTGCCGCTGACTCCCGCACAAAGGCAAAATTTTGAGCATAGGTATATAAATTTGTAATCGTGGAAAAAAATAAAATTGCTAAAAGATAAACGGCTTTAACTACCAAAGGATAACTTTTTAAACGCTGATAAAAATAATCAATTGCGGCAAAGGACAAAATAGCCACAGTTACACTAAAGCTCCCCAGCATTCTTCTCTGAAAATTAAAGGGCAGAAAGACAATAATAATATTTGCGCTTAGCCAGACAATTAAAAAAAGGTTTAAATTATTAATTTTTTTATTTTTAACCAGGAAATAAATCCAATATAACGCCAGTATCAAACCCAACCCATAACTTATTAAAAACAAGAGAAAATTAGGCATGGGGCAAAAATTTTGCATTGATTTTAAGTACAGATTACGGTTAATTGTCAAGATGAATAAATAATAAATTACGCTGGGCAGAGAAATAATGACCAGTAGCAAATATTTTTTTATCGCCTTAAAATCAAATTTTTTATTAACTAAAAACTTTACTATTAGATAAGTAAGTGTTAAGCCATAGATCAGTGGGCCCTGGAAGGGATGAAAAGAAAATAATAACAAAGTTAAAAAACCTGCTATGACTATATTTTTATAGCCTTTATCACTCAGTGCTTTGAGAAAAAAATAAAAAATAAACAATATTAGGGCCAAAGAAAGAATGGCATGAGGATAATAGCGCAAGGTCATAAAAATATCTGACTCATAAGCCCATAAGTCCAGGGATAAATCAGTCATTACATCAATATTTTCAATAAAATAAATAACAAAAGGGAAAATAAAAATTCCCAGGCCAGCAATAAATAAAGAATAGATTAGGCAGAGACGCTTTTTATTTTTGTCTGCTTCTAATAATAAATCAATTATTTTATAAAGTGCTAAGACAAGCAGCGGAATCAAGATAATGCTGAAAATCTGAATTATTAAGGGACTGCTGATCTTAAAAATTTTAGCAACTAAACCCACCGTCAGCCAAAAAGGATTAAAAACTCTAAAATCATCATTGCTATTAAATAAATTTCTAAATAAAAAATTCCCGTCTTTGACCTGCTCGATATAGGAAAAGTAAACCGGCCCGTCAATCAAGGCAATGGTATTTAGGCCTGTATAATAATTTTCTTTTTTGAGCAAATTACCATAGACAAATATTGCCTCAACCATAAAAATTACTGCGATTGCCGTTACGATTAAAAAAATATAATCTTTTTTAAAAATTTTTTTAAGAAAAGCAATTTTCATCGAAAAAATCTTAATTTAATTATTTCTTTTAAATAAAGCCAAGATACCTTTAGTACATTAATTTTACTGCCGCCTTTGACTCTTTTCTCTTGCCAAACAACTGGAATTTCTATTATTTTAAATCCTTTTTTAGCAGCTAAATAAAGCAGCTCGCTGTCAAAGAAAAAAGTAAGATTTTTAATGGCTGGCACTATTTCCTTATTCACCTTTTGCGTGATTGCCTTAAAGCCACAGGGCCAGTCTTTGATTTTAACGCCTAAAATCAGTTGAGCCAAAAGGCTATAAGCCAATGAAAAGATTATTCTTAGCAGTGAGCGCTCAACCTTGGCTCCCGCCGCATAACGTGAACCAATAGCCACATCATAACCCTGCTCCAAACTGGATATTAAGGGCAAAAAGCCTGACAAATCAGTGGCCAAATCAGCATCCATATAGGCAAAAAAATTAAAATCATCTTGATATTTTTGCCAGGCAGTTAAAACAGCCAAACCCTTACCTTTTTGCGGCAAATAAAAATATTCTAAATTGTTTATGGCTGGTAGCAAATTTTTGACAATTTGCCCGGTCAAATCACTGGATTTATTATCTGCTACTACTATTTTATAATCATAACCGCGCAAATTTTCAGCTAAATAATCTGCCAGCTTCTTTAAATTAGCCGCGATTATTTTTTCTTCATTATAAACTGGCAAAACAATTAAAATTTTCATACTTATTTAACTTTATAAATATCGATATTGCCTTGGGAATAAACCTTTTCCAGATTATCAATGGCCTCTAAATTAAATTGGCCAAGAGCTCTTTCTTGTTGGCTATAAAAAATATATTTAATATTATTGCGCGCTAAAAATTCTTTTTTAGCTGCTATCTGGTCAGTGTCCCTAAAAAACCAGCCGTCTGCCTCATCGTATTTTTTTAGAAAATTGGTTGTTTGGTGCATATGGCCGACAAAAACTGGCCGTGCGCTTAGCGCTGGTAAAATCGCCCCATCTAAAGCGCTTGATAAAATTGCTTGATTGAGCGCTAAATTCTCTTTTAGCCAGATTGCGGCTTGATAAAAATTTTCCGGAACATAATAAATAAACCTTGCCCGCTGATAACTATAAATTGCTGTTTTTAAAAAAAATAAATTTGATAATGAAAATAAAAGAACCAGCGCAAAAAAGAACACTAGACCAACTAGCTTGGTTTTAAAAACTTTGGCTATTATTTCTATTAAATAAGCTAAGCTGTAAGTAGCTAAAATGGCCAAGGCAATATGGAGCGTGGATATCAATCTGCGCTGAAAAGAAACTGGTAAATATACCAAAATCATAATAGTGATAATCCAGCAAAGCAAAAAATAAATTTTATTATTTTTATTCCTTCTCTCTAAGTCAATGCTAAAACCGCAAAAAATAATCAAAGGCAAATACGCAATTAAATAACTGAAAAAATTAGGCGACTGGCAGATATTTTGCTTAAACCAACCCCAAATTGCCTGATTATTCTGGAGATAAAAGAAAAAATATAAAATCGCTGGCAAAAAACCCAAGCCAACAGTTAAGCAATAAAAAAAATACTGTTTTAAGCTTAAACTAAAATGAACTTTCTTTAAGAAAAGACGAACTACAAAAAAAACTATTAAAATTGCCGCGACTATAATCGTATCATAGGGATGAACAAACCCCAAAAACATACTAGCCGTAAACAGCCAAAGATAATCAAACTTCGAATGCCGATCCTTTAGAATAAGGTAAAAAATAAATATTATTAAAAATTGAGTAATAATAAATAAGCTGGAATGCGCCAAGGTTAAAAAAGTATTGGCTTCGGGCACCCAAAACTCTACGCTTGTTTTTTCATAAAGTTTGAATCTAGAGAGATTAAAAAGTAACCCAAAACCGGAAGAAAAGCAAATTAAAACCAAGGCCACTATTTTTTCTAAAAACTTTTTAAAAAATACTGCTAAAAAATAATAAAATACAAAATATAAAAAGCCGATTGCACTGATAATCCGAGCTAAATGAAAAATTAAAATACTATTACATTTTAAATTTTTTGCCACCAACCCCAAGAATAACCAGAGCGGAGAGAAAAAAATATTTTTCTGCGGTTCTGAAGTGAATAAATTTACCAGCAGATATTGGCCGTTTTTCACTTGTTCCATATTAGAAATATAGACATTTACATCTGCTTGGTTTAAATAATTGCCGCCCATAAAATAATCCTGCTTAGCCAAAAATAATCCTGTCAAATAAGGCAGACTACTGCAAAAAATAATAAAAATAATGATCCCCAAAACTATAATATTTTGTTTGGTTGTAAAATCTTTAAATCTCATTTTTGTATTTTATAAATATCCCCGTCTTTATCTTCATAAACTTTAACAAAATTCCCATCATTTTGTAAATTTTTCACTAATTGCACCCTTTCTCTATTTACAATGAAATATCGGGCATTAAAATTTTTTTCAATTGTTTGAGACAAATTATCTGACTTTTTGGCCATAGTTATATCAGCAAAAAGATTATAAAGCTCTGGATTATATTTATACATAAAAGTCGGATCTAAGCCCACAATATAATAATTTTTGTCATTGTAGTAAAATAGCATGGGAAAATCATCCCAGTCAGTATGCATTATTATTTCCCCGGCTTGAGCATTATTTTTTAAATATTCTGCTGGCCCTTTTAAAAAATCCAATTTAAATCCACCCTTGAAGCTTTGCCTGGTATAATAAAGATCTTTTGCCATAATACAAAAGGATACAATAATTAAATAAATTAAAACAAAACTGGCTAGTTTGCCCAAAAACCAAGAGTCTTTTTTCAAATTATTTAAAAATTCCTTAAGGTTTACTTTTTCTAAAATAAAAGATAATGAAAAAGCGGAAAAATAAACTAGAAAGGGAATAAAATACTCCACGTATCTTTTAGACTTCAATGTTAAAAGCAAAAAAAGCAACGTTGTTAGAAAGAAAAAAATACTTTCTGTCTTTTGCTTTTTATAAAAAATAAAAAATAAGATTAAAACAACTATGCTAAAAATTATTGCCACGCCCCCATCAGTAAATAATTCGGAAATTTTGTAAGGGTACCACTCCCCGCCAACATTAACTATGCCGCGGTAATTTATTAAACCAATTTGGACCAATTGTTGCCAATCAAAATAAAGATTCTTAGGAAAATATGGATTCAGAACAATACCCAAAAAAATCCCAATAATAGTTATGCCTAAAATTTTTATATTTTCTTTAGCAAATAAATTTTTAATGAAACAAATAAAATAATTAAAGATTTTTAGTTTATTGAGCTTGAGCCACAAAGGCCTTTCTATAAAAGTATTATAAATAACTACAGACAGACAGTACAAAATTGCCATTACTAAAATCAAAAGAAAACCGCCATAAGACCAAACATAGAAAAAAGAAAGAAGAAAAAGCCAGATATATTTTTTTCTAAATACGCAATAAATGCCCAGAAAAAGGATGATTAAAGAAAAGGCCGTTGCTTTGGCCAAAGAAATTCTATACAAAAAAGCCGCTGAACTTAATAAAATTAAGGCGAATAATTCCGCATATTTTATTTTATATTTTTTAAAAAAGGCGTAAGATAGCACAATAAAAATAGTGGCTAAAATTACAGTATACAATTTAAAACCGGCAAAATCGCCAAAAATATTTATAAAGGGAATGGCAAAAATATGATATAAAAAATGATGGTCTACGTAATACTCCTTTAATACAGTAAATTGCAGCCAGGGGAAATCAATTATAATGCCTCGTTCTGCTATAAGCTTAGACATTTTTAAATGGTAAAAAGAATCAGGATCTAAAAATGAAGGCATGGACTGAATCCATAAATAAACGAAAAACGCTACTAAGAAAACAAATAAATACAAAAGAAACTGATTTTCAACAATCAGTTCTTTTATTCCCTTTTGAAAATTAGACAGCCATTTCATATCTTAATTATACTAAAAATTATCGGCAAATGCTATCTTTATTTTTGATAGATATAGATTTTATTATTTAAACTGTTTTTTTTATTACTATCAACGATAATTGCCTTTTGGAGTTCCCAATTTTTAAAGGAAAAGGTATTGGAAATAACTAGAGCGCCTTTTTTTAATTCTTTTTGTAATTTTTTTTCTAAACGCATCATTTCATCGCAAATTAAAAAACAAAAAATATAATCCGCATCACCAAGATTAGCCTTGAAAAAATCACGATAATAAATTCTTATTTTCTGACCGCTAAAAATATTTAAAATTTTGGCGATTAAATATGGCACTAAAAAATATTCAAAACCAATCGCTATTACATTCTTCTTTTTTTTAAGTTCCCTTAAAAATGTGGCCTGACCACAGCCTAATTCATAGACCACTGAACCGTCTTTAAAATCAATTTCGTCAATTATTCTTTTTATTAGCTTTTTATTGCTTGATAAAAATGGCGCATTGCCTTTAAAAACCCTAAAGCACTCTCTGATTGTTAAAATTAAAGTTATGCTTAAAAATATTAAAATTAAAATGCCCAAGATTATAGCTGCAAAATTATAGCCAAATAACGACAAAATTAAAACTAAAAAAATTAAAAAGAGTATAAAAAATAAGAAAATTATCATAATTCAAAAACCCTGCCGACTGTTTTATTAAGCATGGGTATAAAACAATCAAACAGGGCTATTAAAAACATAATATTTAAAAAATAATTTTACTAGGTCGTTTAAAATTACTTTTAGTATAACATCTTGGCTAAATCTGACAATAGGTTTTTGGCCTTAAGCTGTGGATATATTTAGGGCAGTAATTAAAACTTGAAATTTATCCTCAAATTTGTTAAAATCCCTATATAATAAAAGAAAAAATTATGTCAGGACATTCCAAATGGGCAACAACTAAAAGGGCGAAATTTGCCACTGATGCTAAACGGGCTAATTTATTTACTAAATTAGCTCGGGCGATCACAGTGGCAGCCAGGGAAAAAGGCGGCGATCCAAACGCTAATTTTGCTTTACGCCTGGCCATGGAAAAAGCCAAAGCGGCCAATATGCCCAAAGACAATATTGAAAGGGCGATTAAAAGAGGGACTGGGGAAATTAAGGGGGTGATAATTGAACAATTGCTTTATGAAGGTTTTGGCCCGGGCGGGACAACTATCATTATTAAATGCTTATCTGACAATAAAAACCGCACAGCTTCGGAAATTAAACATATCCTTACCAGACATGGCGGTTCTTTAGGCAGCCCTAATTCAGTCATGTGGCAATTTGCACAAAAGGGAGTCATTAGAATAGATAAAGAAAAGCTGGCAGGAAAAAACTTGGAAGAATTAGAGCTGCAGATTATTGATTTGGGGGCGCAAGATATTGCTCTCGAAGATGATGCACTGACCATCTATACCAAAACGGAAGATTTACAAACAGTCAGCGCTAACTTAAAAACTATTGGTTTAGAAGTAGATTATGCAGAAATTGAATATGTGGCTAAAGAAAAAATTTCCCTTTCTCCGGATTTAATACAAAAGAATCAGGAACTTTTTGCTACTCTTGATGACGCTGAAGATGTTGATGATTATTATACTAATTTAAAAGAATAATTGTTAAATACTAAATTCAAAATCCTAAATCCTAAACAAATTCCAATGTTAAAAATCCAAAATCCAAAACTTTGTTTAGAACATTAGAAATTAGATATTGTTTAGAATTTAGATATTAGGTTTTAGAATTTTTAAAATGCCCTCGCTAAAACAGCAAAAATTAAATAAAATCATTATCCTCGGCATTGACCCTGGCGTGGCTAGTACTGGTTATTCTTTTCTTAAGGATGGCCTAAATTTTGAAGTTTTGGATTATGGTGTAATTACAACTTCTCCTAAAGAGCTCTTCTCACAGCGTTTAAAGTATATTCACCAGGCCTTAACTAAGCTTATTAAAAAATTTAAGCCAGATGTGATTGCCGTGGAGCAACTATTTTTTTGCAAAAATGTTAAAACTGCTTTAACGGTTGGCCAGGCCAGAGGAGTAATTTTATTAACAGCGATTTTAAATAAGTTACCGCTTTTTGAATTCACTCCCCTGCAAGTCAAACAGGCAGTCTGTGGTTATGGCAAGGCTGACAAGTGCCAGATTCAAAACATGGTTAAAGTCTTATTGAAATTAAAATCTATTCCCAAACCCGATGATGCGGCAGACGCCTTGGCTATCGCTTTAACCTATTTGCATTCCCAAAAATTTTTAGCAAAAATTAAATAATTCCTAAATTTTAACTTTCAAGTTTTAAATTTTGAATTTTATTTTATGCCCATACCCCAACTAACAAAATCACCTAAGGACTGGCAAAGATATAAAAAAAGAAACTTGCTGGAAAAAAGCAGGTCTTTTTTGGCACGTCATAAAAATTTATTTAAACTTTCTAGGAAATCAGCCAAATCTCTTTTTAGCAAATTGATTGTTTTAGCAATTATTTTTAGTTTGCTTTCGGGAATCTTTTTAATTGCTGCTTTTGCTTGGTTTTCCCATGATCTACCCGATCCTGACAAATTAATTGCCCGAGTTGTGGCAGAATCAACCAAGATTTATGATCGTAAAGGTGAAACATTATTGTATGATATTCATGGGGACGAGAAAAGAACAATTGTTGACTTGGATCAGATTTCTGATTATATCAAATGGGCAACAATCTCAGCTGAAGATAAAAAGTTCTATCAGCATCATGGTTTTAAAATCACCAGTATCATCCGCTCAATAATAATGGATGTTATTTTAAGAAAACCCATGCAGGGCGGTTCAACTATCACGCAGCAATTGGTTAAAAATGCAATTTTATCACCGGAAAAAAGATTGTCTCGAAAAATTAAGGAGTTAATTTTGTCTTACCAAATTGAACGAAAGTATACCAAAGACCAAATTTTAAAACTTTATTTCAATGAAATTCCCTATGGTTCAGTTAATTACGGCGTGGAATCAGCAGCCAATTATTTCTTTGGCAAACGGGCCAGGGATGTAACTTTGGCTGAAGCCGCTATCTTAGCAGCCATTCCCCAGGCCCCTACCCGGCTCTCGCCCTATGGTTCGCACACTGAACAATTATTTAACCGCCAAAAATGGATTTTGTCAGAGATGGCCCAAGATGGTTACATTACACAAGCCGAAGCTGAAGCAGCCACAAATGAAAAAATTGAATTTAAAAAAGAAGCCATTTCCGGCATATTGGCGCCGCATTTTGTTTTTTATGTCAAGGAAGTTTTGGCGGAAAAATTAGGTGAAAAAGTTTTGGAGCAAGGCGGCTTGAAAGTAATTACCACTTTAGATTTTGATAAGCAAAAAATCGCTGAGGAGGCTTTGAAAAATAATCGTGAAAATAATTTGAAAAAATATAATGCTTCCAATGCGGCCTTGGTTTCAGTTGATGCTAAAACCGGCGAAATTTTAGCCATGGTTGGCTCTCAAGATTTTGGCGATGAAGAGATTGATGGCCAAGTTAATGTGGCGATTATGCCTCGGCAACCTGGCTCTTCAATTAAACCCGTTATTTATTCCGCTGCTTTTGAAAAAGGATTTACTACAGAAACAATTATATATGATGTTAATACCGTCTTTCCCGCTACTCCCAAGCCCTATGAACCGCATGATTATGATCAAAAAGAAAGAGGCCCGCTGACCATGCGAGCTGCCTTAGCCGGCTCCTTAAATATCCCTGCGGTTAAAACTTTATATTTGGCAGGCATTGAAAATGTTAAAGACCTTTTAAAGCGCTTAGGCTACAGCACGATCACTGACCAAAGCCAATGCGGCTTATCCCTGGTTTTAGGCGGCTGCGAAGTCAAGTTGATAGACCATGTGGGAGCTTTTACTGCCTTTGCCCGTGACGGCGAAAGAGCAGAGCTGGCAGCTATATTAAAAGTAGAAGATAAGGATGGCAAGGTGCTGGATGAATTTAAAGAGCAGAAACACAAAGTTTTGTCAGAAAACGCTGTCAGGCAAATCAATAGTATTTTAACCGATACCCAAGCCCGCGCTTTTATCTTCGGCGGCGCACCTAATTTAACTTTGCCTAATCGACCAGTTGCTGCCAAAACAGGCACCACTAATAATAATAATGATGGCTGGACAATCGGCTTTACGCCTTCGATAGTTACAGGCGTCTGGGCTGGTAATAGCGACGGCACTGATATGAAAGGGAATGCTGATGGTGTTAATGTGGCTGCTCCGATCTGGCATGAATATATGGCCAAAGCCCTAGCTGATTCGCCAGTTGAATACTTTAAGGCCCCAGCTCCTTTAAGTGAAGATTTGCCGCCTATTTTGCGCGGACAAGCTCCCTCTGATCAAGAAATAGAAATTGACAAGGCCTCTGGTAAATTAGCCACGCCTTTAACCCCGGAATCTTACAGAGAGAAAAAGAAATTTAATCAGCACCATTGTATACTATATTATATAAACAAAGATAATCCGGCTGGACCACCTCCAGAAAATCCAGCGGCTGATCCGATGTTCCAGCCCTGGGAAGATGCGATTAAAAAATGGGCAGAAAAAGTGGCTGCAGAAAACGGGCAAACCTTAAGTAATGAAGTGGCCCCAACAGAATATGATGATTTGCATATCCCTCAAAATATTCCCACAATTACCTTACTAGCGCCACAAAATAACCAAACTCTAGAAACTTATCCGCTAAAACTTGAAGTTAATGCCAGCGCTCCGCGCGGAATTTCTCGCGTGCAATATGAAATGGATGGTAAAATTATTGGATCTGTACCCTCTGCCCCATACAGTCTAGAATTAACAGCCTTGGACTTTGCTAATGGTTATCACCAATTAAAGGCGACTGCTTTTGATGATATTGATAATGCTAATTCTGTGCAGATTGAAGTAAATCTAAAACTGCCGACTACCCCGCCGCAAATTAATTGGATCAGCCCACGGGACAATGCAACTTTTTATAAATCGGTCTTCCCCTTAGCCTTGGATTTCTCTGTCTCAAAAGCCACGGAAATAAACAGCTTGGCGATCTATGCCCAAGGTTTCAGTACTGGCAGTCAAAAAATCGCGGATATTTATGACTTTTCCCAAAATCAGATGTCTGTCAGCTGGCAAAATGTTGCTACTGCTGGAACTTATGAAATTTATGCTTCAATTGAAACAAAGGACGGCCAAAAGCATGAATCTACTAGATTGAGAATAAATATCCTTGATTAAGATATTATTAAAAAGCGCTCCGACGTTCGTCGGAGCGCTTTTTTATTTTATTGGAAATACTTTCTCGCTGCTTCCCAAACCGAATTATCTTTTTGGATAGTTTTCAACCAATACCACCATTCCACTCCCCAAAAATAAGCGCGATAAAAATTGGTTTTATTGGCATAGTCTGCGTTCTTAACTAATTCCTTAGCATTCATTGTTTTGAATTGCTCTGCTAAAGAGCTTTCTTTGGGACCGTCAGGAAACCAGGGTTCGGCTTGCAATTCAGCAATATACACTGCTTCCTGCGGCTTACCCCATAGATAAGCTTTTATGCGATAAAATGAAGGCGGCACAAAAAAGTAATGCCAATAACCAATATATTTGTTATAAGTTGTGCGGTATAAAGTGGTACCAAAGATATCACCCCATTTAATGCCTGGCCACCAAGTGCTTAATTCTCCAGAATCAGTAATTAAAACTTTGCGCTTATCCAAGGACTTAACTAGCACAATCTCTTCTTTCAATTCTTTTTTACTGATTTTTGGACATTTACCAAAAAAATCTAAAAATGGCTCATTTTCCACCTGCCACATTTCTACTGCCTTATTATTTTTATAGCGATTAACTATTAACTCTATATTTTGTAAAACTTTTGCTCGGACTATATTATAATCAGTACCCTCTACCCAAGCTGGATCGTGACATTCTGGCCAGCGTGGCTGTCTACGGCCGACAACCAAGATCAAATGGGCGTCTCTTTTTTCAGCTTGCTGGACCTGCCAATCAATGTCTGCAAAATTATAAATATTTTTTTCTGGCTCAATCTCCTCCCAATAAATCGGTAATCTAACATATCGCACCTTTAAATCATCGAGGATATCGACATAAGCTTGGCGCCAGTCCAAATCTAAATACTTGGCAAAACTTTTAGTAAAAGTAACGCCATAAATTATTTTTTTATTGGAACTGAAACTAATTCTGGCTAAATAAACATACAAAATAACTAAAATAGCTGCGATAAAGGCGATAATTAATAAAATTTTTAGGCCCTTGCCCTTTTTCATATTTTTATTTTAAAGTTATTAAAAATAAACCTACTGCTACTAACATAATAGCAAAAATTTTACGGATTATTTGGCGCCTACTAACATGTTCTTTAAGCGCTGGATATTTTTTACCCAAAAAACTGGCTAAGATAAAAACCGAGGCATACTGAATTGCCTGCAAAGCATTGACTAGTGTGGCGCTGGCTAATTTCAAGGCATAACTTTGCGCCATTACGCCTGCGCCGCCAGTTATCTGGATAGCCAAAACTAGTTTTCCTTTTTTTTGCTTGGGTTTTTTCCAGTCAGCAATTATCAGGGTTCGCAGCTTGGGAAAAAGATAAATAATAATGGCTGTCAAAACACCGCCGATTCTGGTCCAGAAAAAAATCGTGAAATACGTTTCTAGTCCAAAAAGATAACGCGTTAAAACATAGTTGGCGGAAAATAATAGACCCGCTAGCAGGGCAAAAATAATCAGCTTGCTATTAAATTTGCTTTTTCCTATTGGCTTTTCCTCCCAAGAAATTATTAAAATCGCTAAAACTAAAATTATAAAAGCATAAAGCTGATTGGGCAATAATTTCTCCTGTAAAAATATTAGTGAAAGTAAAAAAGTAAAAATTGGGCTTGAGCTACCCATCAGCGTTATCGCTCTGCTGGCTTCTCCCAAGCTTAAGGCGCAATACATAAAATAAGCAGCCAAGATAAAAGCAGTGCCAGCTAAAAATGAAAGTAAATATAATTCTGCTTTTAGCCAATGAACCCCGAGTGGAATTAAAATAACAGAAGTAATGCCTAAAACTCCCACGTAAAAAGCATAAGCAATGGGCTCGGTTTTATATTTGCTGACTACCAGCTTATCGCCGATATTGGCTAAGGCAAAAAGCAAATAAGCAAAAATTATAATATATAACCACAACATTTATTTAATATTAATATACTTATCCCAGCGCAGAAAAACTTCTTTGGTTGCCTTTAAATCCCAGGAATTGTAACGAGCAATTTTTAAATATTCTTTAGCTTTAAATAATGGCTTAACCTCATCACCCGTTACGCCTTCACCCTTAGGGCTTTTAATCCCTAGGGCGCGACAAATTAAGTGTAAACTTGGTTTGCGCCTGACAGCGCCATAAAAAGTTAATTGGTCTAAAAGATCAATATGCAAGGCATTGAATTTCTGGCTGTTTAAATAACGGTTGGACATTAAATCTTTGGTTGGCTTAACTTCGTGCACAGTAGAACGCAGCAATAAAAATGGCACATCAAAAGCTCGACCGTTAAAACTAATAAATTCAGTATAATTGACAATTCCCTGCCAAAATTTCTCCAGCATTTCTTTTTCGCTCATAGCTTTGTACTTAATACCACCTTCCTCAAAATCTGCAATCTTTTCCCCTGGCGCCTGATAATAAACAGCACCTTTATTGGTTTCTAATTCTAAAACGCCAATGGCCACGATTTCACCGGTCAAGGGCGAAAAGCCTAGGCCATTTTTTATATCTTCTAGCGCTTTTTCATACTCTGGCTCGGCAAATGATTCTTTTTTTAACCAGCGTGTTAAATTTGTTTTTGTTGTCTCATCATAACTTTCCCAATCATCGCCAATTGTTTCAATGTCAAAAATTAATTTGGTCATTTTTTTATTAATTATACCCCGCTTTAGCGGGAAAATTTAAATCCTTATATAGTGATAAGTTACTCTAATTTTAACATACTTTTACTAAAACAAAAAAACAAAAACCCCGGCATCTTGTGATGACGCCGGGGGTTAAAGAACGTTTTAAATTTTTGAGCGAAGGATCCCTATTGCTGCTTGCCACTACCCTCACTCGGTGCATCGAGCACCTTGCGGACTTTCCTCTCAAGATCCTCTGCGTTGAACGGCTTGCCAATGAAATTGGTTTTCGGGTCGAGTATACCGTGGAGAGACATCGTGTCTCTAGTGTAGCCCGACATGTAGATGACTTTGATATTGGGACGCACTTTCATCAGAAGGTCGATTAGAATTTTCCCGCTCATCTGTGGCATTATGACATCAGTCAGCACGAGATGGATCTCTGCCTGGTGCTGCTCACAGATGAGTAGTGCCTCACCCCCGTTTGCGGCTGTGAGCACTACGTACCCGACCGCATCGAGAATCCGTTTGGTAGCTTTACGAACTGGCTCCTCGTCCTCAACCAACAGGATAGTCTCGGTTCCTCTGGTCCGCCTCGGAACTGTTGGGGAAATGGTGCCCGTCGCTATCGTCGCAAGCTCCTGTGGTAGATAGATCCTGAACGTGGTCCCTTTATCTGGCTCGCTGTAGACCAGGAGGTTCCCGCCACTCTGTTTGACAATGCCATATGCTGTGGCCAGCCCAAGTCCGGTACCCTTGCCAAATTCCTTAGTGGTAAAGAATGGTTCAAAAATTTTTGCCTTAGTCTGCTTATCCATGCCGCAACCTGTGTCCGTGATCGCAATCTGGACATACGATCCGGGTTTTATATCTATGTGGGATGCTGCATGGTCCTTGCCTATCTCCACGTTAGAGGTTTCAATAGTGAGTTTGCCTCCTTTAAGCATGGCGTCTCGTGAGTTAACCACTATATTCATCAGCACCTGCTCGATCTGGCTTGGGTCAGCTCGGATCTTGCCGATGTTTGGCGCAAGCACCAAAACAAGGTCAATGTCTTCGCCGGGGACCCGCCGGAGCATCTTCTCTATCTCGGAGAGGACTCGGTTCAGGTCCAGCGACACCGGCTGTAAAACCTGCTTGCTGCTGAATGCCAATAGTTGCTTGGTTAGGGTGGCGGCTCGATGAGCGGCATCCTTTATTTCTTGCACATCTTGCTTCATTGGATCGTTCTCTTTAAGATCCTCGAAAATAAATCCTGCGTAGCTGATTATCACTGCCAGAATGTTATTAAAGTCGTGAGCGATGCCTCCTGCCAATCGCCCGACGGTCTCCATTCTCCTGGCTTGGTTGAGCTGTTCTTCGAGTTTTTTTTGTTCAGCTATGTCTCTTACTGTCGCCTGCAGAACCATCTGCCCTTTCCACTCAAATCGCGTCAGAAGGACTGTTGCCGGAAAATCCTCTCCGTTCAGACGCTTGTGCATCCATTCGAAAAAATTAGACCCGTCCTTAATAGCCCGTTCTATTATTTCCTTTGCCTTATCACTGGATAGCATTCCATCAGGCTGACATTCGGGCGACAGTTCCCAAGGCCCTTTTGAAGTAAACTCAGCCTCGTCCTTGGCCCGAAACATCTTGATAGTAGCCGGGTTGCCTGAAGTAAACCGCCAGTCTGGTGGCTCCAGAGTCATTATGGCGTCCCGCGAAGATTCGTAGAGAATACGATGTTTCTCCTCGCTCTCCCGCAGCATCTCCTCCACCCGCTTGCGCTCGGTGATGTCGCGAGCCACGGTTATGCTACCAACATATTCATCCTTCTCCCACAAATTTCGTATATTAAACGATACAGGAAACTCTGAACCGTTCTGTCTTAAACAGATTACTTCAAAATCCATTATCTCGGGCTCTTTATTCTTCACGGTTTCTATAAATCTTGCTGTCATGCTTAGTTGACTTGCGCCAGCAACATTATGGCTAATCCCCATTCCAACCACTTCTTCTGGTGACTTGTAACCAAACATTTTAGCAAATGCTTTATTAACTTGTACAATAGTTCCTTTTGCATCGTTAACACAAAGCCCATCTGCCATACTCTCGATATAAGTTTCGAATTTCTCCTTTTCAGCTTTAATTATTTCTTCTGCCCGTTTGCGCTCGGCGATGTCCCGGTCAATGCCTCTGTACCCTAAGAAATTTCCAGCAGCGTTGAAAATTGGTACGCCGCTAGTTTCAAGTACTATACATCGACCATCTTTATGTAAATTGATGTTTTCCAGACCTGAAAAAGGTTCTCTTGACTCAACAATTTTCTGGAATATTTCGCTTACTCTTTTTACCTCCTGCTCGGGCATAAAATCAAACGGGTTCTTCCCGATAACTTCTTCTGGCTTATACCCTAAGAGCTCAATGACTTTAGGGCTGACATATGTGTAAATACCGTTTTGGTCTACTTCCCAGACCCAGTCACTGATGTTCTCTACAAGAGAACGAAACTTCTCCTCGCTCTCACGCAAAGCCATTTCTACCTGCTTCTGCTCGGTGTCTCTTCCCATTTTTTCCTCCTTTGTTTTCCACGCGGAATGCGTATCTTTTTTAAATTGTTAAAGTCCTTAAATCCCATTATATCACCATATATCTTCCCACTT
>Ga0315289_10005026_pt1 | contig 19639 bp, 20 predicted proteins | sample YL17G11_40_MG_FD_203452 | JGI IMG/M metagenome (GOLD analysis project Ga0315289, IMG submission 203452) | Sediment microbial communities from Yellowstone Lake, YNP, Wyoming, USA - YL17G11_40 | ecosystem: Environmental > Aquatic > Freshwater > Lake > Sediment | place: USA: Wyoming | collected...
GGGTGGACAGTGGTTACCGTGGCAATACGACCGTGGCTGTTGTGATACGTCAGTAAAGCTTTCATATCGACATCAGAAACGCCGTCGCCGTAGGTGAGCATAAAGGTATCACCATCAACGTACTTCTCCACCCTCTTTATGCGTCCGCCGGTCATTGTCTCCAGGCCGGTGTCGGCAAGCGTAACTATGAAATCCTGTTCGCTATGCACGCTATCATATGATATATTCCCCTCCCGACCGAGGCGTACGGTGAAGTCATTGCTCATGGCCTCATAATTAAGGAAATAATCCTTGATCATATCACCTTTGTAGCCCAGGCAGAGTATGAACTCACGAAAGCCGGCACGGGCATATATCTGCATGATATGCCAGAGGATAGGTCGCCCACCTACGGGAACAAGAGGCTTGGGCCGGTATTCAGTCTCCTCCTGCAACCGCATGCCCCTTCCGCCGCACAGTATAATAGTTTTCATTGCTAAACCTTGTATATAGGTGAGCTTTACCGCTAGTATTGTAACAAAAACATTGCTCTTATAATACTGTGGCAAGTAATAGAATCAACGATTAAGTATGATTTATTAATGTTAATGACGGTGTGATGGCGCCTTCTTGATTTCGGTACGATTGAGTTGATAATATTGAACCAGCTGTAGCAAGAGGATGAAAAATGAATATTATCGCCGTCATTGATTACAGTTAGGCGAATAGAAATAAAGGACGAATTTTGCAGGCAAATCGGCAGACAGGAGCACTTGCAGGCAATCTGTGGGTTATCTTTTGAGTCTGTTGGTCATTCCAAATGCTCTCTTGGTGGGGTTGCTTTTACGGAGTACGTGGAATGGAAATGCCTGGCAAGGCGTGCGAGAAACGGATAGACAAGATACTGCAATGACTACGCCAAGCCGGAAGAAGATATTCCTATTGGGTACAGCTTCCTCTTATGGAACGACTATCGTTTCCATAGTCGTAGGGCTAGTATCTGTGCCTGTTGGCTTACATTATTTTGGTGTTGTTCGATATGGTATTTGGGCGGTCATCTCTTCAGTAATTGCTTACCTGACCCTTTCAAATTTGGGTATTACCACAGCAGCAGCAAGTCTAACGGCAAAGGCATCCGAACCGTTTGAACAGTGGGTGGTTTTGCGGCGGTCGTTATTCCTGTTACTTATTAGCAGTGCTGTTGTCCTAGGCGCGGTCTTAGGAGTTGCTCATTTTTATCCAGGCTGGGTTGTTGTTCTAGGAAAGATTCCTGCTGATTTGCATGGAGAAGCGGGCGAGGCGGCAATAGCAATTGTCATTTTGTTTCTGCTAAATCTCCCCCTCACTGTTTTCTCTTACGGATTCATCGGACGTCAAAAGGTTTACTGGGAACGGACTTATGCCTCCTTGACAACAATTGCCGGTTTACTTGCCCTAATTTTGACGGTTTTTTTGCTAAAAGGTAATTTGGCTACCCTTGCTCTATTTACAGGAAGCGCGAGGCTTCTGGTCAGCATTGCTTGCGCTTCACATTTTCTATTTACCAGTTCCGAACTCCGTCGAAAATCTGATAAACCGATAAATGAAGAATTCTCTACCAATTCTATTTTTACGAGCGGTATTAGATTTCTTGTCATTGGTATCGCGGCCACGATTGTGTGGAACACAGGGAACCTGGTTATCAGCCACTTTCTGGGAGCTGAGATGGTAACGCCTTATGCGGTGACTTTTGCGCTATTTAGTCTGGGGTTCTCAATATTCGCGGCTGTAAATGGTGCGCTCTGGCCGATGTACGCGCAATCGGCAGGGCGGAATCAGTGGGAATGGGTACAACGGACGTATAATCATACCGTTCATCTATTGCCAATTTTAGGTGGGCTATTATGGATAGGGGGCATAGCATTTGCCCGCGAGATCATCACCCTTTGGGCAGGCCCGCAGGCGTACGGAGGGCTACTTATAGTCATTGCACTGGGAGGATATGGTTATACGCTTTCACTGGTAAATTCTCATGCTACCATACTTATTGCCTTAAATCGGACAAAGAGACTTGTTGTCTATGAATGGCTGGCGGCTGGAGTTAATGTAGGTATGTCCTTAGCACTTGTCAGAGTGCTTGGCATTGGTGGGGCAGCTCTCGGCATGTTTCTGGGCGACTTACTGACCGTGTTCTGGCTATTACCACGGGATGTTGCCCGGCAAACAGCTGGGAAAGTCAGCATTCATGTCAGACCCATTGTCAGCCACGCTATCGGTGCTATGTTTCCTTGCTTGGCGTTTGTCCTTCTCTCATATCTCTTCGCACCTGTAGCATGGATGCGTGTTACAATGAATATTTTCGTTGTCATTCTCTACCTTGTATTATCATTGCGTATTATGTCCCCTGACACCCGCAGTTTAGTTAAGAATATGCTTGCTGAAGTGTATGTTCACATAAGAACTCAAAAGGTCAAGATATGAATGGATGCGGTACAGTGTCCGACGGCGACCCGCGGGATTAGCAGTGTTAAAATAGGAGGGGGTACGTCATGAAGGTTATCGTAGTTGCCATGCTCTATGATTATGGCATCGAGGAGCGAGGCTACTCATATGAGTATTACAACTTCTATCAGCCTCTGAAAGAAATGTATGGCGATGTCCAGATGTTTGACTTCATGACACTCTTTAAGCAAGAGGGTAAGCAGTCTATGAATCAAGAGCTTCTCCACTTGGTGAAAGAGTCCAGACCCGATCTGGTTATGTTTTCCCTTTATACCGACCAATTTATTCCCGAGATGGTGGACGATTTAAGAAGATACACGAAAACTCTCTGTTTTTTCCACGATGATGGCTGGCGGGTAGAATTCAGTCGTTTTTGGGCACGCCGTTTTGACTGGTTTACCACAACAGATTCTCACAGAGTCCAAGAGTATCGCTATCTAGGATATGATAATGCCATGCATTTCCCCTATGCCTGTAACCCGGCAATTTATAAGAAGCTCAATCTTCCGAAGAAGTATGATGTGTCGTTTGTTGGCTTGGCTAATCCATACAGAAAATGGTTCATCCGAAAGCTCGAGAAGGCTGGCATCAGTGTGTACGCGGGGGGCTCGGGCTGGCCTGCCGGGCATCTTGCCCAGGAGGAGATGATTCGAGTGTTTAATCAAAGCAAGATTAACCTGAACCTGTCCAACAGCAAGTCTTGGGATGTTCGTTACCTGCTATCCTTAATATCATCACCAGGAGCCCTGTATGTCTGGCTTCGTTCACCGAAAAATATCGAGCAAATGAAGGCCCGGCCGTTTGAAATCAACGGGTGTGGAGGATTCCAGTTGTCCCATTATGCGGATGGGTTGGAGCATTGTTATGAGATAGGCCAGGAGATCGCGGTTTATCTGGACGTGGATGATTTAGTCGGAAAGGTCAAGTACTACCTGACTCATGGCGATGAGCGGGAAGCAATTGCAGGTAGGGGCTACCAGAGGACCCTTGCCGAACATACCTATGCTCAACGCTTTCAGTCTGTATTTGCTGGAATAGGATTTAGCAGGTAGGCTGGGTGGTAATCGAATGCTACACAATCAGCCGTTGGTGAGCATCTGTATTCCGACTTACAATGCCGAAAGGACTGTGATGAGCACCGTTCAGTCCATTCTCAGTCAAACGTATCACAATCTAGAGATACTTGTTGTGGATAATGCCTCGTCGGACAATACCATGAGTCTGTTACGGCAGATAAATGACTCCAGATTGGTCATCCACAGGAATGAAAGGAATATTGGTGCCGAAGCGAATTTCAGCAAATGCATTCAGTTGGCTACTGGCGAATATATTGCTATATTCCATGCTGACGACCTGTATCTGCCGAATATGGTAGAGAAACAGGTGCGAGCCTTTCAGGATAATCCGTCCGTAGGTGCTGTGTTTACCATGGCCAGCTTAATCAATGATCGCGACGAAATAGTCGGAGAGAGCATATTGCCAGTCAAATTAAGGGGTAAGAGAGTTCACCATTTCCCTGAGATACTTTTGAGTATCTTGGAGAACGGGAATTTCCTGATGACTCCCAGCTGCATGGTCAGAGGCAAACTATACAAGGAGTTAGCACCTTTTGATGTAGACAGGTTTGGAACATCGGCAGACTTAGACATGTGGTTGCGAATTCTGGGAAAAGGACCTATTGCTGTTTTGGATGAAGAATTGATGAGCTATCGGGTTAGCACTACGCAAGGTAGCTATCAGTTAGGGTTTTTTCGCACCGAGGAGGCAGATTTTTTCAAGGTAATGGACTACCACTTGTCACTCAAATCCGGAGTCATGGATATTCCACGCAGCGTTCTGGACAAGTATGAATTCCAGCGAAGCCTGGATAAGATAATACGAGCCATAAATCACCTGAATAAGAGAGAGTCAGCCGAAGCTAAAAGGTTGTTGAGAGAGTCTGTCTCGGCCAGAGCTTTCCGGGGCGCTGCGCAGAGCATCGGCCGGCCAAGGGCCGTGGCTTTCTGGCTCTGTAGCATTTTGCTCTTAGGTTCAGGTCGTCTTAGACCATACATTGCTAAGAGCCTCCGCTGGTCAATGCGCAGAGTGGATCGGAGGGTCATATGAATATCGCGACTGAAGACGTAATTGCATCTATTGACTCGTCGTCAGAGTGTTATTATGAGGTCAGCATCTGGGAAGAAGTCTGCATTGGCTACTACATACATGGAAAACGAGATTCATATGTAGATTCATCGGGCAATGATATCCATCCCTACGGGCTCTGTTTGCTTTTGAGAAAACTTTGAAAGGAGGGTGTGGTATAAAGATGAGGATTACCGAGGAAGTTGTTAGAGCAGCCTTCAATAAGCTGAGTCGCTTATGCAAGGTTGATGACTTTGATTGGCGAAAATACCACATAGGGTATAAACGTCAAATAACGGACATTACGAATGAGTTTACACTCGTACTTTCTAAGGACGACTATCAAATAACTGAAGGGAAAATCCTGTTGAGTCCCAAGCTGTTGCCATTGAATCCAAACCACAAATTACTCTATGAGACAATCTATCATTTGAATCCGAAGTCTATTTTGGAGGTCGGTGTGGGCGGGGGAGACCATATCCATAATTTGCACCTTTTGCTCCCCGAAGCGAAATTTTGCGGTGTGGACATATCCCAGAATCAGATTGACTTTCTTCTTCAGCGGCATCCTGAGCTAAAGAATATTTGTAAATTGGCAGTTGCCGATGTTGCTAAGAAGGATACATTGAATACTTTCGGAAAAGTTGATTTAGTTTATACGCAAGCTGTGCTGATGCATATCAGGCGAGGAAATAGGCATATCCAGGCTCTAAAAAACATGTTTAATATATCGAACTATATCGTTCTGATGGAACATTGGACAAGACACAATTTCTTCGACGACATAACCAAAATATCCCAAGAACGTGACTTTCCCTGGCCAGAATTGAATATTCACAAAAACGATAGCGGAGAGCAAATACTGATGATTGTCTCAAGGAAAGAACTCAAAGAGTTTAGCCCCTTGAGAAATAACCGGGAACTTCTAGAATATCTCCAGAAAGAGGGAGATGCCGTTCTGAGAAAATAGGAGATTTGTATGAATCTGTCGCCGAAAGATGTAGTAGTGTTTGCTGACCCACCTTCACAGCATTATTATCGCAATCGCCTTTTTCAAGATGACCCCGTGCTCAATAGAGATAATTCTCTCTCTCCATTTCACGAACTAAGGGATTCTCTTCTTGGGAAGGGTATTCAGGTTTACACCGCAGACTATCTGTTAGGTGGGCAACTAGCCGCACAATGTAATATTTACTGCTCGTTTGGAATACTGGCAAGCTATAACCAACTGGCTGAAAGAGGGGATGTTATTATGGGCTCGTTCTATATTATGGAGCCCCCTGTTACTGGCCCGCAGCTATACCACGAGCTTAGCGGTCTGACGGAGCGGTTTAGTAAGGTATATGTTCACAATATAGAAGGGGTGGGATACGAAAGATATTCTAGCCAGCAATCAAATTTGCGGAAATTCTTCTGGCCCCAGGTTGAAAATGGTGTCATAGAGCATCTCTGGAATAATAAGGACAGAGGCTTTCTGACTATGATCAGCGCAAACAAAGCACCCCCCCCTTATTTGCAGGTGAGAAGAGGGCAGAATCCTATCGGTCTTAGAATTTTCCTCAACAAAAACCCTGGCTTGAAAGACAGCGAGCTTTATTCTGAGAGAATCCGGGCATTGGTGGCGCTTCACAGCCTTGGGACCGTTGACCTCTACGGCTATGGTTGGGATATATCTTTATATCAGATCCTGCGTAACCTGCCTTATAGCCAGAGCTTCCCATATATGTACTGGAGGAACAGAAAAGCGTTGAGAGCTATCTATAAGGGTGCAGTGGAATCGAAATACGAGACACTGAGCCGGTATAGATTCGCCCTTTGTTTTGAGAATATGGCAATGCCCGGCTACATAACGGAAAAGATATTCGACTGCTTCTTTGTGGGAGCCATTCCTATTTATCTGGGCGCCCCTGATATTGTAAAATACATACCGAAGGGTTGTTTTGTAGACATGCGTGATTTTGATGACTACGCACGGCTGCATGCCTATCTCTTGGATCTGTCCGACCGGGACATCTCCTCGTTTAGAGAGACTGCGAGAGAGTATCTATCCTCTGAGCAGTATCGGCCTTTCACCAGGGAGAGGTTCGTGGAGCAGTTTGAGGTGGACTTGATAGAGACGCTTAAGGCAAAGGGCATTAATCTGCCGGGCCTCGAAGTGTCGAAGAATAGCACCAAGGAACGTTCGGAGGTTGAATAATGGCAACAATCGCACTTATTACTGGAATAACAGGGCAGGATGGCTCATATCTTGCAGAGTTTTTGCTTTCCAAGGGGTATGAGGTGCATGGGCTTATCCGTCGAGCCAGCACCTTCAACACCTCTAGAATAGACCATCTCTTCGTTGACCTTCACGAGCCGAAAGCGAGGTTCTTCCTTTATCATGGGGACCTGTCGGACGGAAGTCAGCTAACCAACGTAATCTATAGCATTCACCCGGATGAAATCTATCATCTGGGTGCCCAGAGCCATGTGCGTGTCAGTTTCGATGTACCGGAATACACCGGGGACATCACTGGTCTTGGCACGACTAGAATTCTGGAGGCCATTAGAAAGAGTGGAAGCAAGTGCAGGTTCTACCAGGCTTCCAGCAGTGAGATGTTTGGCAGTGCGACGCCGCCGCAGAATGAGAACACGCCGTTCAAGCCCAGAAGTCCTTATGCTTGCGCCAAAGTTTATGCCTATTGGATGGTCAGGAATTATCGTGACGGCTATGGTCTTTTCGCTTGCAACGGCATCCTGTTTAACCATGAGTCTCCTCGGCGGGGCGAGACTTTTGTCACGCGGAAGGTGACTCGTGCCATTGCTCATATTATTGCCGGGAAGCAAAAATACCTTTATCTTGGTAACTTGGGGGCAAAAAGGGACTGGGGCTATGCCCCTGAATATGTCGAGGCGATGTGGCTAATGCTTCAGCAGAAAAAGCCCGGGGACTTTGTTATCGGAACGGGCGAGACCCACAGTGTGCAGGAATTCGTTCAGGAAGCTTTCACCTACGCGGGGCTTGATTGGCAGCAGTATGTCAAGATAGACCCTCGCTACTTCAGACCCACAGAAACAGAAGTGCTTATAGCAGACGCAGCGAAAGCAAGGCAGAAGCTTGGCTGGGAGCCAAAGATGACCTTCAAAGAACTTGTTAGACTAATGGTAGATGCTGACATGGAAGCTTTGGGGCTGACAAGTCCGGGGGCGGGGAAGGCGGCACTGGCGAGGCACGGACTAAATACGGTTGATAAAGCTCTAATCAATCCCACGGGAGGAGCGGAGAGTTGAGCTGGCTCGCTACGAGAAGATTGCTTGTAACCGGAGGAGGAGGCTTCCTTGGCAAACATGTAGTAAGAGAGTTAGAGCGAAGTGGATGCAGGGATATCTTCATTTCCCGGAGTAAAGATTACAATCTCGTTGATATGGAAGCGGTAAAAAGGCTCTACCAGGATTCTAGACCGGATGTCGTTATCCATCTTGCTGCTAAAGTGGGTGGAATTGGTGTAACCGGCAAGAAACCTGGGGAGTTCTTCTACAAGAACCTGATGATGGGTGTACAGATGATGGAACAGGGGAGGGTCTTCGGTCTAGAGAAATTCGTAGCTATCGGAACGGTCTGCGCCTATCCGAAATACATTACGGCTCCTTTTAAGGAAGAAGATCTATGGAATGGCTATCCAGAGGAGACCAATGCTTCCTATGGACTTGCTAAAAAGATGACCCTGGTTCAAGGTCAGGCTTATAGACAACAATATGGCTTCAACGCGATCTATCTTGTCCCCGTCAATCTTTATGGTCCCGGCGATAATTTTGACACGGAGTCCTCACACGCCATTCCTGCTCTGATTAAGAAGTGTCTGGATGCGGTGGAGAACAACGAAAGAGACGTAGTTGTCTGGGGAAGTGGAAGACCAACCAGGGAGTATCTTTATGTCGCCGACTGTGCTGAGGGTATTATCCTGGCCGCGGAAAAATACAATAAGCCCGAGCCGGTGAACCTTGGCTCCGGCTTTGAGATATCCATTAGGGCTTTGGCCAGTCTGATTGCCAAACTGACCGCATTTAAGGGCGAGATAACGTGGGATAGCTGTATGCCGGATGGCCAACCGAGGCGCCTTTTTGATAGCTCTAAGGCAAAAAAGGAGTTTGGCTTCAGGGCTAAGACAGACTTTGAAGAAGGGCTAAGCAAAACCATTGCATGGTATGAAGAGCAGCGAAGTAAGGGGCTGTTGAAATAATCTCCGGAGCGGATAGGAAGTATGAGCGAAACAAGAGGGATTAGAAGGCAGATAAAGGACCTGATTAAAGAATATTATTGTGGGACGAGGAGCAAAACGAAGTTCGTTCCGGGAAGAACGAAATTACCATTGGTCGTTCCATCTTATGATTGGCAAGAGGTTTGCGACGCTGTGGACTGTCTCTTGGATGGTCAGGTAACAATGGGAGAGAGGGTAAAGCGGTTCGAGTCCATATTTGCGGATTACATTGGGACTCGTTTCGCGACTATGGTGAACTCGGGGTCAAGCGCCAATCTCCTGGCGCTATCCGTGCTGACTAATCCTCTTCTTGAGAATCGGATCAAGCCAGGGGAGGAGGTCATAACGCCAGCGGTTACCTGGGCAACTACAGTATTCCCCATCATCAACTGTGGATTAGTACCGGTCTTAGTTGATGTGGATTTAGAGACTTTCAATATGAATACGGAGGAAGTTAGGAAAGCTATAACTGATAAGACAAGAGCAATAATGCCTGTGCATCTGCTAGGCAACCCCTGTGAGATGGATACAATCATGGATATAGCGACGCGATATAGCCTGTATGTCATAGAAGATGCCTGTGAAGCCCACGGGGCAGAATTTGGGGGTCGCAGGGTGGGGAGCTTTGGCGATTTCGCGACCTTCAGTTTCTTCTTCTCCCATCACTTGAGCACAATTGAGGGGGGAATAGTATTAACCGATAGTGAAGAGTTGGCCGGGCTGGCTAAATCGCTCAGAACCTTCGGCTGGGTTCGTGATTTAACGGATAAGGACAGAATTGCCCAACAATATGAGAGTATTGACCCCCGATATCTATTTGTCAACATCGGATACAATTTTAGACCGACCGAGATGCAGGGGGCTTTCGGTATACAGCAGATAAAGAAACTGGATAGATTCATAGAAATACGGCAGGAAAACGCCGAGTTTTGGACTGAGAGTCTGAGACGACATGGGAATTATCTCTTATTGCACACTGAGAGAGAAAATACAAAGCATGTTTGGTTTGCGTGTCCTGTAACAGTTAAAGCTGATGCCCCTTTCACCAGAAAAGAACTGGTGGATTTTCTAGAGAAAAAGGGGGTCGAAACCAGGCCAATCATGTCGGGGAATTTTGATGAGCAACCTGCAATGAGGCTTTTCCCCTATCGCAAAGTGGGGGATCTACCAAATTCAAGGTTCATTATGCGTAACTCGTTCTTCTTCGGAAATCACCCCGGCATTGCTTCTGAGGAACGACAAGCAATCGTCGATTACTTCAGTGAGTTCATGCGAAGGTACTAGAAATGTCTCCGTGTCATTCAGTGGTTCACATGTGGAGAAAGAGCGTAGCATTCTGATAAGCCTTAGAGCCGAGGCAGCCAACTGAGTGAGGACATGCCTGTAATTAAGTCCTGTGCAGAAGTCCATTTTGCCATGTGTTGGGATTTGCCGGCTAGAGACGCCCGAGATCGCTGTATTAGGTCCGTTGTCTGACAAAGTGGATTGCGGGAACCCGGATTGCCGCCCGTACCAGACGCAACATGCTGTCTCCTCTCGCTTAGCCTCTCTGCCTCAGGTTCTCCAGTATTCTCGTGTAGCTGTCTACGGCTTTCTCAAAGGTAAACTCCCTCTCTGCCAGGTTGCGGGCGTTCCGGGCAACTTGCTCCAGATCAGGATGATTCAGCGCCCTGACGATATTCTTGGCAATGCATTCGGGAGAGTTGTCTTCCATGATGAATCCGTTTTCGCCGTTTTTTGATACCTCTAAGGGGGCTGCCCGCACCGGCTCAACTTCTTGACGCTAAACAGCTTGAGTATATGCTCTCCACAAGTTCGGCTATTTTGTCCCAGCTGAATTTCTCACGCGCCAATAGTCTCCCTTTTTCACCGAATTGTCGCCTCACTTTCTCATCACTCAAGATATGCTGAAGTGCTGCCTGCAATTGCTCCTTATCATAGGAGGGCGCAATATGGATCCCAAGGCGTTCATTGCAGTCCACAACTGGAATGGACTTGAAGAGACCAAGTTCTTGACATCCATACTATTGAGCCGTATAATTGAGCCGTCTAACGACCAGAGATAAATATGGAGAGAGAGTATGGCAAAGACGACCGTTATTATTGATGACGAGTTGCTCGACGAAGCAATGAGAGCGACTGGCGCCAAGAGTAAGAAAGAAGCCATCACAACCGGGCTGCAAGAGTTAATTCGCAAGAAGAATCTAGAAGCTTTCCGTCGAGAGCTGGGTACATTCGACTTAGCCCTTTCCTTAGACGAGCTGGAGAAACTAAGAGATGAGCAATAATCTTGTGCTTATTGATACCTCAGTTTGGATTCTGGCTCTGAGAAAATCACCATCACCACTGGTAAAGGATCAGGTGGAGCACCTGCTGGCAGAGAATAGGGTAGCTATCGCTCCTATGATACGCTTGGAGCTGCTGGGCGGGACAAAGTCATTAAGTGAATTCAACCGTCTCAAGAGCCGTCTTGATGCCCTTCACCAGATACCAACAAATGAAGCAAACTGGGCTCTGGCAACTCAGCTTTCATTTAAGCTACGGCGGGAAGGGAAAGCTATTCCTTATACTGACATACTCATTGGCGCAGCGGCAATTATTACTGGTTGTTTGCTGCTCCATGTCGATAGACATTTTGATTTGATGGCCGAGCACACCAATTTGAATGTTAGAAGCCTTGTCTCGGTAAGTAGGTAGTGAGCCACGCTAAAGTCTAAGACTGTCGAGAATGCCCCGATACCTATCCACCGCCTTCTCAAAGCTAAACTCTGTCTCCACGAGATTACGGGCATTGCGGGCGATTTGCTCCAGGTTGGGGTCATTCAAAGCTCTAACGACATTCCTGGCAATACATTCGGGAGAGTTATTCTCCATGATGAACCCGTTTTCGCCATCGCTCAGCATGTCGGCCATGAGCCCAACGGCGGTGCCCAGGACGGGCGTGCCGCAGGCCATCGCCTCGAAGGCGACATAGGGCCCTGCTTCCGTATAGGATGGGACAACCAACAATCTCAAGTCGTTCAAATAGCGTGGAAGCTCATCGTGGGGAATCCAGCCCACAAATTTGACCCTGTTACTCAATCTATTTGCATATTCTTCTACCTGTGGACGCAGTTGTCCGTCACCACCTATTAGAAATGTCGCCCCATCGCAGGTCTCTACTACTTTTGGCATTGCTTCCAGAAAGTTCAAGGTCCCCTTCTCCTGGCTCAAACGTCCGATGTAGCCGATCAGATTGTCTCTTTCGTTTAGGGGCTTCTGCACCTTGAACTCATCAAGGTCGAGGAAATACTCGCAGGCTATGGAGATTTTGTTTCGGTATTTTTCGAGACGCCATTTCTTGATAAGGCTCTCCGAGTAGAGAATGATGCGATTTGATAATCTGTAATCGACCGTCTGTAGCCAGACTAATACATTAGAGAGGGGACCCTTGTGGTGCTCCACCATTTGTACAAGAGATGACGGCAATGCCCAGACGACCTTCTTCCCCGCTAACCTCGCTGTAAGCATAGGTAACAACGCGCCTGCTTCCATAAAGAAAACATAAACGTCGGTATCCCTGGATAGCATCGCCAACGTGAACGAGATCCTTATCTGTATCCGTATATATTCTGCAATTCGGGCAAATATATTTTTGACCTTCTTTTGGTGTATCCTGTAAGTTTGAATTCCCCGATTCGTCGTGACCCTTGCATCCTCTACGCCTGCCGTGACAACACAAATTCCGCCCGAGAGAGAGTGCAGTATTTCTACCAGGTTTGATAGCGGAGTAACAAACGCTTCTGTAAAAGGGAATGTAACCACGCACACTCTCAACCGATTTGCGACTTTTTTCCCGCTTTGTCGGCTATTCGATTTTCTTATACGCATTAATCAGCCTCTTCTGCATGATGCTCCAACTGTATCTCTCTGTATAAGCTCGACGTCCATTTTCCCCCAAGGCTTGTCGAAGATCGCCGTCACTCTTCAGTTTGATTATCGCTTCCCGGATCGCGGCTACATCCCCGTATGGCACAATAAGGCCGCAATTTTCTTCTCTTACAATGTTCGCCATCGAGCTACCGTCACTAGCAATTACTGGCTTTGCACACATCATAGCTTCAAACAGTTTGTTAGGACTGGCGTATTTGTTATTAGGGATGGCAGGGTCATAGAACGCAAACAGAATATCTGCCGCTACTGTTCTTTCGATCACTTCGGTATAGGGTATTTGACCGAGGCATTGAATCCTTGTGCAGCGCCGGCAGGCATTTTCAATCATTTCCTTATCGGGGCCTGTGCCGGCTATAACCAATCTAGTGTCTTCTAGCCCTTCTACAGCCCTTACTACATGTTCCAGGCCTCTTGATTTATGAATAAGGCCCGCGTAAAAGATCGCGATAGCTGAAGTGCCTGTCATTGACTCAGCCGCAGGCCTTCCCCGTGCTGCAAAGTAATCGGGGGGAGAATTATAAATGTAAACGAGCTTCCTTATTCGTGCCCCTTTAACTTGTTCCAGCCGAGATTCATCCACTAGAAACAGAACGTCGGTAAACCGGATTCCAAATCGTTCAACCGAAGCGACGAGACTCCTCAGTGCCTTTCTTAGTAGCCGGAAACGGCCATCGGGCAGATTATTGGCGTAGAAATCATAAACGGTATAACAAAGTCTGACTCTTTTAACTAACTTAATAAGAATTGCCGGTATCAGGGTATCTAAATCACATGCATGTACTACATCGCACTTATCTCTCAGCAAGAGGAAGAACTCGTATATCCACCAAATGGGCAAGCAGAACAGGACAGCGAATTTGTCGTAAGGTGCTTTCAGATTGAACTTGCGAATGGTGTACCCATCGCCCTCTTCAGTACCCAGGGTGTGTTGGCGGTCCCAGACTAATAGGCTCACATCATGTCCGTTCTCAGATAAGGTCTTTGCCACCTTATTGACCGCGGGGTCTATTGCCCGTGCACGGACCAAAGTCACTTTCATTGATTACACACGATACGGCTAGTATAGGCCGAATTGCTTCTGCTTGGCCAACTGACTGGCTATTTCTTTGTCTTCTGGTGTCCTGAACACACCAACTGTCTTATGGACTAAAGAAGTGAGTTGCGAGTGAAATATGGATTTTGCCAGCATGTCACTATTGAACGACAAGGTTGATATTCTGTCCATCGGAAATCTTAGCTTTTTTGTGCATCCAATTGACCGTTATCTCAACGGCCTGTTCTAATGTGCAGGGCAAATCATCGGCTACAAGGGGCTCCAGGTCGAATACGAAACTGGCCAGCATATTCCTGAGACGAGAAGTCGACAAAGGCGGCACGTTCCACCCCATGAACTTCATTATGTCGCCCACTCTCGCTAGCGCCTTGAGGATGGGAACCGGCACTTGATGAATCCTTGGCGCCTGAAACGCCTCCTGGACAAGATTGACCCATGCACGCATGTTCGTCGGTGGATAATCAGCCAGGTAGAATGTCTGGCCGTGCACTTTGTCTGCTGATGCTTTCAGCAGTCTATCTAATTGGCAGACTGTATTCCCGACAAACCCCAGTGATTGGTTGACATTACTGCCACCAGGGTGGACATAGAGGCCTTTTTGTATTGCCTCGAACAGGTTCTTGTATGGCATATCGAACCAGGGCCCCCAGATTCCGATGGGGCGGACAATCGTCCAGCAATATGGCAGCTCGCTTGCCTCCCGCACCACCTTTTCTCCAAGCATCTTGCTCCGGCCATAAAGGGTGTCGGGACAATAGTCAGTGTCATCCTTCGGCTGATACCCCATCCTGCAAACAAGCATGGTTGAAACAAAGATGACCCTTTCCAGGTTGGGCAGGTCTCTTGCCGCTGAAATCAGGTTTCTTACTCCTTCATAGTTGGTGGCATAGTCTTCAAGCTTCCTTCCCCGATCTGCTGTACCGGTTGTGGCAGCCATATTAACGATACAGGTTGGAGAGAAGCGGGCAATCTCTGTCCGTAGGAGCTGCGAGTCCAGGATATCCACCTGTCTCCAACAAGGCCGGTGCTGAGCATTCCTGGGGGGAGCGATATCGAAGTTGAGCACCTCTTCCCCTCTGGATAGGTAGTGCTCAACGAGGTTTGTACCTATGAAACCGGAACCGCCTGTTATCAGTACTCTCATTTTTATCCGTCATCCCGCTCATTCAGCGAACTCTGGTCTAGAACTCAGCGTCCCGCTTAATATTGTCCCAGTTCTCCAGAAACCACTTATGCACTTTTTTCAAGCCATCCTCGAAGTTGGTTTGCGGCTGATAATCGAGAAGTTTTCTGGCTTTATCAATCGAGGACCGCAGGTGGGTCTTCACGTCCCAATTCCGCCGGGGCACATGAGCGATACCCGCCTTGTTGTTGGTGAGCCTGTTGACCATGGCGGCAAGCTCAGCTACCTGGTGTTCTGTGCTAGAGCCGAGATTGATTGCCTCCCCGACTGCCTCTTCCCTGATACCCATTGCCAGCAAGCCACCTATTATATCGTCCACATATGTCCAGTCCCTGGTCTCTGTGCCATCACCGGTGATCGGCAGTGCCTGCCCATTCATGGCCCAGTAGAAGAAGTTCGGTATCACGTTCCGATATTTCCCCGGTACTTCCCCGGGACCATATACATTGAAAAACCTGGCATTGACAATGGGAAGATTGTACAGATTGTGGAAGTAGTTGGTGTATAGTTCGCCGAGCAGTTTGGTTACCTGGTACGGCGTATGCAGACTGATAGAGACGTCATGTTCTTCGAACGGTATCTTTGAGTCCAGGCCGTATACGCCACAGCCGGAGGAGGAATAAACAAATCTTCTCACCCCGGCGATGTTCGCATACTCAAGGACTTTCAGGATTCCCATTCCGTTTACCATCAAATCTGTCTCCGGATTATCAACCGAATTCTGATTGGCAAAATGGGCTGCAAGGTGAAAGACATAGTCCGGCTTGTCTTTAAAAACACGCTTAAGCATTTCATCGTCGAGCACGCTCCCCCTGACGAATAACACCCGTTCTGATTTGGGAATGTTCCACTCGTACGCTGCCGAGAGATCATCAAGGACGATGATTCTGGCCGCTTCGCCTTTGATTAATGCCCTGGTGAGGTTGGAGCCGATGCACCCTGCCCCACCGGTGATAAGGATGTTCTTACCTTTGTATTCGCTTAGATGTTGGTCCATGTTCCCCCTTTTCAAGTTCTAGGTTCTATGTTCTAAGTTGCTGAGTTTTGTGTTTCAAGTTGGTCCTAAGATAACGGATGAAGCCGTCGATCAGGCTGATTGCCTTGCTCGTTTGATCGTATACCTCCCTGAACTTATCAGGGTTTATGTATTTGCGATCTAGAGCTACATAAAGGTGGCTTTTGACCTCGGACGTAGAAGCTCTCGCTATGGTGAGGAACTGTATGAACTCCTTATTTGTTCCCCGGTCAAATCCTTCACTAATATTGGACATTACAGAAACCGAAGCATTGCGGATTTGATTCTTCAAGCCGAAGTCCTGGGAGAATCGTTCTCTGTCCGAGATGTCGTAAATCGTGTTAACCAGCTTCCTTGCTTCCTTCCAAGCTTCAATGTCCTCAAATCGCTCAATGCGCATGGTTCCTCTGGATTCTAGGTTCTACGTTTTTGTGTTCTAGGTTCTACGTTTCATGCCAGACTCTGCAACATAGAACTTGCTAACCTAGAACCTAGAACGTTTTGACCTGGAACTCTCCACAGTTTCCTTCAGGATTTTCTCAAATTCGTCGGTAATGCTCTGCCAGCTATATTTCTCAACAAAGCCTCTTGCTTTTTGGCCCAACTCTTCTATTCTAGCACTTTGAATAAGTTCCATGGCTTTGGCGACAGCGTCCTCCGGCTTGTCCACATAGATCACGCCGTTATCCTCGCCAAACTCTTTCGTTACCCCGGGAAGCCTGGTGGCAATCACGGGCTTTTTCATTGCCATATACTCATACATCTTGATGGGGACAATGTCCTGCATTATTTTCTCATCAGGGTAAGCCGGCAGCAGGCATACATCGGAGGCAGCGATAAACTCAGGGATTTCTTGGTAGGGCCTCTTCCCGGTGAGGATAATCCTGTCCTTCAAGTTATGTTTTTCACGTATTTGCTGAAGCGCCTCATAGGCATCGCCTTCGCCAACAATAAGGAGCTTGAGATTGGGATTGTCTATTCGGGCTATCTGTGAGGCAACCTCTTTCAAACCTGAAAATTGATATAGCCAGCCCATGAAGAAGAGGACAATGTCCTTCCTGGTAAGCCCGTAATGTTGCCTTATGGTGTCAGCTTTGGTAACTGGGTCGAAGCGCTCAATATCAATGCCAGCCCGCAGGATCTGAGTTCGCTCGGGCGAAGCTCCCAGCCCTTTCACATAGTCCTTGAGTTTCTCGTTAATTGCCAGCACTTTGTCGGCCTGTCGCAGTGTCTTGCGTTCTAACAACATGGCGATAGGGTGAAAAGGCTTGAAAGGAATAAGCCTGTGTAATACGTCGATCCAGTAGTAGATAAATGGTGTGTTATTTTTCCTGGCGGCCCGCATCGCCAAATAGGTGCTCAAGATGCCGAAGCCGATAATCAGATCGGGACAAGAATCTTTTATTTGATGACGGATTTCCTTTCTATAAGAGAATACTGATGAAACGTAATCCAGCCAGGGGAGTTTTATGATGCCAGGGCGAATTAGCGTGACGTTTGCGCCATCATAGAATCTGGATACATTGCTGAACACCTGTCGTTTTGAGCGTAACTCCCTCTTGCCCTGTGTCCTCCATAGAAGCTCATAGTCGATGACACGAACTTCGTGACCTTTTAGGGAAAGTCTCTCTATGAGGTGATGCTGCTGGTGTGGGCCTCGCAGCAGCCAGTCGGTATCCTGAACCAGAAGGATTTTCACGCCAGCCACTTTTTACTTCTTGCTATAAACCCGTTTCATCCATTCAATGGTTTTCGGAATACCTTCTTCCAGGGGTATCTTCGGAGTATGCTTCAAGTCTCTTCTGGCTTTGGAAAAGTCCATGTGCTTCACTTTGGTGGTAAAAGGTTCTGCCTCCTTGTAAGTAACTTTGGAATCATTCTTGCCCAGATTCTTCAGTACAAGGTCGGAGACGTATTTTATCTCGTGTTCCCATTCTTCTTTGCTGCCGATGTTATAAACCTCTCCAGGTTTGAAATTATCAACTATATTAGCAAAGGTGCGGCAGGTATCTTCGACATAGTCGAAGATGCGGCGGTGACCCAGGTAGACGGTGTAAGGCTCGTCATTTAGGGCTTTATGGATAAAGGCGGGGATGACTCCTCGGTAGGGGCTATAGTATTCGTGGGGGCCGTAGGCGTTGACCGGTCGAACCCTTACGGTTTCAGTCCCAAACATGGCTGCTGAATTCAGTACCTGGAGCTCGCCCACCCACTTGGTCATAGCATAATCGTTCATTTGCTTTATGGGCACTTTGTCCATCACATCCTCACTCATCACCCTGTCGTAGTCACCATACACTTCCGCGCTGGAAAAGAATATCATGCGAAATTTCTTCCTTTCCTGGAGGCGGATCACATTCTTGGTACCTATTACATTGGTGAGCCAGAGGTTCTCATAATAATCCTCACCATTCCAGCGCCCATACTCTGCGGCCAGGTGATAGACATAGTCAAAGTCATGCTGCTCAAATACTCGCTCAAGCTGGCGGTATTTAGCGACATCGCAGCGGATGTAGTTCGGTCCCTCGGAATGCCCCAAATCACATACTCGGACTTCGTGTCTTCTTTTTCTTAGTTCGGGGACGAGGTTTGAGCCGATAAAGCCCAGCCCGCCGGTAACCAAGATAGTCTTAGGTCTAGTATCTGGAGTCGATGGTCTAGAGTCTGCAGTCATTAGTTAGCCTCCTTTTAGATACCTTACAAAGCCAGAGATGAGCCTTATAGTTTCTTGAGAGAGCTCATATAACTCTTTGAAAGCATCCTTTGAAATGTATTCTAAATCGAGTGCCACATAAAGTTGACTTTGTACCTCAGAAGCAGAGCCTTTGGCAACATGCAGATATTGAGTGAACTCCTTGTCAGTTTGCCTAGAAAAACCTTCGGCGATGTTGGAAATTATGGACACCGAAGCCCTCCTAATTTGGTCTTTTAGGCTATAATCTTGAGCAAAATCTCCTTCACTTGTGACTTGATAAATGCGCTTCACCAATTGTCTCGCTTTTTGCCAAGCCTGTATCTCCTCAAACTTCTCTATCTTTGCCATTATATAGCATTCGTGACTCACGACTTTAGACTGCTGACCCCAGTATCTTGACTATTCTCTCGCCTGCTTTGCCATCTCCAAACGGGTTGCTCCACTTGTTTTCCTTATTAAGCATAAGTCTGGTGCAGCGAAGTATTTTGTCGGGTAGGGTTCCAGCTAGAAGATTCGAGCCAACCTCCAGGGTTTCAGGTCTTTCAGTGTTGTCCCGTAAGGTAACACAAGGAATACCGAGGATGCAAGCTTCTTCCTGAACGCCGCCGGAGTCGGTGAGGATAAGCCTGGCATTGCTCTCAAGTTGCAGGAAGTCGAGGAAACTTACGGGTTCAATTAGTGTAATGTTCTTGGGGTCAAGGCCAAACTCGTTCATCCTCTTCCGAGAATGAGGGTGGACAGGGTAGACTGTCGGGACGCGAAACTCAGCAGCTACTTTATCCAGACCCTTCAAGATTGAGGCAAATCGTTTCGGGTTGTCAACGTTCTCCTGTCGGTGAAGGGTCACCAGGAAATATTCTTTGGGGGTAAGATTCAGACTACTAAGAGTATTTCCTTGTTCTTTAGCTATCTCTAAATTCTGATAGACAGCATCAAC
>Ga0315289_10005027_pt1 | contig 19637 bp, 14 predicted proteins | sample YL17G11_40_MG_FD_203452 | JGI IMG/M metagenome (GOLD analysis project Ga0315289, IMG submission 203452) | Sediment microbial communities from Yellowstone Lake, YNP, Wyoming, USA - YL17G11_40 | ecosystem: Environmental > Aquatic > Freshwater > Lake > Sediment | place: USA: Wyoming | collected...
TCTACGGGGCCACGCTGGGCCAGTTGGAGAAGCAGACGGGGATCGGCTATGGCAGCCTCGTCGATGCCCTGCACCAATTGGCGCGGCGTCTGAAGGCGGTTCCCGAGCGGCTTCTGCGGCAGCGCCCCAGGCGCCGGTCTCCCAGCCCTTCGGGCTGTTGCTTGCCGTCCGCCGTTCAATCCGCAATCCGAAATTTTACCCGCCGTAGCCTCGGCGAAGGCGGGCCGCAATCGCTCTATCCCCCTCTGCGTCCTCAGCGTCCTCCCCATGGTAAGAAAGGGGCCCTTCCCGCAGGGACCTTCGGCTGGGCTGCGTTGAAGGCTGTGCCGTTTCGCCGTTCACTCCGCACTCCGCACTCCGCAATCGAATCGTTCCCCTCCCCCCTCTGCGTCCCTTCGACTCGCTCCGCTCGCTCAGGGCAAGCCTCTGCGGTGAAGGTTGTGTGCTGTTTCGCCGTCGCCTTCCCCCGCTCTCTGCCTTTCTCTGCGTCCCATCGACTCGCTCCGCTCGCTCAGGGCAGGCCTCTGCGATCTCTGCGTTGAAGGCCGTGCAAATCCCGTGCCAAAGACGCGGGAAAAAAGTTATTAACATAAAGGTATGCACATGGCATGGATGCGAAAAGCACCAAATTGCGACAAAAAGCCGGCAAAAACCGGCAAAAAACCCGCAAAAAACTGCAAAAAAGTGCAAATTCGCACTTGCCCATCTTACCCAAGGCACCCCTTCCGCCGAAAAATCCCCCCGGAAGCCAGCGCCAGGGCCGGTGGGTTATAAAAAACCGCCCAAAAAGCTCCCCTAAAACCTCCTCAAAAAAGTTATCCACAATCGCCGCCCGCGCATAAGTGGGAGCGCGCGGCCTGCGTTCCCCCCGTTCCTTCGGGCACGAGGGGCTTGCCCTACCTGGACGTTGGATCCTTCTTCACCTTGTCCTCGCTCAGATAGTCTTTCAGGCTGATCAGCCTGGGCGGGTTCTTATCGTTCTCGATCGCGGCAATGACCTCCATGATTTTGCCGTGCTGTGGCTCCATCTTGCGCAATTCCACTTCCAGTTTCTTCAGTTCGGGCAGGACGGATTTGGCCGCCCCGCCATACTGTTTCAGGGCATCCAGGGACTCCATGATGATGTATCCTCTGCCCCAGTCGCGCAGATTCAGCATCATCATCGTCAGGGGAATGCCTTCTTCGATGTGAAGCCGGGCCAGCGCCTCGATTCCCGCAAGGCGGACGCCCTTGGAGAACATGGTGTTGGCCGGCGCCATTTCCCCGATGCTGGCGATGATCGTGGGGGCCAGCGCCTTGGTGTCGTCAAGCGTAATCAGGCCGTAGGTAGATCGCAGGCAGCTCCGGGCGGCCGAGTCGGGGTTGGCGGCAATCGACCGGATGGCCGGGTAGAGCAGGTCCCTGGGGATGCCGTCGATCGACTTGGCGAGGCAGCCTCTGGGCCCGTACGGCCCGCCAGGATAAAAGAGGGCGTAGGCGAGGGCGCCGACGGCAAATTGCATCTGATCGGTCTCGTCTTTGACGGCGGCGGCCTTGAGCATCTGGGGCAGGACCGGCTTGGCGGCTTCCCCGATGGTCCGCAGCGCTTCGGCCGCCTGGACGCGAAGCCAGCGGTCGTCGTCGTCGAGCAGACCGACAATGGTATCCAGCGCGGGGAGTGCCTGGGTTCTGAGCTGCCCCAATGCGATGACCGCGCCGAGCCGGGCACGGGGGTTGTTGCTCTTGACCATCGCCAGCAGTTGCGGCAGGACATTGTCCTTGCGCCGCCCCAGTTCTTCGGCCGACCAGGATCGCTCCGCCGGCGACCAACTGCTCAGGCCGGCGAGGAGTTGTCCGGTCGTCCTCTTGTCATACGCGTTGTCGCCGAGCCAGCGCTCGGCCGCGATGGCCTCGGCGACGTCGGCGTCGCTCAGCCAGTTGGCTTGGTTGGCATTTCGGCCGGTGATGTAGAGTTTTCTCATCGCCAGGGCATAGGCGAGCATGTACGAGCCGGTGGAGTTGAACACGCCGCGATAGCTCTTGGCGACCCCACCCCCGACGTCGGTGTAAACAAACGCACCGTCCCAACGCCGCGCCAGGTCGTAATACCAGCGCAGTTCCTTCATGAAGGCCGCCACGGCTTTCGGGCCGCCGCAGTTGGCCGCCGGCGGACCCCAGACATAACTGAAGCCGTTGCCCGTATGCCCCCATTCGCGAGACTCGTAAGAGGCAGTCACCATCTTCGCGAAGAACTGCATCTCGGCCCGCTTGCCCTGCAGCGCAAAGGCCACCGTGGCGAGGCTGGTCTTGCCGTTGTCGTCGTGGCCGATGCCGGGCCGGTGCTCGCCGTACGGGATCGTGCCCTTGCCGACATAGTAGCCGAAGAACCGGTTGGACCGAGCGATGGCCGGCTTGAGTTCCGGTTCTTCGATGCCGCACTTTTCTGCAAGGACCATGGAGACGAAACAGGGCAGGCCGGCCTGGTTCACCGGTCCGTATGGCGGGACGGGGCCGTGCAGTTGGCCGCCAGCGGTCGTGGTGCGCAACCCATGCCCCCACGTCCCGAACTTGCCCTGCCCGCGCGCGATGCAGACGGTGCATGCGCGAATGGCCGGCAGGACGGTCTTGTCGCCGGTGGCCAGGTAATACTCGGTCAGGAACAAGTTTTTGTAACCGAGTCCCCACGTGTGCAGGCCGCCGCCTGTGGAAACCGCCTCCCACAGTTTTTCGGTATCGGGCGTGCTAGCGGCCACGGCCTGGGCGCTGTTGCGCACCATCTCCAAGTACTTCGGATTGCCCGAGGCCATCAGGGCCAACTCATTGATCCAGAATCGATTCTCCCGCTTGATGTCCTTGGCGATGAGCGCGCAGCCCTGATCGAGTATCTTCTTCGCCTTCGGACAGCCGTAGGGCGAGGTGTCGCTGTAGGTGCCCATCACCTGGATCTTGAGATCGATGTTTTGCGTCGTTCCTTTCCGCCAGACGATCAGCGGCAGGATACCCTTGGACTTTTCGGTCTCGGCCTGGCCGATCGCCCACCCGAAACTCTTGCGGGCATCTTCGGTGAAGGGCCTGCCGAACACGCCCAGGATCACATCGCCCGCTGCGAGAACACCGTTAGCCGGCGACCCCTTTTCGACCGCGGTGATGAGGATCTGGCGGCTCTCGCGGGTCATCCCCCCCTCGACATACATCCAGCCCAGCGCTCCGGTCGGCCCGAGGTTGTAGCTCTTGTCGGTCTTGGCCGGCGTGGTCTTGGTCAGATCGGGGGGGGCCGCAGCGGCAACCACAGGTGCGCCGCTGACCAGGAGGGCCACAACGAGGGCGACAGCGCAGCAGTCTGAACGTCTTCTCGTGGGAGTCTTCCTTATTTCTGGAGCAGCTCAAGCATCGTCTCGGAGAAACTCTTGCCGAGCAGGATGAAGAACCGGCCCTCGCCGTAATAGTGATAGCCCTGGTTGGAAGTGGCGCGGCGGAGCATCGCTTTCTCTTCCTCGGTAACCGGGTTGTTCTTCAAATCCCGTACGTTTTTGTACAGCCAGTTGGCGTTGATTTCAAGGGTCTTCGGGTGCAGGAGCGGTGCGGCCCCGATCGCCGGTGTCCTCGATCCACTTCTTCAGCACGCCGCGCAGGCGCTTCAGCGCCGCCTGGTGCTCGGGTGTCGCGGATGCGGCGAGGTTCTTGATCTCGTGCGGGTCGGTCTCCAGGTCGTAGAGTTCCTCGTCGGGCATCCGCGGCTGGCAGAGAAATTCCTGGGCGGGCGTCAGTTTGCCTGCAGCGTGGAGTTCCTTGAGGAGATTCCACACGGGATACATCTCCTGCTTGTAGCCGTTTGGCGAGAGAAAGGGCTTCTCCGGCGTGAAGTTGCGGATGTAGCGGTAGCGGGCGTCGCGCACCGTGCGGATCCGCATCACCGTTTCGTCGCAGCGGTCGCGGGCGCCGAACGTGTACTCGCGCGGCGGCTCGGCGTCGGGGCCGAGAAAGACGCGGCCCTGCATGGCGGCGGGCTTTTTCACCCCGGCCCACGCAAGCGTGCTGGCCGTGAGGTCGATCGCCTCGATCAGGCGTGCGTCGTCGCGGCCGGATGTAAAGCCGGCGGGCGCGGCCACGCCCTTCGGCCAGCGGATGATGAGCGGGACGTGCAGGCCTTCCTCGTAGCAGAACTGTTTGCCTCGCACGTGCGGCTGGCCGTTGTCACCCAGGAAGACGACGATGGTGTTGTCGGCCAGTCCGTCGGCGGCGAGCTGCGCCAGCAAGCGGGCGATCTTTCGGTCGAGTTCGCGCACGCGGTCGAGATAGGTGGCCCAGTCTTTCCGCGCGATGGGATGGTCCGGGTAATAGGGCGGCAGCACGACCTTCGCGGGGTCGGCTTTGGCAGGCACGCGCACTTGCCTGGACAGCATGCGATGCGGTTCCCGAAAATTGACCTGCGCATAGAAGGGCTGGCGGCTTTTCAACTCGGCCCAGTCCTTGCCGTCGAACGCGGGGCCGTCGTGCCGGAAGTTCCAGTCCGTCTTTCCCGTCGCCTTGATCTCTATCTCGTTCTTTGGGAATGGGAATTCCGTGACGTTTGCCGTGAAATACCCCGCGTCCCGCAGGCGGTCGGGCAGCGTGCGCACGCCGTCGGGCAGAGGGGGTTTCTTTTTCGTGCGGTGATCCTGCGCGCCGAGGGTCGTCGCATACATGCCGGTCATGAAAGCGCTGCGGCTGGGCGAACAGACCGGCGCGGTGGTGTAGGCCCGTGTGTAGCGGACGCCGTCGCGGGCCAATTGGTCAAGCGCCGGGGTTTTCGCCTCGGGCGTGCCATAACTGCTCAAGGCTTCCGGCCCCATGTCGTCGGCGAGGAGCCAGAGGATGTTTGGACGACGCGAGGGAACCGCTGAAGTCGCTATCGAAGGCTTCGTCGCTGCCACCACCACGGCGGCGCACGAAACCAGCGAGCGCGCGCTTTGCAGGAGAAACCGCCGGCGTGTAAGCGCGCGAGCCGGCTTCGTCGCTGCTGATACCGGGGTCTCGCACACCTCCCGCTGGGGACGTTCTTGGGCGCGGAGCCGGACCTGAAACGGTTTAGAACGCTTCACTGGACTTTTCATCCGTTTACCTTGGCATGCGTCCGCTGTCTCCGGGTGCTGCGTACTCTTCTCGTGCGGCCCCTATCGCCCGGCAGCGGGGCTGACGGAGATCGCCACCGGTTCCGACTGGAGACCCTGCGCCGTTGCGCTCAGGCGGATCTCGCCTGGTGTACGGGCCGCTTTGATCACCACCAGGCACAGGCCGTGAAACGCCTTGTGCTTCGTGGTCTTGAACGGCTCGTGATTGGTCGGGTCGCCGTTGTCCACGCCGGCAATCGTGCCAGGACCCTCGAGGCCGAAGGTGATCTGGTTGTCGGCGTTCGGGCAGAGGTTGCCGTCCTTGTCGACGATGCGGACCTCGACAAACGAGAGATCCTCGCCGTCGGCCGCGATCTGTTTGCGATCGGGACGGACGATAAGCCTTGCGGGCTCGCCCGCCGTGCGCACTTCGTCGACGATCGTCTGCCCGCCCTTTTTGCCGACGGCCTTCAGCACCCCCGGCTCGTATTGCACCTTCCATTCCAGGTGCAGGCTCTTGGTGTCTCTGAAATCCTTGCTGCCCAGCGATTTGCCGTTGAGAAACAGTTCGACCGATTCCGCGTTCGTGAAGCACCACACGGGGATCTCTTTGCCTTCCAACCCCTTCCAGTTCCAGTGCGGCAGCAGGTGGATCACCGGCTTGTCGGTCCACTGGCTCTGGTAGAGATAGTAGCGGTCCTTGGGAAAGCCGGCCAGATCGATGATCCCGAAGTAGGAACTGCGCGAGGGCCAGCCATAGGGCGTCGGCTCGCCAATGTAGTCGAAGCCGGTCCACACGAATTCACCCGCGACCCAGGGCGCGTTCTTGAGCGCCAGGAGGCTGTCCTCGGCGGTGCAGCCCCAGCCGGGCCGGTCCAGGTCGTAGGAGACGCACTGGTTGTTGGCTCGCATATTGATTGCCACCTGACCGTCAGGCTTGAGCGTCAAGCCGTATTCGCCGCGCGTGCTGAGCGCCGAGGAGGTTTCGGCGGCGACCAGCAACTGGCCCCGTTGCGAGTTGTAATTGTCGACGAAGTAGTTGATGCCAAGGACATCCAACGCCTTGGTGAACCCGTTTTGTACCGCGCTCCCCATCTTATTAACACCGGACGTCACCGGCCGCGTCGGATCTTCGCGGTGGCAGATGTCCGCCAGCCGCTTCGCCATGGTGCCGCCGTTCGGCGCGGCCTGTTCTTTGATTTCATTGCCGATGCTCCACAGGATGATGCTCGGGTGGTTGCGATCGCGATGGATCATACTGACCAGGTCCCGCTCGCTCCATTCATCAAAAAACCGCCCGTAGCCATACCTCATCCCGCTTTTGGGAATGATCCATTCGTCGAAAGCCTCGTCCATGACGACCAGGCCCATCCGGTCGCAAAGTTCCAACAGTTCGGGTGCCGGCGGGTTGTGGCTGGTGCGGATCGCGTTGCAGCCCATCGCCTTCAGGATCTCCAGTTGTCGCTCGATCGCGCGGCGATGCACGGCCGCTCCCAGGCAGCCCAGGTCGTGATGGTTGCACACGCCCTTCAGTTGGACGCGCTTGCCGTTGAGCAGAAAGCCCTTTTCGGCCGTGAACTCGATGGTGCGGATGCCGAAGGACGTTTCGTAGCGATCGACCAAACGGTCGCCGACGCGGACCTCGGAAACCGCCCGATACAGGTACGGATTTTCGATCGACCAGCGACGGAGGGTCGCGACCTTGAGCGTTTGGTCAAACTCATGGCTGCCACCGGCGGCGATCTGCTCCGCCGCCTGGTGCTCGGCAATCTTCTTCCCGCCGGCATCAACGATCCCCGTGGTCAAAGTTGCCTTGACCCCCTCCTCGCCCTCGTTCTCGACCCGCGTGCGAACGCGGACTTGGGCCGCGGCGTCCAAGACTTCCGGCGTCGTTACATAGGTTCCCCACAGCGCCACATGCACCGGATCGGTGATTGTCAGCCGGACGTGGCGGTAGATGCCGGCCCCCGAATACCAACGGGAACATGGTTGCTGCACATTGACCCGGACCGCCAACACGTTGCCGCCCGGCTTCATCTGCGGCGTCAGATCGTACTGGAAACCGGTGTAGCCGTAGGGGTGCTTGCCCAGGTGCGCGCCATTGAGCCAGACGTCGCTGTCCATGTAGACGCCGTCGAACCGCACGCAAACCCGCTTTCCCTTGGCGTCTTCGGGAAGCGTAAAGGTCTTGCGATACCAGGCGATGCCGCCGTTGAGAGAGCCCGCGCCGGAGCCGCCCGGGCTCCGCCGATCGAACGGTCCTTCCATGGTCGCGGGATCGGCGCCGGGCGGGCCTTCGATGCTGAAATCGTGAGGCACGTCCAGCGGTCGCCAATCGGCGTCGGCCGTCTGGGGCTTCTCGCCCTCCGTCACGTCGCCCAGATGGAATCGCCAGCCTTGGTCCAGCGAGAGTGTCCGGCGGCCCTCGGCCGCCGGAGCCTCCGAAGCCCGACAGAACGGAACGCCGCCGAGCAGTAGCGTGGTGATTATTGCAATCACGACATGACTACGAATACGGCATTTCACCATAAGGCACCTCAACTCCTCGCGACCTTGGGAATTCATTCGGCGATGGGACACCCCGTGCCTTCCGGTCCCCAGCACGACCGTCCCGCCTGCTTCGGTCTCTCCGATCCTCGCCGGGAAGGGCGCCTATTTGCCGGCCGGCTTCAGTTCGAAACGATGCGGCTTGGTCTGGCAGGCGGCGGTGATCTGCGCTTCGAGATCAGCAATCTGCTTTTCGAGTCCCGGCCTTTGCGCGGCCTGGCGAGGACGCAGTTGCACACTCCACAGCTTTCCGCCGACTTCGTTCTTCTTGAAAATGAGCGCCAGGACTTCCTGGGCTTGCTTGGTAATGGGTCCGGCAACGGTCGCCAGGTTCCAGCCTTTGGCCAATTCTTCTCTTGTGACGGACGCCGCAAGTTGGCCATCGATCATGACGTCATAACGGTCCGCCTTCAGGCCTGCAACCTTCAACTCATACCGGTTCAAATCGTTCAGCACCGGGCCCAATTTCAAGGCGTCCATCGCCCGTTCATCCACGGGCATGGGCAAGGCTTCGTCGGCGCGATCGAAACTTAGCGTGGTGTTATCGTATTTGACGTTCGACAGGCGGCACTGCGTTTCACGAACAACCTTGCCACCCTGACCGCCGGATACGTCGAGTTCGGCGCTGGAGACCAGCGCAGGGGCCTTCAGTTCTTTCAGGATGACCCAGGCCATGAGGGTGTGACCCACGGGACTGGGATGGATTGCGTCGCCGCCGCCGATGCAAACGTCAGCCTTTGCCGCGTGCTCGCGCATCACGATCGCCATGTAGGGATCGAACTGGTTGACAAAAAACGCGCCCTGCTTGTCGGCCACCTCCTTGAGGCCGTTGGAGAACTTGCGGAGTGATTCGTTGCGCGGATCCTTGTCGGGATCTGGCCGGCGCTCTTCAATCGGCTGAGGCGCCAACAACACCACGCTCACACCATTCTTGGCGAGCACCTTGACGATCTCGGCCTGGCTGCGGACGTAGGCCCGGAAGATGTCTTCGCGAAAAGGTTCGTAATTGTGGTCATTCATGCCGAAATTGACCGTCACTACGGTCGGCTTGAACGACAGCACGTCACGGCTTAGGCAGGCATCCACGGCTTTCTCGACCATTTTCTGCTGCTCATCCGCCTGGGCGGCAAACAACGCTTTTTCATCGGTGTGAGACCGCATGCGTAACCAGGAAGTATCTCCGCCCCAACCGGAGTTCCAGAAGGCGAACGTCTGCTTCGGGAAACGGGTTACCGTATATGCCTCGATGTACGTGGTGTAGAGTTTCTGCTCGGTAATGCTGTCCCCGAGGAAGACAACACGGTCGCCTCCATGAAGGAAGAACCCCGCGTCTGCCGCCATGGTGCTCGACGCCAGAGCGATGAAGACAAAGCACACCGCCAGGAATTTCTTCGTCATTAGAACCTCTTTCCTGTTGTTGTGGGATTACCACCTGATCTCAACATCGCCGGGCGGCCTTCTCACGAACAAGGTCGTCGATGCAGGCTGATAATCCCATGCGGAAGCCTCCACCTCTTGACCGGAAACGACGATCTTCAGCGGCTTGGACGGGATAAGCAAAAAATCTTGTCCGGGAGCGACCCCGGCGTACGTGAGCCTCTTGTCGCCATAAACCACACTCCGGACGGCACTGCCGGCTTTGACCAGGTGTGGTCGATCGTCGGCGAGAAGCTCGGAAAAGCGACTTAACGTGTCGTACATGTACAGCGCGGGTCCAAAGTGGCAACTGAACCAGATTTCGTTGCCCCAGGTTGGGCCGACGAGGTTCGCCCCGTCGTCACGCATCCAGTGGGTAACCAAGGAACAAGAATTGATGGCTCGCTGCTTGAACGACGCCTCGCCGGTGGCCTCATGGAGATCCGCCAGCAAAGCGGCCCAATGCACCGTGTGGATGCCCATGGTCTGGAAACAGCACTTCTGCTCGCGCAGGCCTTCGGCCGGCGCCCACGCATCGTTCTTCTCCACGAACTCCCTGGCGATCCAGTCGTGCAATCGCCGCGCCATGGGAAAGTACTCGGGATTGTCGGCGCGGTGCGCAATGAGCCAGCGGGCCGCGTCGATGCAGTCCCAATTGGTCCGATTGTTCTTACCCATGTCCTTGGTCACGTCCTCGTAGAAGCCGTTCCACTGCAGGGTCTTCACCGGACCTTCGAGAATCCATTTCAGGGTTTTGGCCTTGGCCTCCGCCCAGCGGTTATCGTTGCCCTGGCCCAGCGCCTCGAACAACATCACCGCGTAGATCGCCGAGGAGGTGTACGCCTCGTGAACCTCGCCGGTCCTGGGGTTGACGCGAAAGGGCCAGTTGCCTTCCGGCAACTGGGTTTTGGCCAAGGTTGTAGCCACGGCCTCGGCTGCCTCGCGATAGCGTGCGTCGCCCGTCGCCCCGGCAAGTTCCAGCATGGCCAGCGCCATGATGGCCGGCTTGTCGGTCATGACCGCATCGCCATCCACCGAGCCCCCCACCTTGCCATTGTGCGCGGTGCTATAGAAGAGCGATCCGAACTTGCAGTCGGGCGGCGTTCGCCGCGCGAGGTTCCAATCCGCGAGTTGCCGCGCCCGGGCCAGACATTCGGGGTCGCCCGTGTAGCGCCACTGGGCCAGGAACGCGCGGATGAACAAGGCGTGATGGAAGGCCGGATAGACGACAGCGGCGTTTCTCGGATCACCGACGCCCAGTTTACGCTCGGAATTGACCAGAGCGTAGTTGACGTAGGCCGGAACTGCTTTCCCATCCTGATCTTTGTAGGCATTGCCGGTGGCCCAGCCGTTATCGAGATCCTGCAACACAAAACGATAGGTTCGTTCGAGAAATCGCGGATAGCTCATGCGAGGCACAAGCAGCCCTTCTTTGTCCTTCTGGTACGACTCCGCCGGTAAACTGCCGGCAATCAGTGGTTCTGAGTTCAGTATGACGTTGGCGAGAGCCACGATGGCGAAGCCGAAGGCAAGAATCGCCGCCGCAACCCTGCGACGGCAGATGCCCATGGTTCTAATCGTCACTGCGAAATAAGAATGAGCGTGAATCATTGCTTCGCCTTTCGTTGCATCGCCTGGCAGTTCATTCGGCGAGGGGAAGCCTGAACGTCGCCCTGACTCAATATTGGTGGACCGGTACAGCGGGTCGTGATTAGCGCTACTTTGTCAACTCCGCCCCTTGACCAGTAAGCGGAGGCGCGGTGGCCATTCTTGGCCACCGCGCGGCAGGCAAGAATGCCCGCCGCGCTATCCCCTCTCTCGGGGGCGCGGAGTTGACAAAGTAGCATTAGAACGCCGACGGCTGAAACGGGTAGCGGTCCGCCAGGGCGAGCGTGCTCTCCAGGTCGCGCATCGCCCCCGTGCACGAGGCGTCCGACAGGCACACCGCCGCCGCCGTCACCGCCAGCCGCATCGTCCGCTCCAGGTCCCACCGCTCGTGCAGGCCGTAGAGCATTCCCGCGCAGAAGGCGTCGCCCGCGCCCGCGCCGCCGCGGATATATCCCGGCGGCAACTGGAGGGAAGGGTGCCAGAGTTCCTCGCCGCCGGCCGTCCGCACGTAACCGCCCTCCGGCATGTGGATGCACACGAGCCGACGGACGCCCAGGCGGAGGAGCGCCTCGCTGGAGGCGCGGATCGCCTTCGGGTCCGGCCGGCCTGCCCCGTCGGGGCCGGCGGGCTTGAGGTCGTGGCCCGTTGTGCGTCCCGCCTCGATCTCGTTCAGGATGCAGTAATCCGTGTGCCGCAGCACGGGCTTGACGATCTTCGGAAACCGGTCGCTGTCCTCGCTGACGACGTCGATGCTCGTCTCGATGCCGGCGTCCTGGACCTCCTCGAGGAGCCGCGCCGCCGCCGTGCCGAACTCGGCGTCCGGCTCGTCGAAGCGGTCCAGGAGCAGGAGGTACCCGAAGTGCAGGAGGCGCGCGCGGATGGCTTGGACGTTCACGTGCTCGGGTCCGAAGAGGGCGTTCGCCCCGCGGTTGTGGAAGAACGTCCGGCGTCCGGTGGCCTGGACGACCATGACGTTCGTGTACGAGGTGGGGGCCCGGTCGGTGGAGGCCAGGGCCGAGGCGTCGATGCCGTGTTCGGCCATCTGGGCGCGAATGAATTCGCCGTCGGCGTCGTCGCCTGTCAGTCCGGCAGCCTCCAGGGGAATAGCCTCTTTCCCCGGCGGCGGGCCGAACTTCGCCACGTCCAGGAGGCAATTGTACGGCGCGCCGCCCGTGCCGCGCGCCTCTTCAAGAATGTTTGAGAGGGTTTCTTCCTGCGGCCAGCGGTCGCAGATATAGAGGTGGTCGATGATCCAGTTGCCTGCCCCGGCGATGCCGCGTCGCTCGTCGGCCATGGTTCTCCTGTTCTGAAGGGGCCCTGCAAGGAGAGCGGCCCGCCCTTCGACGATGCTCAGAGCAAGCAAGCGGGCCGGCGAACCAAGCGCCTATCGCGCCACCCGCCTCCGTCCCGGCGCCTGCCCGCCGAAGCCTCGGCGAAGGCGGGTCCCCTCGTCCCTCGCTGCCGCCACGCGATGGTGCTTTGTTGGAGGCTCTCAGGTCTCGGCGACGGACTGCCAGGTTCCTTTGCCGGCCGAAGCCAGGACGGCGTCGCACACGTATTGGGTCGCGAGGGCGTCGCGGAAGGTCGGATGGACCGGCTTTCCGGCCGCCAAACCCTCCAGAAAATCCGCCACCTGGTGGACGAACGAGTGCTCGTAACCGATCTGGAGGCCGGGCACCCACCACTTGTCCATGTAGGGCATGTCGCTGTCGGTCACGTGAATGGACCGCCAGCCGCGAACGATCGATTCGTCGCGATGGTCGAAGTAACTCAGGCGATGCAGGTCGTGCAGGTCCCACGCGATGGACGCGTGCTCGCCGTTGATCTCGAACGTGTAGAGGGCTTTGTGCCCGCGCGCATAGCGCGTCGACTCGAAGACGCCCAGCGAGCCGTTCCCGAACCGCGCGAGGAAAGCGCAGGCGTCGTCGATGCCGACCGGCTCGACCTTGCCTGTGAGGGCGTGCTTGCGCTTCTTGATGAACGTCTCGGTCATCGCCGTGACGCGCCGGATCGGCCCATTCATCCATAGGGCGGTGTCGATGCAATGGGCCAGGAGGTCGCCCGTGACGCCGCTGCCGGCGACGGCGAGGTCCAGGCGCCAGAGGGCGTCCCCGCCCTGGGGCAGGTCGGCGGAAATCGTCCAGTCCTGAAGGAACACGGCCCGGTAGTGGAAGATGCGGCCGAGCCGGCCCTCGTCCACCAGTTGCTTGGCCAGCGTGACGGCCGGCACGCGCCGGTAGTTGTACGAGACCATGTTGGGGACGCCGGCCTTCTCGACCGCCTCGACCATTTCTTTACCTTCGGCGCCGTTCCTGGCGAGCGGTTTTTCGCACAGGATCGTCTTTCCGGCCTCGGCGGCGGCGATGGCCATTTCCTTGTGCATGTTGTTCGGCGCGCAGATGTCCACGATGTCGATGTCATCCCGCGCGACCAACCGGCGCCAGTCCGTTTCGACCGACTCGTAACCCCAGCGGTCGGCAAACTGCTTCGTCTTCGCCTTCTCCAGGCCGAAGGCCGCCTTCAGCACCGGCCGGTAGGCCAGGTCGAAGAAGTTGCTGACCCGGCGATAAGCATTGGAGTGGGCGCGGCCCATGAAGCCGTACCCGATCATGCCGACATTCAGTGGCTTGGCCATGGCAGTCGTCTCCTCGCTCTTATCCGAACCGGACGTTCAACTCGTCCGCGAACTCCTTGCACCGCTCGGTCACGGCCCAGGCGTCGGGCCAGAAGCACAGGTCAATCGTCCACCAATCGTGCGGAACGCCGGCGTCGTTGAGGGCCGGCACCATTTCGTCCCAATCGATCAGGCCCTCGCCGAACGGCGCGTGCGTGCTCGTCTCGTCGCCGTGCAGCGTGCCGTCCGAATCAATGATATGGATGTGGTTGATCTTGCCCGCCAGCCGGCGCACCAATTCCACCGCCCCGCCGGGCAGCGTTTCGACCGGGCCGGGCTGGCGCGACCCGACGGCCGCCACCATGTGCGCGTGGCACGTGTCGAGCAGGACACCGAACCGCTCGTGGTCGACCTCCTCGACGATCCGCAGGATGTCGGACGGCTTGTTGAAGGCAAAGCCCGGCTCGAACTCCCACGTGACGTAGAGGCCCTGGTCGGCGGCCTCCCGCGTGCAGACCTTCCAGGTCTCGACGACGCGCTTCCGGGCCGTCTCCGCGTCCACTTCCTTGAAGATCGTCGGCGGCTGCACCGTGTCCACCCGGATGCCCGGGATGCCAAGGTCCACCGCGAACGCGACGTTCTGGCGGAACCGCGCGATGTACGGCTCGGGGTCGTCGGTGTTGATGAGTTTCTGGTCCCACAGGTTGGCTGCCAACCCCGACCACGCGAGGCCCATCTTCGCCAGTTCCGCCCGCACGGCCGCACGCTGGTCCTTGGTCTTCAGGTCGTCCGGGTTCGGGTGCGGCGGAAACCCGCCGAGTTCGACCCCGTCGAAGCCCATGCGCTTCAGGTTTGCGATGACCTCCTTCCAGGGCACGGGGTTTTTCTGGTAGGGTCCGATGGTATACGCCCAACTGCCGATCGAAATCCGTTTCATCGCTCGCTCCCTCGCACTCTAGGCGCTGCGCGCCGTTTCCTTGAGGAACTCCAGGCCCTTCGTCGCCAACTCATCCGCCGACCCGTAGATCGGACGCCAGATGCACGCTGCCGCGCACAGGTCCAAGATGCCCGTCGCGAAACTCTCGATCGTCACCCAGCGGTCATAGCCGATCGCCTTCAGGGCGGCGAAGACTTCCTTCCAACGCACCTGCCCGGTGCCCGGGATGCCGCGGTCGTTCTCGGAGGCGTGGAAGTGGCCGAGGTACGGCTTGCCGGTGGCGAGGATGGCTTTGGCCGTGTCCTTCTCCTCGATGTTCGCGTGGAACGTGTCGATCTGGACTTTGAGATAGTCGCTGCCGACTTCCTTGCAGATGCGGACCGCGTCGGCGTCGGTGTTGATGACGTAGGTCTCGAAGCGATTCAGCGGCTCGATGGCGAGCAGGATTTTCGCCTTCTCGGCGTGCTCGGCGGCGGCCCGGAGGCCTTCGGCACACCATTTCAACTCGTCCGCGGTGACCGCCTTCTTCGTCAGATACCCGCACGGGGAGTAGAGCGGGCCGGCAACCACCGCGCCGCCCATCTCGCCCGTGATGTCGATCATCTGCCGGAGGCGGTCGACTCCCCTTTTGCGTTCAGCGGCATCCGGGCTGCACGGGTTGGTGCCCGGCATCATGACGCAACAGGCGGTCATGCCCACGCCGGCCTTCTCGAGTGCCTGGCGGGTAGCCGGCGCGTCGAGCAGCCCCAGATCGTTAAACGGAATCTCGACCCCGTCGTAGCCGAAGGCCGCTACTTTCGAGATGAGCCCGAGCTCGTCCTTCGTGAACGCGGCGGTGTAGACGAGAAGGTTGAGGCCGTATCGCACCTTCAAAGGCTTCGGAGTGCCTTGTTCCCCCTCGGGCGCTTGAGATGCGCACCCGGCGAGGACCGCCGCGCCGGAGGCGGTAGCGGCCTGGCGGAGAAAAGCCCGTCTCGAAACGTCTTTTTTCGGCATCGCTAATTCTCCACGGAGCGGTTCAAGATTGCGGAACGGACTTCTCCAACCCCTGTGTCGCGCGAGGCCCGGACCGCTCGGCCAAGCCCGCGACTCGTAGGCTGGTTGCGAGGTGGTTAGGCTAGCCCACCCGCGCTTGCGTGTCAACGAATTTTTGAAAGTGGTTTTCCGCCGGGACCGGGTCAAGTTGCCGCAGGCCACTCGGTTTGCGCAGCGTGCGCGGCACCGGTCCAATCCGCCGCCCTCGACTTACGCGAGGCCGCGATTGTGGATAACTTTTTGGAGGAGGTTTTGGGGGGTATTTTTGGGCGGTTTTTTGGAGGCCACCGGCCCTGGCGCCAGCGTCCGGGGGGTTTTTTCGGCGGACGGGGGGCTATTGGTAAGATGGGCTAGCGGAAATTTTGACTTTTTTGGGGGCTTTTTCCTGTTTTTGGTGCGGTTTTTACCGGTTTTTGTGCCCTATTTCGCACTCTTTCCATCCATGTCATGTGCATGCCTTTATGTGTATAACTTGCTTGCCGTGAATGTAAGTGGTTTTCGGACGGTAAATCTCGCGCTCCTAAAGAAACAGTGTTTGAGGGCCAGTGCCTGGGTGACTGGGTAACTGAGTGACTGAGTAACTGAGGCGTGGCGAGGGTTGATCGCGCCTGGTTCGCCGGCCCGCTTGCGGGCCGCGTGCCGTTGACTTTGGACCTTGGACCTTAGACTTGGGACTATACTTCAGCCGGAAATCGGCCCCTCGACCATGCTCCCCGTCGAGAGCCTCCGGGTCGAACGAGGGCCGCCCTGAGGTTCTCGAAGGGCGGAAAACCGAAATCAGTGTGGGGTTCCCCGAATTCGCGGAAAAAGTAGCATGTCCCCTTTTTCCCCCGTTCTACGTTCCGCGTTTAAGAGGGTTCCCCGAATTCCGTGTCCCCCGAATTCGTCGTCTTGACATCGTCTGTCTGCGCGTTACGATCCGGGTCGAGCCTTTGGGCGAAAAAGGAGGCCAGACATGAAAGCCGGGCTCTTTATGGCCGCGTTTCTGATCCTTATGCTCTCGGCCTCTATGGGGGCCGCCGAGGATACCAAGCCGGAATCGGCCGAAAAAACAATCCAGCGGCTTGAGGCGGAAATACGGGTGCTTCGGTCCACGATCGAGACTCTCGTCAAGGAGAACAAGGAGCTGAAGACTGAAATCGCCGCCCTGCGCGCCCAGGGCGGCAAAGCCGCATCCTCTTCGGCGGCAGCCGAGAACAAGGCCGACGGGGCCCCCAAACCGAAAATCACTGACTTCGCCAAGAAAGAACATTTCGTGATCGGCGCCATCGGGCGATTCGCTCATGCCGTTCAGGTCGAGCAAATACTGGGGCCTGCCGAAATAATTTTGAGCATGAACGTTCAAGTGAGCGAGAAGCGTTTCGTCGGGCCCGATAACTCGCCAATCCTAACCACCCCGATCTTCAAGCGTTTGCGGTTCTGGATCCAGGGTCTTTCGACGGCTGGCCTCGTCGACGGAATGGAGCGCGAACTGGACACGGTTTTTGTCGTTCAAGGCACCCGAACGGATGAACTGGTGGATGGAGGGACGGAAACACTTTTTGTTCTCGTTCCGTATGTCCCTGATGCCGTCACGCCTAAGCCTGGTTCCTAAAAGGAGACCGGACCGATGATCTGCCCGAACCCGAGTTGCGGTAACCAGGGCAGGGCCTTGACGGGCACGGTTATGGGCGTCCCCGAAAATCCCCACGGGGCTTATATAGTCTGTATACTCACTGTTGGTTGCAGGAAGATAGAACATGTCCGCAAACCGTAAACCTCGTTGTTTCGTGGCCATGGCCTTTGATCACGGCGATACTGATCGTCTATTTGACAACGCCATTCTTCCGGTTCTTAAAGCAAACGGGGTTGTTCCTGTGATCATCAACCGCCGCGAGGACAACCGGGACATCAATCAGCAGATAATTGAGCAACTGGAAGCTTGTGACTTCTGTATCACTGATCTGACCTATGCCAGACCTTCGGTGTATTTCGAAGCTGGATACGCCCAGCGCGCGGTAGAGGTCATTTACACAGCTCGGTCTGATCATCTTCACAAGAACCAGCCAGATGGTCTGCGCGTTCATTTCGATCTCCAGATGAAACCGCTGATCCGATGGACCACACCGGGAGACAAAGGCTTTCCCGACCGGCTTGACCGAAGAATCAAAAGCACTTTCCTGCGCAAGTGGAACCGTCTACAGAAGTGGAAGGAGGCGGAGAAGCGGCAGCGGGACGATTTCGCCCACATGCCCCTTGCTGAACGCCTCACCAAGCTCCGGCGCGGAGCCGTTGGCGCCATAAGCAAGCTCGGATTCTGCGAATGGATTCCTCTGGCCGGCCCTTCGTACTTATCAGCCGATCCTATCGGATACCGGCAGCTTCTCCCCCGCGTGGGTGCGTTTCGCTGGGTCATGGCGCAGCGGCGAGACAGGCGGTTGCTTCAAGTGGTTTCGATCCGGGTGGAGGACTCGGTCACTCTCAAGAAATTGCGGGATGAATTTCAATACCGCTTTGTCTCCTTGCGCTATCCGCAACATCTCGATGGTGGCGAGATGGTTAAGGAACGAAGCCCAGTGAATCGAACCGTCGAACACCACGTTTTGTGCAGCATTCGTCCTGTGCCGCAGTCAAGGATCATGTCCGCTCTCCCGTCGCTTAGCTGGGACTCGGCCAATTCACGCTACAGCACTGCCATAGACTGGAGCTATCGCGGCCATCGAAAGGGCAAAAGCAGGGACTGGGTAAACGTGGATATTACTGTCGCGCGCGTCCTATATGTGTACTTCATTGACGGTATCCGGTCACTGCCAGAATTTCAGAATCGAATCGGAAGCATCTCGGAACAGATTGTAAACAACCAACAACGGCCTGTGCAGCACCGTGGATAAGATGCGAGGTGCTTCACTCACGCGCGTGATGCCAAGTGATGGGCCAGCGAAAGAAAATGGATGATTCTCAGGCAACTGCGCTGTTAGCCGATTCCGACGTCGAGGAACTGCAGACTATCTTTGCGCAGATCGATCTCATGCATTGTGGGGGCGGGCAAAGTAGCTTCATTGAGTTTCTCGTCCTCCAGCGGGAGCACACAAAGGTGCGCATGCGACCGGAGAACAATCATCAACGCCCCCATTTCCATATTGAGTACAAGCAGGAGTATTCGGCCTCTTATGCCATCGACAATCTCGAACTCCTTGCGGGCTACATGCCCAGGAAATACGAGGCCCCAATTCTGGAATGGGCACGAGGGAAACAAATTCCCCTTCGTGCTACTTGGAATGAGTTGGTCACCGGCAAGGATGTCCGTGAGTTGGTCATTGTAAAGGAGAAGTCTCAACCATGAGGTTCGCCGTATTGCTAAGGGCCGTGCTTCGCTTGCCTTAGTCAACCGGTGACCTCTAACGTTACCCCGCCGCCGCGCCGCGGCGGGTAAACTGCGTGCAGAGTGGCGAGTGCGGAGTGCGGAGTAAACCCGGCTTCGTCCCGGCGGGACTTCCGGCTTCGTCTGCGACTACGCCGGGACAAGTCGCCGGGGCAGGCGGGTCGAGGCGAGATCCCTCCGCTCTCCCGGCGCGCCGGGATCGGTCGGGGTGACCCTCCTTCGCCAAGGCTACAGAGGGCAGGCAGAGCGCGGCCCGGCTTCGTCTTCGACTACGCCGTGGCAGGCGGGCGGGGCGGGGCGCACGGCCGGGCAAGACCGGCCGTGGCACGCAGGCGCGCTCGGGGTTACGGAGGGAAGACCACGGGAGCCGGGGGCGATTTTTCGCAAAATTTTTGCCAAAAAACTCTTGCCATCATCCTGGGGTTGCGGGGATACTACTCCGCAATCTCGGCTCCCGGGGACAAGTACATTGCCAAAGGGGAACACATGAACAAGTTCAATCCCGGCACCCTGATCTTGTCGGCACTGATGGCCGTTTTCTGCGCAGGCGCGACGCCTGCGGTGCTGGCTCAGGAAAAGGCAGAGGTTTTCGAGCCGGTCCTGGCCGAAGACCTTTCCCTGAGCCTGAAGGGCGTAAGTCCATACGCGGCCGCTCCCGAGGCGGCAACGCCTGCGTCGGAGGCGCCCGCTGCCGCTCCTGCCGGCAAAGCGCCCCCGATCCCTCCGCACGGCATCGAGGGCGTCGGCGGCGGCACGATCGTCCCGATGGCCTATCTGGTAAACCCCGGTCCCGAGGGGACCGTCTTCGGGTTGCCGGCGGCATCGTACACGTTCCTGAAGGCGGGGGAGAAGATCGTGCAAGCCTTTGCCATTTCGGAGACGTTTTACCGGCGGATCGAGTTCAGTTACGCCCTCAATCACGTCGGCCTCGGGGACTGGCCTGCCGCGGTCGAGAACGCGACGGGGGTTGACCTGGACCACAACTATGTCGAGATGCACAACCTGAACCTGCGCGGTCTCCTTATCGAGGAAAACAGCGGAGGGACGGCC
>Ga0315289_10005029_pt1 | contig 19637 bp, 12 predicted proteins | sample YL17G11_40_MG_FD_203452 | JGI IMG/M metagenome (GOLD analysis project Ga0315289, IMG submission 203452) | Sediment microbial communities from Yellowstone Lake, YNP, Wyoming, USA - YL17G11_40 | ecosystem: Environmental > Aquatic > Freshwater > Lake > Sediment | place: USA: Wyoming | collected...
GCTGATGACATTATTGATACGAGACACCAGCTGATAACATCCGGTAAGAGTTTAGAAGGTATCTTAAAAGAAAGTTTCAGAAAATTAATATCTAACGAATTGAATACAAGTTTAAATCAGGGTTTCACTTCAAGCAACCAAAAAATAATATGCTCTGGCGGATCAAGCTTGCTGAAGGTAGACCAGGTAAATGGTACTGATAGCTTTATCCCTAATATTGGGAATGGTTGTTTAACTCCAGATTTTAAGAGAAGGGCATATTGTAATGCCGGTCTTCTTTCAGATCATAATGTTTTTCAGGTACCTACTCCTGTAGGGGGTTGGCAGGAAGGAACAACAGTAGTACCTGTTTCATCTTTTTTTAGTTCTTCTTTGGGGGCTATAGAATCTGTTGATGGTCTATACTTTGTTGATCCATTAACAAATGCCTCAGGATACATAACAAACGCAACATACGACTCTTTAAATATTATTATAAATTCCAGTAGCAATATAGTTGATACTTCTGATTTAGTATACATTGAATTTACTTTTAGATATGATGCCAGCAATAATGGTTTTTTTGATGTTCCTAAGAAATTTTATGAAGTAGATAAGGGAACATACCTTCCTATAGCTACAAGAGATCAGACGGTCCCTATACGCTATGATAGTAATAATAATCTCATAGCCGGTACAGTCTCTGATGTAGTTAGATATTGTGGAGGTAACTATACAGAAAGCTATGAGTTCGGTCATGATTATTTATTATATACACAAGTAAACTCATCTACTTTCTTCATAACGTGTACTAATGGTAAATACAACGGGTATCCGATACTTGGGATCAAGAATGTCCAGATTAAGACGGGTGGTTCGTATGGTCTGCCTGAAACATTCTCAGTAATTAGGTATCCTACAGGATATCAGATATCAATAGTTTCTACCGTTATTATAACTCCGACAGATCTTCTTATTACGTTAAGTACAGGATCTGGAAGCACAGAGATTGATTCATTCAAATTTTTTGAATTGTCTAAGCAAGGTCGTGGAATAACAGACGTCTATGAAATGATTTTAGTTACAGCCACAGCTATTAGCGAAGGCGCATATCTTGTAGATACTATAGATAAACCCATCATAGCTATAGGATCCTATGAGTCGACTGACATGGGATTTATAAAAGGAATTCCGTATGCTTATGATGATTCGGGCAACAGGGTTGATGTTAAGATAGTACCACCTGGTGGAGGTACCCCTGTTCCTGAGGTTAATAATTATTTGCCTGTGTTAAACAAAGATGCTGTTGGTGGTGATGATACTTATTTACCTACAAGAATAGTATTAACTACAGATTTTGGATATTCCTACATTACTGTCCCGGTTCTTGTACATAGTTATGTATCAAAAACTGAAGAAGCATATTCTTTCTATTATAAGTTTAACCCCTATCAGGGGCTATTAATAGGTAGTAGCGTAGAAAAAGGAAAGATAGAATTAGAAGGAAGTGCTGTAGTTACTTCTGAAGGCTCAGGAGCTGTTAATAACCATATCTTCAGGTCTGGCCTTGTCTCTATAAATCAAGGGGACAGAACGGTCGTACAGACAGATATCACCGTGTCATGGACGAATTATGTTCAGCCCGGGGATTATATAAAAGTAGATTATACTCCTTATTTTTATAGGGTTATTAATGTTGATTCAGATAGTGAATTAACATTGGCAGAACCTTTTAATGAGTCAAGCGTGACAGCTGTATCTTATAGCATTATTAGATTAGATATACCTGTAAATAATATTTCTAATACCATAGACATGCTGCCTACTTATGATCGATTAGATTATAAAGGTATGGGCACAAGTATAGATTTTGGAACATTGGCAGGATCCTCTATTGAACTTTTGTCAAAGAAGTCAGATCAAAGTCCGATAGATACATTAATCAATGATTTTCAGTTGGGTTTAACTAAACCTGCTAATAGCCGGGGAAGATCATACTTCAGATTAACAGACGGCAAAAACAGTTTTATTAAACTAGGTGTACTAACTTCTAATATTAAGTACGGTACTCTACCTGCATGGTATCCTACTAATGGCCATAAAAAAGTATATCAAGCATATTTGTACAATAAGACATATTTAGATAATAGCGCCTTTTATAGGGATTTAACCGGTAAGCTTTATTTGTTGGTGGTGTCCAGTGAAACAAATCTGGATAGTACAGACATATTGCTGAACGGTTTTTCTGACAAAGATACTGTAGATATCTTTGAACTGGTCGGAAGACCTATAATAAAAACAATCTAGTATGTCCTTAAACAACAGGGAAAAGCATCATGGAAGTAGTGAATGGGATACTAGTATTCTTGAAGAGCTTTGCTTTTTGGCAGTCATTGACCTATGTCATATCTGTAGCTGCGATTTTATTAGTATTTGTTGTTATAACAAAGCCTAATATAAAATTTTTAAATTTTTCACTTTCTTTTTTTAATAAGAGAGGAGAGCTTCCTTTATTCCTTCAGTTCAAGAGTGATCTTGAAAAGAAAATTTATTTTATAGAGTACATTGGGGTAATGAAAGCTCAGATGAAAAAAGTAGATGCGATGCTCCAAAAAGTTAAAAATATGCTTATGGAGAATTATTCTGAATTACTTGAATCAAGAGTGTCCGAACAGGACACAGCTACACATACAGATTATTTGTCTTATGAAGCGCACGTAGAAGTTATGCTATTTATAAGAGTACGGGATAAAGTGAGAGAATTAATCCTTGATGAAGAGATAGCTATCCCCGATATGTCCTCGGAAGGATTTGAAAAATTTGTTCAAGATACTGCTATGGCGTGGTATGATGTTGGAAAGGGATACTTAGATCTTTTTTATGGAAAAGGCCATGTTATTAATAGAGATGAATTAAGAGATTTTAATTATGAACTGACACCAGAACTTGAAAGATGCTCACGGGAATTATTACGGGATGTTAAAACTATAGAAATAGATATGAAAAAGAAAGTTTTAGAAATGAAAGAACAGATCCGTGAAAAAGAGAAAGAAATCCTTGGAGTGGTTTTAACTTAAAATTTTAGAGGATACTATGGCTATATCTCAAAATTCTATTGATAGTGTTATCCGGATGGTTACTGGAGCCGAAGATCTTACTCAAGCAGAAAAGGGCACAGAAGATGCCCCAGAGACTCCAAAAGCTACTCCGGAAAAAGCAGATGTTCCTCCGAAAGAAGCGGATACTTTGAGGATAATAAATAGAATTTATTTCTATAGCATAGATCCTAATAAGAAAATTTCATTCTCTAATATCCATGGGATCCTTTCAGGTACAGATGAAAAAAATAAAACTGAATTGATAGATAATTTAAAAGGCGGTAATACTGCAGATTTTAATGCGGACTACTTTAAGTGGAAAGCTCTTTTTGTTAAAGCAGTCTCACAGCAGGATGAGACTAAAGCTGTTGTGTATTATTATGATTTGAATCCGTGGGGAACTAAATCTTCAGAGGGAAAAATGGTTAAATCCAATGCTACAGGATTTAATCCACCGCCTCCAGGAGATATATCCTCGGACTCAAATTATAAGCTTTTTGCTACTATTAACGAGATACCTGAATTGGTAAGTCTCAGCGTAGGACCTGAAGCATGGTACAGTACTGACGGGGTTTCAGATGCTTATGCTAATAAGCTTCTGGCGAATAGGGCTGAGACGACTTTAGTAAATAAAATGAGTTATGACAATTTTAAAACTAATATCTTTTCCTATTACAGGATCTGGGTTCCTATTACAGCTAATGAGCTTAGGAATGTAGACGGTTCAAAGCCTACTACGGATCAGCTGCCAGGGACATTGGGAAAGCACTATAAGGGTGGTGGTAAATTTTTTAAGGATTTGATGGCTGCAGGAAGATATAAGGTTGAGGGAGAAAAATCAGAGGAAGAAATAGCAGCTCCTGATACTAAAACTGTAAAGCCAGCTAAACCAGGAACTCCAGAATTTACTCCGGTATCAAAAGGGGTTACTCCTCCTGTTACAGAAAAAGAAGCATATATAAAAGAAATAAATAAAGACGATCCAGATGTTAACCAATATACAGGAGATTTAAGTATTATGCAGGACTTAGTTAAAGCTCATCATAAAAAGATGAAGATCCGGCATATGGAAGCTTTTATGTCTGGTGCGGCTCCTAAAAAACCAGGTATGATTCCTGTTCAGGTTCCTGAGGATAATACACAGGCTGCTAAAAAAGTAACAGATAAAGTACTCAAAACAGTGTCGGATATAGAGAAGCTTAAAAAAGGTTTACCTACACAATCAGGAACGCAGACTACACAAACAACCCAGAGCGCATACTCTACATCGTCTGGTATGGCAGGTAAGTATAGTTCTACGCAGGTAAGGTCTGTTTTAAAAAAGTATTTTACAAATTAAGTAGTAAAAGTTTTTTGCCAGATTAGTATATTACTGTGTCGGCTTAATTCTTAAAAATCAAATAGAGATAATATTAGATGTCCGGATACAGCCTTGTTCCCTCTAATTACGAATTTTTAAAGAAGCTTCGTGCGAGTACGACCGCTTCTTTGAAACCGTGCCCTCTTCTTAAAGAATCCACAAAGTTAAGATACTACCAGGTTATTGGTGCAACGCATTTAATGTGTCTCAGCCGGATGATATTGGCAGATGGTGCAGGACTTGGAAAGACTCTTCAGTTAATATCTGCTTTCGCTTTCTTGTATCAGAAAGATCCGACTCTTAAACTGTTAGTAGTTACTCCTAAATCAGCTATGGATCAGTGGCAGGAAGAGTTCTATAAATTCACTACAGGTCTCCGAGTCCATGTGATGGCCAATACTTTCGGGAAAGTAAAGGATCAGAATAAATATGCCCATATAGAGTATCTGAAAAGAAATAAGATAAAATTTGAAAGATTTACTGGTTTTGAAGCTCGGAAGCTGCAGTATGATAATGTAAAAGCCCCCGTTTTAATTACCAGCTATTTTACAGTTCAGGAAGATTATAAGTTTTTAATTCAAAATAGATCCCCGAATTTCATGGTAGCATATGATGAATGCTTTGAGTATCACACTCCTATTACGTTAGAAGATGGTAGCACGGAATTAATTGGTAAAATAGTATCTAAAAAAAAGCCAGTTAAAGTTCTTTCTTATAATTTTGAAACAAAAAAAATAGAAGTTAAAAGGGTAGTTAATTTTTTTAGAAATAAAGCTAATAATTGGCTTAAAGTAAAAGGAAAAAGGAGTAATTCAGCTATATGCTCTTTTCAGCATTCATTTTATACGGATACAGGAAAAAAAGCGGCAGGAGATCTATTAGCTGGAGATAAAATATATAATTTAGCCCAGGATTATTCTGAAGTACAAAAACAGATAGTTTTGGGGTCCCTTATAGGAGATGGGTGTTTAAGACATGTAGAATACTATTTAAAAGGAAAAGATACTGGCGCTATTTTAATGCAGTCTGAAAAAAGAATACGCTATATAATGTTTAAAGCATATATGCTATCTGTACACTTAAGTAGTATAAGAAAAGAGTTTTCAGGGTGGAATAAAAAACCTATGTGGCGCATAACAACAAAAGGCTCCCCTATTCTTACTGATATATTTAGAAATATAGATATTATTGATAAAAATGGAAAAAAACAAGTAACTCAAAAGTGGTTGGATATGCTAAATCCTTTAGGTTTAGCTATATGGTATTGTGATGACGGTACTTTAGGGGGAAGAAAAGATAACACTATTGCCCTTAGTACGCATGGTTTTAGTAAAGAAGAAAATGAGCTTATAATATATTATTTTAAAAATAAATGGAATATAAATTTTATATTACAAGAAGATAAATCTAAAAATCTTTATTATATAAGAGCTAATACTGAAGATAGTGAGAAGTTTTTGCAGCTTATCTCAAAATATATTCCTGCATGTATGAAGTATAAAATTAAAGATTCTTGTGGTGATTTTTGGAAAGAATATGAACCTGAAGAAGTTACTTGGACCACGTATCAGGATGAAGTAGAGTATTGCGCCCCACATATTTTCTCTAAATCTACTTTTAACTCTTATAGGTATAATATAGAGGTGGAAGATAATCACAACTATTTTGCAGGCGGAATGCTCGTTAGTAACTGTCAGGAATTTAAAAACAGAAAATCAAATACGCACGCTGGGGCTGATGAGATATCTCAAAAGGCTGTCCGGGTGTACGGATTAAGCGCCACGATTATAAAAAATCGTCTTGAGGAAGCCTACAACATCTACAGAGTGATAGTTCCTGGGCTTTTCGGAAGTGTTGCCAAATTTAATAAAAATTTCATTAAAAACAAAAAAATTAAGATAATGCGTGGCAAGAAGCCGAAATTTTTTAATAAGATAGTTGGATATAAGAATCTTCAGATATTCCGACAAACAATAGAACCGTGGTTCTTGATACGAAAAACTGCCGATGTTGCCAACGAGTTGCCTTCTTTGAGTTCTAAAAAAGTAGTTCTGGAGATGACTGGAGAACAGCTCAGGCTGTATCAGAGAGCTTTAACCGGTGAGATCTACAGGGAGAGGGTAAAAGCCCGGTTTTATGAATTTCGGGACATATATGATAAGCTGTCTGAACCAACAGAAAAACAACAGGAACTGTACGATAAATTGGAAGTGGCCTATGAAGAGTCCATGACCAGTGATGGAATGACCAAAAATAAAATCTCTGCGCTATCCTTTTGCCAGCTTATTTCTAATGGCCCTCAGTGGTTGGGGAAAGACGAGAAGGGTGAGAGTTCAAAAGAGACCGAATTTAGGCGTTTATTTGACCAGGAACTGAGGACAGAGAAGACTATCATATTTACCAGGTTCAAGTCCGGGATCCCCCGCTTAGAGGCCATCCTGGATGAATTAGAGCTGAAACATACCAAGGTTACTGGGGATGTCGTAAAAGACGACAGAAAAACGGCCAGATTAGACTTCCAAGATGTTGAAAAAGGGGTACATGCAATATTTATTACATCAGCTGGAAGTGCTGCTTTAAATTTGCAGAGCGCCAATGTTATATTGTTCTACGACACACCGTGGAGTTATGGAGATCTATATCAAACTATAGGTCGTGCGCAGCGGATAGGTAGTATCCATCCGCATATCCATGTTATCCATATGGTGAACAAAAAAAGTATAGATGAGCACGTCCTTAAGATTTTAGAGGGTAAAAAATCGCTTATTACGGATGTCATGGGGGATATAGCCCAGGGAGCAATAGAATTCCAGGGTAAAGACTCTGTGACTTTTAAAGATGATGAGAGCTCCATTGAAGCTCTCTTTAGTTCTGTTTTTAAAAAAATAGCATAATTTAAAGTACCTCCATTTGTTGAGGGATGATGGAAAACGAAAAAAAGTGTCCATATTGTAATGATATCGGACAAATAAAATTTAGACTCCCCGATAAAAAAGATGTCCCCCGCGATAAGTTCGGTAATCCGATCGAAGCTTATAGTTATTATACATGCTTTTGTGTAAATAATAAGTTGGTTACTAAAAGTTTTAACAAGCTCCACGGTACTCAAGATGTAACGCCAGAGGATACTATAAAGGCAGGGAAGTTCGCAGGTTTCAGGAATCTTGTTCTTTATGGAGATGAAAGAAAATTTTTATTCTTAGTAAAAGCCACAATGGTTCTGCATGCAAATTATCACCATACGTTTGAATTCCTGAATGGTATCGAGCTGGTCCATAAGTATTATGTTGAACAAGCTCCTGGGATATATCGGAGTCTCGCAGATCTTGAAGATAAAGATTTAGTGATATTCGTTTTTGATGCCTCTCCGGATAATAAAGCTCAAAACACCACCGTATTAGAGGTCGTTAAGAGTAGAGTTCGGATGAATGATACTACAAAGAGTGTAAAGAAGGAACGAGTAGAGAGACCCACATGGATTTATTCTCCCTCTATTGAAGCATTAGAAAAAAGTAAAGAGTATTCTGCAGGCATACAGCAGTATCTGGAATGTTTTGAACGGTTGAATCTGGATAAATATGAAGTGCCATTTTCTTTAGAGGGTGCTGAACCATCAAGAAAAAGATCAAAACTACAAAGTAACTTAGGTAAATTATGATAGACCTTGCCGTAATATTCAGGTCAATAATAAATTTTAAGGATTCCTCCAATGTGGAGACAATCTCTCAGGAGAACCTTGTAAAAAATTTCAGGGCTCTCCAGGATCATGTCCCGGAGGAACCTGAAGAAAAAGCATACAGCTTTCTTTATCATTACATACTGGATCATGTTCGATCCTGCGATGCGGCTGTTGAGTATGAACTGCCTTCATACGAACTAATTAAAAAGTGGTTCCAGGAAGACCAGGCTGACGAAGGTGTCATTGCTATTTTGGAAAAGATACGGATGCAGCCTCCATATCTTGGACAGGATTACAGGAAAGTACTAAAGCAGTATAAAACAGAGCTTGATCATCAGAAACTGGACCAGATACTCGTTAATACAAATAAGATTGCTAAAGAGGGCCTGAGAGAAGGTAAAGGTAAAAATCAGACTACAATGAGGGGTATACCTGATGCTATAGATTACTTTGCTCGGCATTCAAGGCATATCCGTCAGAATACTCTTGGGATAAAAATTGAGTCTCAGATAATAAGTAAAGAGGATGCCCAGGAAGTTCAGGCAGAATATGATAAAGTAAAGAACGACCCAACAGAAGTCCTTGGAGTGTACACTGGGTTAGACTCTATTGATAAAGTCTGTAAAGGTCTCAAGAATACGGAGCTGATGCTTGTCACTGCTTTTACCTCACAAGGTAAAACCACCTTTTCAATGTACATGACGTACCGGGCTATTATCTCTGGATTTAATACAGCGGTAATAACCCTGGAGCAGTCGTTCAGTGAAATACGCCAGCAGATGTTTGTTAAACATTCATGCAATCCAAAGTTTGAAAAGATCTGTCCTCAGTACAAGCATTTGATAGGTTGCATCAGTGTAGAGAACGTAGTCTATGGAGGTTTAACCGCAGATGAGCATGCTTTCTTTAAAATAGTATGTGAAGATCTTGTTACTACTGAGGGTTATGGTAAACTGGAGCTGTGGCAACCTCCGAAGTCTCAGACTACGGTAGCCGATGTTGAATTCAAGCTTATGCAGATCCAACAGGAGTACAAGTCTACTGGCCGGGATCTGGAGCTCGTTGTAATAGACTATATAAGTCTTTTGGGCCTTCCTGTTGAGGAAAGGACTCGTGATACTAACGAAAACCTGAATATCATTATAAAGCAGCTTAAGAGGCTCTGCCTCACGTTTAATAATGGTAAGGGTCTGAGGATCATCTCTCCGTTCCAGGCCAATAGAAAGGGCTGGGAAGAGGCCAAGGCCAACGATGGCGTGTATCATCTTACGGCACTGTCCAATGCCCACGAAGCGGAAAGGTCTTCAGATGTGGTTGTAGCCTTATTTATCGATGAGTCTTGGAGAGATGAGGGCAAGGTTAAAATAAGCTGTTTGAAGAACAGACGGCATGCATTCTTTAAGCCGTTTAATGCCAAGATAAACTTTAAGTCCCTGTTCTATTCTGATAGCAATTTTAGTGATAGTATGGACGAACTTGAAGCTGTTGAACGGATACAGTCAGTTATATCGAAGTAAACTATCATACCCATAAGGGTGTGATTTTAGACGTGGACCTACACCCGACCCGGTAATGCTTTATGCACAACCTTGTCAGATATCAGCAGTCCCGATCTTTTAAGGGGGTTTACGCTCCCTGTTATGATAGAGTCTTGCTCTACCATAACAAACTTTTGAAGTATATTAACAGAGCCAACAAAGTCAGCATCTCCTCTATGACAGCAAGAGAGACATTTAAAATGCAGACCGTGCCTGTTGACCTCGTCAACATATCCACATTTTGGGCAACCTCTGCTTGTGTTCTTAGGATTTATAAACTTCACAGTAATACCACAAGCTTGAAGTTTATAAGTTGCCAGAAACAAAAATTTAGCATGAGGCCATCGATTAATTTTATCACGAGAGTTTCTTCTTTTTTTCTTGGCAGAACTCTTTATTCGAATCCCGTTAAGATTCTCAAACACCACAGTCTTTGCGCCGACGTCGTTACAAAACTGAGTCAAGGCTTTAGAAGCAACATGAAGCATATGTTCCGTTACGGATCTCTCTTTTCCAGAAAGTCTTTGAAGAAGCTTCCTGGAATTTCGAGTACCAACGGCTTGAACATCAGTTCGTGTCAATCGTATACGTTTCCTGAGATGATTGAGTTCTCCACCATTAAAAAAGAGAGTTTTATTGTTAGAAGATCTTGCAACAAAAATTCTGTTTGCTCCCAAATCTACCCCAACTACAGCCCCTGTAGATTTAGGCTCTGGTATATCAATTTCATAAGAAAGTATAAGATAGGCGATATCTTTAATAATTTTCAGCTTAGAATCTTTCCAGCCTTTCACTGGAAGCCAGGGATGACTAATAATTATAGGTTCACTCCAAAGAGTAATATTCTTTTTGGTTTTGGCAAAATCTCTCTTCCACACAAGCGGGATAGTAATTTTTCTAAAAACAGCTTTTTTCCATCGTTTATTAGATTTTGCAGATCTGTATGTAGCAGAAATTTGTTTGCATATACTACAAGAAAGTTGAGAAGTGAGATTAAATTTTTCTCTCAAGGTAGCATAATGTTCTCGGGCTATTCTATTGGAGTTAAGTTCTTTAGATTCATAGATGATGCTAGAGAGCCAATTTATAGCTTGGAGATAATTCCAGGTAACTGATTTAATTTTAGAGCTACCTGAGAATTTAAGTTTGACGGACCTAATTGTTTTCACTATTTAATTATACTATATTGTGTAGTGAAAGTATATAGATTTTTATTTATAGAATACTATGAAAGATTTTGAAAAGTTAAAAGAACACATTAAAAAGCACGTCAAGCTTGGGGTCCAGCTCAGGAATGACGGTAGGATCACATATGATCTGGATGAGGAGCAGATACACTGTCCTTTTCACGGAGTAGATAATAAAAAGAGCGCCAGGTACTATAGGGAAACGGACACGATATACTGCTGGGTCTGTAAAAAAGTTTGGGACATACTTTCTTTTACTTCTGAAAAGAGGGGATCAAATTTAAGAGAGGCTATTAATTATCTTGTAGATTTTAATAGATTAGATATTTCTGCAGTCCCGGAGCAGGTGGACGCACTTATTCAAGGTATTACAGGACCACAAAAGGTCGAATTAGATCATAAGAAAATTTTTTTGATGCAGCTGCACGATTACATTATTAGTCTGAGAGAAAAAATAGAATTAGAAAAGTATAACAGATTGGTTTTTTCGTACATGACTCTTAAGTACTCTGTTACCGATGATAAATTTATGGGAGTATGTAATAGTTTCAATGAAGCGTTATTGAGAATTACGAAAGAGATAAAAAATGGAAAATAAAGAATTCGCAATGATCACACCGCAGCTGGATGCTCTGGCTAAGGTTGATGTTATGCATATAATAGAGCAGATGCCTTGGATGAAGGGTAAAAAGTTTATCCTGATGACAAAGCAAAAGGATATTGAGGAATACATAGATAGATTAATAAAGCAGGGTATAGCTGCGATTGATACGGAAACTACGGGTTTAAATACGAGAATTAATTCTGAAGGTAACCCTATTGACGGAATAGTAGGTATATGCCTTGCTGCTTCTCGTGATGAAGGTGTGTATATACCCGTAGGGCACAAGAAAGATGATCGGCAATATTCAGATTGCAATGTCCCTTTTGCTTTTATGATAGAGCAGATTAAAAGGCTTGCAGCCAATTGCACTCTTATTTTCCACAATTTTAAGTTTGACGGAGCCGTATTAAGGAACGTAGGTATAATCATAGGAGGGGACTCCCGTGATGAAAATGCCTATGAAGATACACTGATCTTGGCGATCGTACAGGATGCTTCCCGTAAGAATAATGGATTGAAAGCACTTTCCAAAGGACTACTACAGAGGGAAATGCTAGAAATTAAAGGGTTGGGTGTGGAAAGCACCGATGACTCGATCCCGGCTTTCGATGAAGTTCCACCAGAGAAAGCAGTTTATTATGGTGCTTCCGATGCTATGAATACTTTTTTCCTCTATGAGTTTTTTAAGGCGCTCATTGATAAAATGGATCCGGATAAAAGACAGGGACCCTGGGGTATTTATAAGATTGAAAAAAGATGTATGTTCGTTACTATGGAGATGGAGCGGAATTATTTCAAGATTAACAGGGAGTATTTGGAAGGGATTAAGAAGGATCTTGAAGCTCGAAGCAATGTTTGTCTCCAAAAAATATGGGATGCAGCTGGCAGACAGTTTGACGTAGCTAGTCCGAAGCAGATGGGTACGGTACTATTTGATGAACTTAAACTGCGGTATCCTATAAAGGAAAAAACAAAGACTCAAGGGTACCAGACTTCAGAAGTTGTTTTAGAAAAGATTGCTAAAGATCATCCGGTAATAGGGCACATACTGGACTTCCGTGGATATCAGAAATATCTTTCTACGTATGTTAATAACCTCCTTGAAAATTCAGATCATAATGATGAGGTAAAATTCGAGCTGAATCAGACTCGTGCAGATACTGGGCGCTTTTCAGCTACAGGCGGAAAAGGCTTGAAGATGGATGGCTATTGTAAAGTAAACTGCCAGAATCTTCCCAGGACAAATAAGAAGGATCCGAAGGCTGTAGATATAAGAAAAGCTTTCGTAGCTCATGACGGATATAAGATTGTTACCATAGATTATTCCGGTGAAGAATTACGTATTTCAGCTAACCTTTCTAAAGAGCCAAAATGGATTGAAGAGTTTTTACACGGTACTGGAGACCTCCATACCATCACTGCCCAGATTATTCATAATAAAAGTGAGGTTACTAAAGAAGAACGAGGTGTAGGTAAGACTCTGAATTTCTTGACTTTGTATGGTGGTGGACCAGGGGGCTTTGCTGCCCAGGCAAAAATACCGCTTGATAAGGCAAAGCGTATGATTTATAATTTCTTCAAACAGTACGTGGGTATCCGTAAATGGATTGAGTCTGAAGTAAAAGTTGATAGAAAAAGAGGCTATAGTATGACCGCTCTTGGTCGACGTAGGCCTCTCGTCTCTTTCTACAATTCGAAGGATGAGGCGAATCAGAAGAAGGGTGATCGGTGTGCCATTAACAGTACCGTCCAGGGGACTGGTGCTGACATTATAAAAATAGCTCTCCATCGCGCTTCCAAGTGGATCCGGGAACAAGGTTTGCAGGATAAAGTTCGGATACTGATACCGATTCATGATGAAATAGTTTTTGAAATTAAGAATGACGGTACAGAAGAGGGAAAAGCAGCTTTCGGGTATTACATCGAAGAACTTGCGAAGATAATGATCATTGATGATGTGATAACCAACCTTAAATGGCCGGTACACCTCGAAGTGGACGCTGAATATGGAGATACCCTTTCAATTGACTGTGATTACTTTAAGGAAAAAGCAGCACTTAAAAAAGACGCTACTAATGCTGAAGATAACCCTACTAAACAAAATCACACACCATCAACCGAGGAGGCAGTAGAAAGTACAGAAAAATCACAAAGTACAGAAGTAAAGAGTGTTTCCGGGGACATGAATCTTTTAACGGTACAGCACTCGACAGCACAAAGCACAGGTTATCAATTTGAGGTAAATATACGAACTAGGGTTTTAGGGGAAGAGGATTTAAGTTTAGCAAAAGAGATACTAAAAAAGAGGATGCAGGAAGAGGCGAAGGACATTGATCCTGCAATCGCGCAGCATCCTAATTTAAAAGATTTGATAGACCCTAAGAACTACCTCCTATGGACGATCTCCAGCTTTGATACTGTTGTAGCTCTGCAGACAGCCATTGTCTCTAACTTGTTGGATCAGTTTTCCAATATGTTTTGCGGACCGAAGTGTTTCATAAAATTGGTTGATAAGGAAGGTGAGGTCCTTTATACCAGTTCTAAGAAAGTGTCTGCTGATGCGTTTGTATCACTATGCCTATGGCTTAACCTATGAGAGTACAGGGGGTCTATAATGGTGGTTGTAAAAACCGTAGAGGAATTCAAGGAGAAGAATGATGAAGAAATGAGAGCCTTCATGATGTACCAGACCGGAATATATGATCCGGAGATTATTAATGACACCATGGGGGATTTTTATCTTCGTCTTTTACAAACAAGATATCTGGAAGAGTACGATGAGAATAGGGCCACGACTGAGAAGGGCAATATTCTTAACTATGAAAGATGGGTTTGTAATAATTTCTGCTGGCTCCTTCCTCTTTTAAGGAAGAAGAATTATTCCAGTGTACTTAAGCTTCGGTTGTCAAAGAAGGAAGCTGAAGAAAGAGCTAAACGATATGGTGTCCCAGAGGGAGACGCTGAGTTTGAAACGCTCAGATTTTTTTCTACGCTTCCAACAAGAGATAATACTTTAAAGGAACCTGTTGATATTTACGATGTTGTAAACCTGAATGCTGAAGATTCCGGTTTTTCAGTTGACAGCAGGTTTAGAGTTTCTATGGTAGAATCCCATGAGGTTGAGGAACTGAGGGAGACTATTAATTCTTTCTTCTGTCATACGAAAAAAGTTTTGCCGAAGAAGAAATCAGATCAGATTAATCAGTATATGAAGTACCGGTCAGAAGGTTTGAATAGTGTTGATATTGGGATCCTGATGGATATCTCGAACAACATGGTAAAGATAATTAAGAAGGAAGCCCAGGAAACGTACAAGAGATGGATGAAGAGTCACGTAGAGATTTAAGTAAGATAACTTACGCTGAGTTACTTGCTGAGATTAAGAATCTGGAGGGTCTTCTTTCCAAGTATCGGAAAGGGGACCCATCTATACCCATGGATTTTAATTATAAGCAGACGATCTTTACCCTACGGTATTGTAGATCCAGACAATCTTCCTGGAAGAAATCGGAAAGAAAAATATGAGTATAGATGATCGCATGGATGATGACTTTTCTCTTGATGATTTACTTTTAGATTCTTTTGATCCCAGTGATGAAAAAGTGCAAGAAAAGAAAAAGGAACCTACGCCTCCATCACAATCAGATAAAAAAGAACCCCCCGTAGTTCTTGAGAAATCTTTTCCGGAGGAACCTAAAAAAGAAGAGGTTCGTAAAGAGCCTCGGGTACAAGCTGAAGATGCTTTAGCTTTGGCGGGAAGATTGGAGATGTGGAATAAGTCTTGTAGAGATTTGTTCCTCGATTTAAGGGTCGTTACTTTTACTGCTACAGAAGAAGAAATGTTTTTAGAGTGCCAGGATAAGAGCTATTTCTCAAAACCACTCTATTTTAAATCTGACCCGCAGAAGCCTAAAGATCCCAAGGTAGTCCACGCACAGAAGCAGTTTTGTAAATTTGTGGGGATACCACACGGGTTCTTTATGAATAACAGGCCTCAGCTTAAGATGGAAGTGGTACGGACGTGGCAGTCCGGGCTAATAGCAGATGATTCAAAAGGACGATGTATAGCCCGTATCAGAGAAGCAGAAGATTATTGTTCCATCCGAGCTATGGTTCCTGAGAACTATGCTTTGATACCTAACCATGAATTGATTGGGATAATAAATAAAAGTATTATTGATCCGCAGAAGAATGACCCCAATTTACTTGAATTCGCAATGGGTGATGAACGGGATGATCTTCAGCTGCATGCTAGATACCTTTTTGGGGATAAGTTTGATGTTTGTGGCCAGACTATGAGCGTAGGGTTTTCCGTTGTAGCCTCAGAGTTAGGTGGTAGCCCACTTATAGTAGAAGCTTTGATACACATGGTTGAAAGTAAAACATCTTTTGTGGCTTCTTATGGTGCGGAGCCTTTCATGAAATCTAAATATGAGGGCATACAGCCGCAGCAAATAAAAGACGTGTTCCCGAAGCTTATAGAGCGTATTACTCAGGAACTCCCAGAGATGATAAGCAGGATCGTAGCTATTAACACGGAAGTAGATCCCCGAGAGGAGTGCCTACGTGTTAATTCATGGAAAGGATTGCCCTCAAAGTTTAAGAGGTCTTTATTCCATGAATTAGAGGGGCGTGCTGAGGATATGGCAACGAAGCTTGATTTCGCCCGGCATATGTCTCTTATAGCTAAAGATTTTGATTTTCAAAAGAGATTGAGCGTAGAACGAGCAGCTGGGGAATATTTGAACCTCATGTTCAGCAAAACATAATATTAAAGGAGAATAGATGGAAGCCAATTCATTGCCGTTGGATAAGGTTCTGGACCAGTATAACTTTAAGATGCTGATACATGAAGTTATTAAAACAAGGACTCCCCTTGAAGACGGCAGATCCTTCTCTTATAATGAGGTTAAATACCCATATAAGGATGGTAAGACGATATATGTATTGGGTCGGCACTTCCCTCTTGATGAAGTATTAAAGAACGGTAATGGCAGCTGTAAGGTATGCTCCTACGGGAAAGGTTACTATTATTCCCAGGTGGCTAAAGCTAAACTTCCTAGTCCTCATGAGCATCTGATACAGGAAGACTTACTGCCTAAAGATTTGTCGCCGGAGGAGCAGCAGAGGTGGCGAGAACAGGAAAAAACAAAGACGATGTGGACTATTATGAATATCTGTGACTGCGCTGTAAAAGCAACGCACAGGAAGAACCCGAAAGTATTAAGTAACTTGTATCATAATATATGGGTTATCTTGGATTATGAAATTCGTTAAATTCTTAAGTATCTGTTTAGTATATTATCTACATGGGAAATAATATGAGCATATCAAAAGCATTGTTGGAAAAAGTGGCACTCCTTGAAAAATGGGATGAAGCCTACTATGATAAGAGTAGCCCGGAGGTCTCTGACGAGAAGTATGACCTTCTTAAGGATTATGTCCGCAGGGAGTTACCTCCGGATAGTCCCATCCTTAAAAAAATTATGTCCAAGGTAGGGCATAAAGCCAGTACTGGCTGGGTTAAAGAGCGTCATGCTATTGCCATGGGATCCCAGAATAAAGTCAGTACAATCCCTGCTATATTCGCATGGTGTCAGGAAGTCCAGACTAAACTCCGTCTTGCTAAATTCCCTGAGATGGTCCTTCAGCATAAAGTAGATGGTTACTCCCTTGAAACAAAGTATAAAGACGGTGCTTTTACTAAAGGGGTAACCCGTGGAGACGGCCAGGTAGGTGAAAATATTTCTCAGAACGTCAAGAAGTTCCGGCATATCCCCCATGTACTTCCCATAAAAAAAGATGTGATCGTTCGTGGTGAGGGGTATTTTACAAAAGAAAATTATGCCACAGTCCAGAAGCTATGTGGGAATAAATACAAAAATCCCAGGAATGCCGCTTCTGGAGTGTCCCGTAGATACGATGGCACTTTAGCGGAGTATATCCAGGTTTTAGTGTATGATATCAATGCCAACGTAAAAACTGAAGTAGAAAAGATAGAGATCCTCAAGAAGCTCGGTTTTAAACCTGTTCCTACTTTCTTCTGTGATTCCCTTGATAAAGTCCTGGAAATATATAAGGACTACAAAGACACGGTCAGAGACACCCTTGATTACGACATAGATGGCCTTGTCCTGAAGCTTAATAGCTTAGAGCTCCAGGAGAGGATGGGCGTAACTAATAATCGTCCGGATGGTCAGGTCGCCCTTAAATTCAGTTCTGACCAGGCTATGACTGATCTGCTTGAAATAGTCCCTCAGGTAGGTCGTACGGGAAAGCTTACCCCAGTTGGTATGCTTAAACCGGTAGATTTAATGGGCTCTACCATTACCAAAGCCACGCTTCATAACTATGACTATATCGAAGAAAATTTCATAACTCCAGGTAGCACGGTTACGATCGAAAAAAAAGGTGATATCATTCCACAAGTCGTTGATGTTATTACACCTGGAAAAGCTTTCACGAGACCAACAAAGTGTCCTTCATGTGAAGGACCTCTTACTTGGGACCAAGTTAATCTATGGTGCGAGAATGAAGGCTGCAGAGAGAAGGAGGTAAACCGGATCCTGTATTGGATTAGAGTTTTGGATATGAAGGGTTTCTCCTCCAGCTTCGTGGAGAAATTGTGGGATACCGGTAAGATAAAGAAGATATCTGATCTATATACCATGATACCTGATGATCTTTTGGCTATAGCCGGTATAGGGGCGAAGACGGTAAAGGATTTCTTTAAAACCCTTGAGGACACTAAAGAGATGTACCTAGAGCAATTTATTATAGCTTTAGGTATCCCTGGGGCTTCCAAGGGCACAGCTGAGGATCTGGTCAAATACTTTGGTACTTGGGACAATATTTTGAAGGTCCGCCAGTCGGATATGATAAAATTACCAGGGTATGCTGAAGTATCCTCAGAGACTGTTTGCTCAGGGATAGCTGAAATAGCTGCTATGGCTGCGGAACTTCTGAAGGTCATCAAGATCAAGGAGAAGAAGAAAGGCACGCTTACTGGGCTGTCCTTTTGCGTTACAGGGTCTTTGGAGGCTATGTCTCGTAAAGAGTTTGAGGATTTGGTAGTTAATGAGGGAGGATCTTTTAAATCAGGTGTGATGTCTGGTTTAAACTACCTGGTCACAAATACCCCCGAATCGGGTTCTGGTAAGAACTCTAAAGTGGCACATTTAAATAAAAAGTTTGAAGATGAGGGTACTCCGGAGAAGAATATCAAAATTATCACGGAACAGGAATTTATTAAAATAGCCAAAGTAGAGATTAAAAAGGATTCCGAATCTAAAGATAAAGAAGGTCCTCAGGACGAGCCCTTGGAATTTGAGCCTCTTTTTAAATAAATCCCATAATAATCTGTTAATGTTAATATCCTTATAAAGGTGGGGTATCTTACCCTATTTTATGGTTATTTAAAAATAAGGATAAAACATGTCTAACCCATTACATCCAATAGTTGGTCCGGAAGACTACATTTCTCCGTATAGTGATATTGACTATTCCAAAGGTCCAAAAGTCATTTATGGGGATGTAGATGTACTTACGGTTGTTTTGAACGATGCCCAGGCGGATGCTGATGATGAATGGGGTCGTACAGAAGAGATAGCTCTTAGGATGGTCATTGACGAAGAGATAGCTATACATAAGAGTCTCTTCGGATGGTCAGGGATACTAGGAGTTAATGATAAACTTCAGAGGCTTTTAGATTTATTTCAACCTTTTGAGTCAACTAACTTTGACCCCTTGCAGGCTATTCTTACGATAGGTGAAACACAACTTAGTAATGGGAGTTTGGTTTTAGGAACTGGGACTGTTTTTAATACTACAAACTTTTCTTTTAACAGCGGTAAATTTTCTATTACCGTAGATAACCTTGCAAGTACTGCCAATATTAATGTAGACGATGGTTTCGGGCATACCTCTTTTATGACTTTTCTTTCCTCGCCATATAAAGGCCGTTTATATATAGGTTTAGATAATGGTGGTGGTAATAACTACGACTTTTATGATGGAAATTTAACTCTGCCCGGTGGTAGCGGAGCTTTTATTGGAGGTTATGGTACTTTTCAATATCAAGTCCAAACTGCTATAGTTACAGCTACCGATCGGATGATAGCTACGAATAGTTATAGTGTTGATGGTTTCTGTTTATGGAATGCGCATGGGTTAGATTTTTCTGACGGTAGTCC
>Ga0315289_10005030_pt1 | contig 19632 bp, 20 predicted proteins | sample YL17G11_40_MG_FD_203452 | JGI IMG/M metagenome (GOLD analysis project Ga0315289, IMG submission 203452) | Sediment microbial communities from Yellowstone Lake, YNP, Wyoming, USA - YL17G11_40 | ecosystem: Environmental > Aquatic > Freshwater > Lake > Sediment | place: USA: Wyoming | collected...
TCGACATCAATTTTTTTCTTTTTATAATCATTGATGTCGAGGTCGATGTAAAATAGTTCTAAAATTTTCCTTTTTAAAATTACCTTCAAGAGGTGCTGGAGCTCAACTAAAGTTTGCCCTTCTTCCCCGATTAAAATTTGAGGGTCGTCAGTTTTTAGATTGATAGGGACGGTCTCATCTTTTTGAGGCAAGAATTCAATTTCAACTTCGAAAGTTGTTTTTTCAAAAAACTCCTTAGTGGTTTTTTTAATTGTTTCTAAATTTTCTTGAGAAATCATACCTTTTTAGGTTGTTGTTTAAAGATAAGATGCTGCTGAAAGATAGAAAATAGGGCAGTAACTATCCAGTAAAGACCGATGGCTGCTGGCAGTCTCCAAAGAATAAATACAGTAAATAGCGGAAAGAAATAGAGCATTTCTTTTTGTATCATATTCGAGAACTGAGCCATTTGGTCTTTTGTCTGAGATTTGGGAGCTTTAGGGGTAATCATTTTTGTTTGAAAAAACTGAGTAATCCCGGCTAAGATAGCTAATATTAGACTAGCCTGGCCGAGATTAATAACTCCTAAAAAAGTTGGGTCAATAACTCCAGGATGAGGGACAAAATTATAGAGATTTATCATTGCTTCAGGATGAAGTCCTTTCCAAAAAACCCGATAAAGAGCGATTAAAATTGGCAGCTGGATCAAAAGAGGCAGGCATCCTCCAAAAGGATTTATTTTTTCTTTTTGGTATAGCCCCATCGTCTCCCGGGCCTGTTTTTCTTTATCATCTTTATATTTTTGTTGAATTTCTTGGATTTTTGGTTGAAGTTCACTTAGAACTTTCTGTGATTTGATTGACTGGACCATCAGAGGATAGAAAATTAATCTAATAATAATTGTCAAAACAATTATCGCTATCCCAAAATCGTGACCCGGCAAGCGTTCGTATAACAAAATCAGGGCGTTAAATAAAGGCTGATATAATATTGTATTAAAAGCACTAATCAGTAACCCCATTTCTTAAATGTCAAATGTCAAAGCTCAAATGTCAAATGAAATCCAAAGCCCAAATGTCAAAAATGTTTTGGATTTTGGATTTTGAGCTTGATTTGAAATTTGGATTTTGTCATTTGGATTTTTATCAAGGTAAATCTACTCCGCCAAGATGCCAGGGGTGGCATTTTAATATTCTTTTTATCCCGGACCATAATCCTTTTCTAATGCCGTATTTTTCAATCGACTGGTAAGTGTATTCTGAACAACTTGGGTAAAATCTACAATTCTTTCTCAACCCAAAGAGGCTACAGCCTACCCACCGCCCAAAAATCCCCCGGTCAGGTGAAAAAAATCTTTGATAAAACTTTATAATACTAAGAATTAATTTTTTAAACATCAATTTTATATCCCGGCTTTTTTAAAGAGTTTGTCTATAACCTCATCCATTTCCCAAAAATCTTTTATTGCGAAACCCGGAAGAGTAATAAGCAAGACATCTATCCCCTTTTTTAACTTTTTTAATCTCATCCTAATCACCTCGCTTAATTGCCTTCTGATTTTGTTGCGAATGACAGCCTTTTTTGAAACCTTTTGAGAAATTACGAAGGCAAATCGGGCTTGAGACAATCTATTTTTAGTTATTTTCAAAATCAAAAAATCTTCTTTGAATCCTTTTCCCTTTTTAAAAACCCATTCGATATCCTGCTTTTTTTTAAGCCGATTGGCTTTCGGTAACATTGTTTTAGACCGACAATTTCCATCTCCCCTTCTCCCTCCTTCTCTTCAAGGTTAACCTCCCACCTTTGGTTTTGCTCCTTTTTCTGAAACCGTGGGTTCTCTTTCTTTTTTTCCTTTTAGGTTGGTAGGTAATTGACATGGCTCTATCATATTAAAAACACGGGCTTAAGTCAATTCACCCCGCACTAAATTTGCCCATAAATTCTCTGGCGACGCACTAATACGAATAGTATTGTCCGCCTCCGGCGGACTGGCCTATTCGGCCCCGTGCGTCGCAAAAGAATCACTTGTTTAATTATAGTAAATAGTTTGACCCGAATTTCTATCGCAAATTTAGTGCGGGGTTTCACAGTCTATCCCCATGTTATTAACAGAATTTTATTTTTAATCTCAATTTTAGATTTGCTTGACATATGGTATAATAAAAAAAACATGACCAAAGAGGAACTCTGGCAAGCGGTCTTAGCCCAAATCCAATTAGGTATCTCCCAAGCTAATTTTGCTACCTGGTTTAAGAATACCGGGGTTGTTTCTCAAGAGGGGAATCAGGTAGTTGTTTTTGTCCCCAATTCTTTTACCAAAGAGTGGCTTGAAAATAAATACGGTAAAACCATTTTTAAAATTTTGCATAGCTTAGATGAAGAGGTTAAGGAAGTTAAATATACAGTCGGGAAAACGGAGTTAAAGATTCTTAAAAAGGCGCCCACTATCTCGCTTCCTGAAATTGGTCAACTCGAATTCCAGGAGTTTAAAATTGACAAAGAAACTAATCTCAACCCAAGATATACTTTCGAAAATTTTATAGTTGGCCCTTTCAATGAGCTACCTCAGGCCGCCGGCTGGGCAGTTTCAAAAAATCCTGGCTTTGTTTACAACCCTCTTTTCATTTATGGAGGAGTGGGACTAGGGAAGACTCATTTACTCCAGGCGGTTGGTAATGAAGTAATTAAGAACTCCTCCCAAAAGAAAGTAAAATATCTTCCTTCAGAGAAATTTACGGCTGGAGTTGTCTCCTCAATCAGGAGTCACGAGATGGAAGACTTTAAGGCAAAGTACCGGGCCATTGATGTCTTAATTTTAGACGATGTTCAGTTTTTAGCCGGAAAGGAAAAAACCCAAGAAGAGTTTTTTCATACCTTTAATCATCTCTATGAAAAAAATAAGCAAATAATTCTCTCTTCCGATCGACCTCCAAAGGCAATCCCAGCCCTATCCGAGAGATTGAGGTCTCGTTTTGAAGGAGGGATGATCGCCGATATTGGCTACCCAGATTATGAAACGAGAGTAGCGATTTTAAAAACTAAATCTCAAGAGAGAAAGATTGATTTCCCAGAGGAAATTTTAAATTACATAGCTGTTAGTATCCAGAGAAATATCCGAGAATTAGAAGGAGCCCTAAATCGTCTTTCAGCTTACCAAAAATTAAACAATCAAGCCCCAAACCTCGAGACGGCTAAATCCTTATTAAAGAACCTAATTCTTTCCCCGGCTAAACTAACTACGCCTAAAAAAATTATTCAAGCAGTAGCTGATTTTTACGATTTAAAGGAAAGGGATTTGATATCGTCTTCGAGAAAAAAAGAAATTGTCAGGCCAAGACAAATAGCTATGTATTTACTCAGAGAAGATTTGAAAAACTCCTATCCTTTTATCGGAAGAAAATTGGGAGGAAAAGACCACACTACTGCTATCCATTCTTACGGAAAAGTCTCAAAAGAGCTGGAGACAAGTGAAGCCTTAAGTGATGAAATTAGTTTAATCAGGCAGCGGATTGTTAGTTCATAAAACGGGGAAAAACCCTGAAAAAACAGTTGAGAATTTAATATAAAATAATAAAGAAAAAAAATCAACCTCTTTTCCCCAATTTCCCCCTAAATTTTCCCCACTTCATTTCCATTTATCCTTTTAAAAATTCACTTAACTAACAATAATAATGAAATTAATAATATTACAAGAAAAACTTAAAGAAGGTATTGGAATTATTGAAAGAGTTTCAATTAAGTCTTTTACTCTTTCTATTTTAAACAATGTCTTATTAAAAACAGAAAAGAATTTTTTAAATCTATCCACCACTGATTTGGAAACCGGAATAAAATGGTGGTCTTTAGCTAAAGTAGAAAAAGAAGGAGCTCTCACTATCCCCACTAAGGTTATTTCTAGTTTTGTTAATTTCCTCCCTAATAAACAAGTTACCTTGGAAGTAAAAGACCTAATTTTAAATATTGAGTGCGAAAACTACCAGACAAAAATAAAAGGGCAAAGCGCTGATGAATTTCCAATTATTCCTCAAATCACAGAGGGAGAGTCTATTTTGGTTGATAGCCAATCTTTCTGCCAGAGCTTAAGCACAATTGTTGACATTCCGATTCCTTCTACGGCTAAACCAGAGATTTCCGGCATTTATTTTGCCTTCCAGAAAGATTTTATTAAAATGACAGCCACTGATAGTTTCCGCTTGGGCGAGAAGACTTTTTTTCTCGAAGGCCAGGCATCTTCTCCTCTCTCTAAAGAATACACCTTCATTCTCCCCCAAAAAGCAGCCAGAGAAGTTGTTAATATTTTTGGAGAAAAAGAGGGGGAACTCCGTATTTATTTTTCGCCGAACCAAGTTCTATTCGAACTTCCGATGGTTGAAACCCCTCACCCTCAAATCCAGCTCGTCTCTCGCCTGATCGAAGGAGAATACCCAAATTATGAAGCCATTATCCCTAAAAAATCTGAGGTACAGGTCTCTTTCCAAAGAAACGAATTTCTAAATCAAATCAAATCAGCCTCCCTTTTCAGCGGGAAAATTAACGAAGTAAAACTAAAAATAGACCCAAAAAAAGAAAGAGTAGAGATTTTTAGTCAAAACCCAGACCTGGGAGAGTACCATAGCTATCTGCCCGGCAGAATAAAAGGCAAAGAGCTGGAAATCTCTTTTAATCACCGCTTTCTGGCCGATGGCTTGCTAAATATAAAAAGCCCGGAAGTAGTTTTTGAATTAACCGGGCCAGAAGGTCCAGCGGTTTTAAAGCCAGCCGGAGACCCAACTTACCTTTATGTGGCCATGCCAATAAAAGCCAGCTAACCGAAGCCGTTGTACGAATTTACGAATTTTCGGCTTCGGATACGAATCTTTTTATTCGTAGATTCGTACTTATTCGTAATTCGTAGGGAGACTGAAATTTTCCTTAGGGAATTTTATCAAAACCTTTTCCAAAAATTCGTGAAAAATCGGACCAGCGACGGTTGCTGCTGGTTGTTTTTTTATCATCGGGGCATTGTTATTATTGCCGACCCAAACCCCAACCGAGATTGTCGGGGTGTAGCCTACTGTCCAGCAATCTCTAAAGTTGTCGGTCGTCCCGGTTTTAGCCGCCACCTGCTCATTCTCAAAATATAAATGAGACCTCGCACCAAACATCGGAGTCCGAGTTTCATTATCTGATAAAATATCATTAATTAATCTAGCGACATTTGTTTCTAAAATCCTTTTTTGGGTTGTTTTATTTTCATAAATAACATTCCCCTGAGAATCTTCAATTTTTAAAATAGCTACTGGCGGGGCTCTTAGGCCGTCGTTAGCAAAAACTCCATAAGACGAGGTCATCTCCAGTAAATTTACTTCTCCTCCTCCCAAGACAATCGCCGGCCCATAGGAAGATAGGGGCTTGTTTAAAGTGGTTATCCCCAGGTCTTGGGCTGTTTTGATGCTTTTTTTCAATCCTTCAAGGAGAACAGATTCTTGGCCTGAAAATTTGTTGATTCCTAAATTCTCTATTTTAGTTTCTGAACCAGCCAAGTAAAGAACTTTTATTGAGGGGACATTCAAAGATTGTGCCAATCCCTGTCGTAAGGGGACCCAGCCACGGAAAAGGCCGTCATAATTTTGAGGGATATATTCTTTGTCGCCCCAGACCCCAAAATTAGTAAATTCATCAAGCACCTGAGTTTTATCGTCGTAGCCCGCTTTGAAGGCGGTGGCATAAATAAAAGGCTTGAAGGCAGAACCGGGCTGTCTGCCGGGACTTTCTTTTGTCCCGGTAACGACATTAAATTGAGGGTCAAAGAAACAAGTTTCTCCCGGAGTACACCCCTCAGGAAAAGCCGGGGCATAATAGTCTCCGGTCCCAACGGTCATGGCCATAATTTCTCCAGTTTTTGGCGAAATGGCTACTAAGCCGGAGTTATAAGCATTATAAATTTTATTTCTCTCAATTCCCTTTTTTACTGCTTCTTCGGCTATTTCCTGCAATTCATAATCTAAGGAGGTGTAGACTTTCAACCCCTTCTCCCTTAAAAAATCTTCGCCATATTTTTCTTCTAAAATGCTTTTTACCCATAAAGTGAAATAAGGAGCCTTCATCTCGATCCGTTTTTCAGAAAATTTTAATTCTTTTTGTTTCGCCGCCTCGGCCTCCTCTTCGGTTAAATACCCTTCGTCGGCCATTCGGTTTAAAACGTAATCCTTCCTGGTAAGAAGTTCTTTTTTCCCCTCTTCTTCATAAGGAGAAAGACGATAAGGGGCACGGATTATAGCAGCTAAGGTAGCCGCCTCTTCTAAAGATATTTCAGAAACCGGTTTTTTAAAATAAGTCTGGCTAGCTGCCTCCGCTCCATAAGCATTTTGGCCGAAGGGAACCTGGTTCAGATACCACTCAAGGATTTGGTCTTTCGGATAACGGCGGTTTAACTCTAGAGCCAAGATAATCTCTCTGGTCTTTCTTTCAGCCGTTTTTTCGGTAGATAAAAAAGTAGAACGGATTAATTGTTGGGGGATGGTCGAGCCGCCATAAACAGGTTTGCCAATTTTTAAATCAGTTAAAATCGCCCTGGCAACTCCATTAAAATCGACTCCCGGGTGGTGATAAAAATTGGCGTCTTCAGCAGCAATAACTGCCTGTTTCAGATATTCTGGGATTTCTCCCAACGGCATCCAGGTTCTTTTTTCTTCGCCATAGACCTCGTATAAAAGAATTTTTCCAGAGCGGTCATAAATTTTGGTAGATTGAACAATTTGTCTCTCGCTAAATATTTCTGGTCGGGGAAGGTCTTTAGCATAATAAATAAACAGAAAACAGCTTCCTATAAAACAAAAAAGAAGAATAAATCCCAATATTTTAAAAACTAAAAAACCCCTTCTTTTCCCGCTGTTTTTTGGGTAGGTTTTACGATAATACTTTCTCTCTGCCATAAATACCCTCTTATTTTACTAAAAATTTTTAAGGTTTACAATTTTTAATCTTATTGTTATGATAAAATTATTCACCCCGTTAGAAACTCCTAATAAAAATGGAATTCTGGCGAGGTTCTAAAGTTATGAAAAAATCATTAAAAATTTCTAACGGGGTAAAAATCGTTACTAATCCAAAAAAAATTGAAGAGGTTTTGACTAGGGGCGTGGAAAATATTTACCCCGATCGCGAGACGTTAGAAAAAGCCTTAAGGTCTGGGAAAAAGCTCAGGATTTATAATGGGATTGACCCAACAGGCAAGCTTCATCTTGGCCACATGGTAGTTTTGAGAAAATTGCGCCAGTTTCAGGATTTGGGCCACGAAATCATTGTTTTAATAGGTGATTTTACGGCCACCATTGGCGATCCGACAGACAAGAAGGCGGCAAGAAAGCCGTTGACCCGCGAGCAGGTTTTAGAAAATGCCAAAAATTATAAAAAACAAATTGGTAAAATCTTAGATCTTGGAAAGTCGAATATTAGGTTTTTGCACAATGAAAAGTGGACCAACAAACTGAAACCCCAAGACATGCTTGAGTTAGCGTCTCATTTTACCGTTGCTAGGTTGTTAGAAAGGGATATGTTCCAAGAGCGGATAAAGGCAGGCAGAGACATTCATGTGCACGAATTTTTATATCCGATATTCCAGGCTTATGACAGCGTTACAATGGATGTTGATTTAGAGATCGGAGGTAACGACCAGACTTTTAATATGCTAGCAGGCAGGATGTTAATGAAAAAAACAAAAAATAAAGAAAAGTTTGTTTTAACTACCAAATTACTGACTGACCCTACGGGTAAAAAAATGGGAAAAACTGAAGGGAATATGGTAAATTTAGACGAAAAACCCCAAGAAATGTATGGCAAAATAATGAGTTGGCCGGACGAACTGATTAATATTGTTTTTGAAACTTGTACCGACACCCCGATGTCAGAGGTCAAAAAAATATCTAATCCAAGAGACGCAAAAGCCAGAGTGGCAAGGGAAATTGTTTCCATTTGTCATAATGAGAGAGCCGCCCGAGAAGCCGAGAAAGAATTTAATAGAGTTTTTAAAAGAAAAGAATTACCATCAAAAGTTCCAGAGATAAAAATAAAAGAAGAAAGTTTAAACATTTTAGAGTTATTAATGAAGTCAAGATTGATTAATTCGAAATCCGAAGCTAAAAGATTAATTGTCCAAAAAGGAGTAAAGATAGATGGTAGAGTTCAGGACGATTGGAAAAAAATTGTTAAAATAAAAAAAGAGACGGTAATCCAAGTTGGCAAAAGAAAGTTTGTTAAAGTAGTCTAACCAAAAAAGTAAATACCGAGCACATAAAATTTATGTGCTCGGTATTTTTACTCAACGGTTTCTCCTTCCGGTTCTTTTCCCTCGGATTCCTTTTCCTCTTCCTCTTTCTTTTCTTCTTCCTCTTGACCGACAAGGGGAGTTAAAATTTCGTCTTTGTAAGTCATAATTTTAAAAATAAATTTTTCAATTATTCCGACCTTTCCACCCGCCCAAATTTTTGCGGGGGTTTGGTTCTAGAAGGTATTATAGGTTGCTGAAAAGACCTGTCAAGCCCCCACACTAAATTTGGTGTGGGGGCAAGTCCCTCCTAAACACATTTATTTCCCGTTGAGCCTTTCTTTTTTAAATTGTTTTTTCTTTTTTGACCACGCCCAAATTTCAACCGTCATTTGGACCTTATTTTTTTTAAGGAAGTTTGCTATTTTTTTTCTTCTAGTCGAAACGTTTGACAGAGTGGTGAGCTGTATGTTTTTCTTGTTTTTCCCCTTTAAGGCCAGCAAATCTATTATCCCAAAAACATCGGTTTGTTTAAATTTTACTTTCGGTGCGAACCACGTTATCCAACCGTCAGATTGAAGCTCTTCGATTGCTTTTTTTCTAATTTCAGCTTCTTTCACCATATTATAATTTTAAGTCAAAGAGGACTTCGTCCTCTTCTTCCTTCTTCGCTTACCGAAGCTTTAGCTGAGGTGAAGAAGAGATTTATCTCTTTGCCCCGTTTACGGAAGCTTGGCATTAGAGTAAATCTCTTGAACCGCTTCGTTTTCGTCCAAAGCTTCAAAAAGCTTTTGGCAAGCCCCTTTTGTTTTTTCGTCAACAGAAATTTCTTCTTTTGCTGTCCAATCCAAAGAAGCTGAATCAATTTTAATACCTCTTTCTTCTAAATTCTTTTTAACCTTTTCTGAATCTTCAATTTTTGTATAAACATCTAAAACATCATCGTGCCAATACAAATCCTCTGCCCCTGCCTCAACAGCTATCATTTCTAAATTTTCTCTATTTTGTAAATTTTCAATTTGCAATTTTAAATCTACAATTAAACAACCTTTTCTTTCGAACATCCATTTTACCCCACCTTCGCCAACCAATTTGCCATTATTTTGATTTAAAATTTGTTTTATTTCACCCAGTGCCCGATTTTTATTATCAGTAATCCCTTCAATAATAATAGCGATTCCTCCTGGGCCATAAGCTTCGAAAATCACCTCTTTAAGATTAGCTTCTTCTCCTCCGCCGGTTGCTTGCTTGATGGCTCGTTCAATGTTATCTTTTGGCATATTAAGTTGTTTTGCTTGCTCCATGGCCACCTTCAATTTATTGTTGGTTTCCGGATTTGGTCCTCCTTCTTTGACCGCAACCGAAATCACCCGAGCCATTTTGGAAAACATCTGGCCTCTTTTTTGGTCCGTAATATTTTTTTGATGTTTGATGGTCCGCGCGTGGCTGTGTCCGCTCATACATTTTTATTTTAGTTTATTTCTGTCCTCCTTTTAAGGGTTAAAATTATTATTCCAGAGAAAATGGCGATGGATAGCCCAATTAATAGAGGAGAAAAGGTTCCCCTTGGAATTTGCTCCCCAATGGCTGCTAATTCTTTTCCGGATAGATTTTCCTTTTCGGGGATTACTTCCTCCTTGGGCGCCTCAGACTCTTTTATTTTTGAAGCTGGTCTGGGGGTTACATTCGCCGCCCCAGAAGTTAAGGTCTTGCTCCAGATCCATCCCGATTCGGTCCGATTAAAAGATTCTCCTTGAGGCGCTTTTTGGTAGTTTATTGAGTCGATTATTTTCCCATCAGGCTGAATAAAATTCAAACCATCGCTATCATTATTTAAAGTGATTTTAGAAGTGGGCCGAGAAAGAATTAGAAATCCTTTGGCCGCTATTTTTGTTTTGGCCGGGAAGGTATAGGTCTTAGTCTTGCCTCCAGTATCAGCTATTTGCCAACCAGATAAATCAATTTCAGAATCACTCCGATTGGAAATCTCAATCCATTCTTCTTTAGCATCTTCTCCTTCGGGGGAGGGGAGGATTTCATTAATAACCATAGTCGAAGGATTAATTGCCAAAATAAAGAGAGGGAAGAGAAGGAGAAGTAAGGAGGCTAAAGGGCTTGACAAATTTCTCATAATCTATTATAATCTAAATGTTAGCGAAAATTATCCCTAAAGATATACTAATAAGTTAAATAGCCCTAGGGCTGGGGGTCTGGAGTTTTTCAAAGATGGGTGGTCTGGCTAAGAGCGAGGCCATCCCTCGGGAAAATTCTAAACTTTGCGTTCTAACACCTAAGTTTGACCCCCATCTCTGGGGCTTATTTTATTACACCCTATTATTCAATAGGGCCGGTTATTCTCTCTACCTCTTCAATGGTAGTGATCCCGTTTAAAACTTTTATCAAGCCATCTTGCTGCATTGCAACCATTCCTCTCCCAATTGCTTCTTTTCTTAGGGCGGCAATAGAGGGATTTTGAAGAATAAATTTTTCCATTTCTTCATCTACTAAAAAAGCTTCAAAAACCCCGGTCCTGCCTCGGTAACCAGTGAAATTACAATTTTTACAGCCCTTGACCTGAGGAATTTTTAATCCCGGAGCAATTTTACCGAGCACATAATCTGTTATGTGCTTCGGTTTAGGGATTTTAATTCCTGAAGGAATTCCTTTTAATCCTCTTTTTATTTTTTCTAAAACCGAGGCCGAGGCTTTTTCTAACCCCCCGCATTTTTTACAAATTTCTCTAACTAATCTCTGGGCAATGGCCATGTTTATTGCTGGTCCAATATTTGAAGGGTTTGCTCCTAAACTAGTTAACCTGGCCACCGTGCCGGCAGCATCATTAGTGTGCAAAGTGGTAAAGACTAGGTGTCCCGTTAAAGCTGCCTGGAGAGCAATTTCAGCCGTTTCTAAATCTCTAATTTCTCCAACCAAAATCACATCGGGGTCTTGGCGCATAATCGACTTTAATCCCGAGGCAAAATCATATCCTTTTTTTGGGTTAACCTGAGTTTGAGAAACTCCTTCCAAACGATATTCAATTGGGTCTTCAATGGTGATAATTTTAATTTCTGGCTTATGGACTTTCTTTAAAAATGCATAGAGAGTCGTAGTTTTCCCCGAGCCAGTCGGACCGGTAACAATAATCATTCCGTTTGGCTTTTTAATCTCGTTTCCAAGGGTTTCCAATAAATCTTTTCTTAAACCCAGGGCTTCTATCTCAACTAAAGTTTTCGGATTCAAAATTCTTAGGACAATTGTTTCTCCATATTCAGCGGGCAAAGTTGAAGTTCTAACTTCAATCGGCGTTTTTTCTTCCATCGAAATAGAAAAACGGCCATCTTGGGGCCGGTCAGTAATATTTAATTTAATTCCAGAAATAAGCTTGATTCTTGATAAAAGATTTCCATATGTTTTCCAGTCAATTATCATTACGTCCTGCAAAAGGCCGTCGATTCTGACCCGAATTTTTGCCTGCTCTTTTTCTGGTTCAATGTGAAGGTCGGAAGCTTCCAGTCCAATCCCGCCCCCAAAAATAATTTCTGATAATTCAGTAACGCTTTTTTCCGAAAACTCCTCAACCTTTTCCTTAAAAGCCAAAACATTTTTTATCTTTTGTGTTATATTGAGAGTAGCGGGAGAAATTTTCACTTCCCCAGTAATTTTTTGCTGCATTAATCGAATTTATCTTACTTTTTTAAAAAAGTCAATGAGGGTGAAATATTTAACTACTGCTCCACGGCAAACCAAGAAATTAGGGGAGATTTTAGCTACCGAGCTTTTTAAAAAAGTGAAGGTCGAAAAGAGAACGAAGTTCTCTTTGAGTAAAGAGGTTAAAAAAACCGAATCTCAAAAAGGAGCCCTGGTGATTAGTTTGGAAGGAGATTTAGGAGGAGGGAAGACAACTTTCTTGCAAGGTTTCGCTAAAGGTTTGGGAATTAAAGAAAAAATCCTAAGCCCCACCTTTATCATTACGAGAAAATTCAACCTTAAATGTTCAAACTTGAAGTTTGAACATTTTTATCATATTGATTGTTATAGAATAAAAAAACCAAAAGAGATTTTAGATTTGGGATTTGAGGAGATTATCTCTAACTTTCAAAATATTGTAGCCATTGAGTGGGCGGACAGGATTAAAAAAATTATTCCAAAAGGCGCAATTTGGATCGGCTTTGCATTTGTTAGTAGGAATAAGAGAAAAATTGTGATAAAATTTAAATAATCTATGGAAAAATTTGACGTAGTTATCGTTGGAGCAGGCCCGGCTGGATTGAGCGTGGCTAAAATCTTAGGGGAAGAAGAGAAAAGGGTTTTATTATTAGAGAAAAACTCAAGAATCGGACCTAAAATTTGTGCTGGCGGTCTAACTCAGAGAAGTTTTCAATTTAGACTTCCTCTTAATTTGGCAGACCGAATATTTAATTCTTTTAAAATCAATGCTTTTGGGAAAGAAATGGAAATTAAAGGTAAGCGATTTTTAATCACCACTATTAATCGAGAAAAACTTGGTCAATGGATGCTAAAAGAGATTAAAAAAAATGTCCAAATTAGGATAAATTCAGAAGTAATTGAAATTGAAAGAGATTATGTTTTCCTTAAAGATGGTCAAAAAATAAAATTCGATTTTTTGATTGGAGCTGATGGAAGTTTATCTTTAGTTAGAAAATATCTCAATCTCCCGACAAAAAAAGCCTGGTCAACAATTCAATATACTATAACCCAAGATTTCAAAGATTTAGAAGTTTTTTTTGAGCCAGCTTTATTTGGTTCTGGCTATGCCTGGATTTTTCCCCATAATAATTTTGTTTCAGTTGGTTGTGTTACAGATTCAAAATTTCAAACTTTAAATCTTTTTAAGAATTTTCATTACTGGTTAAAAAAAATGAAAATTGAAATAAATCAAGCTGAATTAGAATCTTTTCCAATCAATTTTGACTACCATGGTTTTAAATTTGGAAATATTTTTTTAGTTGGGGATGCAGCAGGTTTTGCTTCCGGCCTAACTGGGGAGGGAATATACGCAGCGATTTTATCTGGGAGAGAAGTGGCTCAAAAGATTTTAAACCCTAATTATAATTTTCCGGGAATAAGAAAACTTTTAAAAAAGAAATCTTTAGAAGAAAGAATAGGAAAAACTTTAATTTTCCCAATTTTAAAAAGTAAAAAATTAACTCAATTTATTTTCAAAAGATATTTATGACTATCATTTTTAATATTTATTGTTTGGTTGCTGCTTTGACCTGTTCTTGGTCTGGAATTCGTTTGTGGAGAAACTACAAAAAGAGTAAGAATTGGCAACTAAAAAATTATTCTTTAGGATTTTTATTTATTTCCTTAGCCTATATTATCCTTTCTCTTCCTAAATTAATTTTATTTGACCCTTTTTGGGTCCAAATCACTTTTATTTTGGTTGACCTTTCTTTTTTAGGAGCTGAATTATTTTTAGTTTCGCCCCTTCTTTCTTTTTCAAAAAAATTTATTCGATTTCAAAAAAAATCTTTTCAGTTTTTTCTCTCAATAATTGTAATTTATATTTTTTTGAACATTTTCTTTTTTTCTCCTGCTCTTCCTCTTATTACTGGAGCAACTTTAGATTATTGGGAAAATGGTGTTTCTTGGCTCCATAGTTTAGTTTGGATACCCATTTGTTTAGCAGCTTTTGGGCTTGGAATTTATTTTCTCTTTCAGGTCAAAAACATTAAAGAGAAAATATTATTTTGGCGCTCTCTTTTTATCGGTCTCGGGGCTATAACGGTTTCAATCGCTGGTTTTTTGTTTTGGTATTTTAAATTCTTTAACCCTTTAATAGAAATTTTAAATATTTCCGGTATTGTCGGAGATTTAGGATTTACATTTGGATTAATTGGAATTATCTTTTTTCAACCTCTTCGAGAAGTTTTTGTCAAAAAAATTACTTAAAATGGCTGGAAAAAAGCGTCTAATTATTATCGATAGTAATTCTCTAATTCATCGGGCCTATCATGCCCTCCCGCCATTAACCACAAAAAAAGGAGAATTGGTTAATGCTATTTACGGGTTTTTATTGGTCTTTTTCAAAGCAATTCGGGAGTTTCAACCAGATTTTATTGCGGCCGCCTTTGATTTCCCAGCCCCCACCTTCCGGTCCAAAATTTATAAAAAATATAAGGCGAAAAGACCACCTGCCCCAGAAGAGTTATATCTTCAAATTCCAAAGGTAAAAGAAATTTTAAAAGGATTTTCTGTCCCAATTTTTGAAAAGGAAGGCTTTGAAGCCGATGACATTATTGGGACTATTGCTCGGCTGGCTCCAAAAGAGCAAGTAATACCCAAGATCGAAATCATTATTTTAAGTGGCGATTCAGATGTTCTTCAATTGGTCAACCCTCAAACAAAAACTTACATCTTGAGGAGAGGAGTTAAAGATATTATTTTATACGATGAAAATTTAGTCAAAGAGAAATTCCAGGGGTTAAATCCAGAACAGCTCCTCGATTTTAAAGCCTTGAGAGGCGATCCTTCTGATAATATTCCTGGAGTTACCGGTATAGGGGAAAAAACAGCAATTGGGCTGCTTTTAAAATTTGAGAGATTGGAGGATTTATATAAAGAGCTGGAAGAGAAATCAGACAAAGCTAAAACCCTCAGCCTTAAATTAAGAGAAAAATTATTGCAATATAAAGAACAAGCCTTCTTAAGCAAGAGTTTGGCCCAAATAAAAAAAGACGTACCGATAGATTTTAATTTAAAGAAATCTCGATGGCAGGATTATGATAAAGAAAAAGTAGTTCAAATTTTAAAAGAATTTGAATTTTATAGTTTAATTGAGAGATTGCCAAATTTTGAGAAATCAAATCAAAATGATAGAATAAAAGAAAAAATTGAGCCCCGAAGCAAAGCAAGCTTGCTACGGGGCAAGCAAAAAACATTATTTTAATGAATAATAAAAATCTATGCCTAATTGCAATTTTACTTTTTTAGATTTTGTTTTTACTCAACAATTTTCTCTCAAAGTTTTAAAAGGAATTATCCTTTTTCTTTTTTTAGGATTCGGTTATTTATTAATCAAAAGTGTTTTAGGGGAAATTAAAGAGAAAGAAAAATTAAAAAAGCTCATCTTAATTTTAGAAGAGAAAGAAAAAACAAGATCAAAAGAATTAGAGGAAGCAAAAACTATTTCAGAAATAAAAGTTAGGGCGAGGATAAGAGCTTTAGAGGAAGAAAGAGCTCTATTGGAGGAAAAAGTAAAACAGAGAACAAAAGAAATTCAAGAAAAAATGGAGGAACTAGAAAGATTTAATAGGTTAGCAGTGGGCAGAGAGTTAAAAATGATAGAGCTGAAAGAAGAAATCGAAAGATTTAAAAAAGAGCTAGAAAAGTATAAAGGCCGAACTTAATAAATAACTTAAAAAAATTAAAATCATGATTAAGGCTGGAGTAGGAAGAAGTAATAATCCCGATGCAACCAAAGCTGGAGCTGAGGCGGCAAAGCAGGCTCTGAGTCAAGCTGGTAACAAAGCTGATTTAGTTATCGTTTTTTCTACAGTTGCCTATGATCAGAAAAAAATGCTGGAGGGTATAAGATCTGTCTCTAAAGAAATTCCTTTGGTTGGTTGTAGCGATTCAGGAGAAATTACTACTGAGGGACCGGTTTCAAAGCATGTGGCAGTGGTGGCCATAAGTGCAGATAAAATGAAATTTACTATTGGTGTGGGAAAAGGGGTTGGAGCAGATTCTCACAAAGCCGGGGCTCAGGTAGCCAAAGATGTGAAAAAGAAGGCAGAAGAAGATATTTCTTTATTTGTGATGCTTCCTGAAGGTCTTCTTGGAAATGGTTCAGCAATTGTTAGAGGAGCCCAGGAGGTTTTAGGAAAAAATTTCCCAATAATGGGAGGTTCGGCTGGAGATGATTTTGCTTTTAAAAAGACTTACCAATATTATAATGATCAAGTTTTGGCTGATGCTGTGGTAGGAGTTGGACTTTCAGGAAAAGTTTCTTGGGGAGTGGGAGTAAGGCACGGCTGGGAGCCGATTGGCTTACCAATGAAGGTAACTAAGGCTGAAGGAGCAAAGTTGATTGAAGTAAATAACAGACCAGCCCTATCCATTTATGAGGATTATTTTGGCAAGAGGGCAGAAGAGTTAATTAAAGAACCGATTGCTCGGATGGCCTATACTTATCCTTTGGGAATGAGTGTGAAAGGAAGTCCTGAGCTTTTAATTCGCGATGTGGTTATTGCTAACGAGAAAGGAGAAATTACTTGTGCAGCAGAAATTCCCGAGGGTTCGGAGATAAGATTGATGCTGGGAGATTTCGATAAAGCCATTCAGGCTGCGAAAGAAGCTGCCGAGGGAGCTTTAACTCAGTTAAAAGGCGCAAAACCAAAAGTAATTTTTGTCTTTGATTGCATGGCTCGAAATAAACTTTTGGGAGCAAGGATAGGAGAGGAAATTGTGGCTATTCAGAATGTTTTAGGCAAGGAAGTGCCTTTGATTGGTTTTTATACTTATGGAGAGCAGGCTCCTCTCGGAGGGGTAGTTGGACCGGAATGTTTTTCTGTGTTTCATAATGAAACTATGGCTTTGATGGTGTTGGGAGAATAAAAAAGTAAAAATTGAAATTATCCTTTAAGGGGTTTTAAATTTAGTTTTGGAAATGGGGAAAATTTCTAATAAAAAAAAGACAAAAGAACTTGAGGAGCTAGACCGCATTGCAAAGATGTTGATTAGGCGAGATTTGGAATTAACCGAAATTGGAGAAAAAAGAGATAAAGAGATGGCTGAAATGGATCGAATTGCCAAAATGCTGGTTAGAAGAGATTTTGAGTTATCAGAAACCCGAGGAAAAAGAGAAACCGAGCTCAAAGAATTGGGGAAAAAGACAAAAGAATTAGAAGAATCAAGGACGGCTTTAATGAATATGTTAGAGGATGTCGAGGAGGCGAGGAGGAAGGCGGAAGAAGAAAAGAATAAAACGATATCTATTATTACTAATTTTGCCGATGGACTTTTAGTTTTTGATAAAGAAGGGAAACTTTCTTTAATTAATTCTCAAGGCGAAGATTTTTTCGATGTGAAAAGTAGAGACATAATAGGTAGATCGATTTTGGAGTTGGGTACTTTCCCCACCCTCGCAACTTTGGTCTCTCTTTTTGGGGAAGAGATTAGAGGGGTTTTCAGAAAGGAATTAGCGATTAAGGAAAATTTAACTTTGGAAGTATCCACTATTCCTATGGTAAGCGGCGAAGAAAAATTGGGCAACCTGGTGATTTTACACGATATCACTCGGGAAAAAATAATTGAAAGAATGAAAACCGAATTTGTTTTTTTGGCTGCCCATCAACTTAGAACTCCCCTGTCAGCAATTAAATGGGCCTTAAGGATGTTGTTAGATGGCGATCTTGGTAAAATAACCGACGAGCAAAGAGATTTTGTTGAAAAAACCTACAAGTCAAACGAGAAAATGATTGGTTTGATTAACGATCTCTTAAATGTCTCTCGTATTGAAGAGGGGCGGTATCTTTATAAACCCACTCTCGAAAATATTGAGAACTTAATTCAAATTGTAGTAAATGCCTATAAAGAAGAAATGGAAAGAAAAAATCTAGAGTTCGATTTTAAAAAGCCGGAAAAGAAATTACCAAGAACGATAATCGATGTTGAAAAAATTAGATTGGTCATTGAGAATCTTCTCGATAACGCCGTAAGGTATACTTCTCCTGGCGGTCGAGTGACGATTTTTTTAAGGTATATCGAAAAAGAAAAAGAAATAGAATTTTCAATAAAAGATACTGGAATAGGGGTTCCCAAGGACCAGCAAAAAAGAGTGTTTACCAAGTTTTTCCGAGGAGTAAACGTAATGAGAATGGAAACCGAGGGTACCGGTTTGGGCCTCTTTATCGCCAAAAATATTATCGAAGCCCATGGAGGTAAAATCTGGTTTGAATCAGAAGAGGGGAAGGGAACAACTTTCTATTTCACTCTGCCGCTGAAAGAAGAGTTCAGGGGATTTCTGAAAGAATTTTAATTTTTATGTTACAATAAATATAATTCAGACCTAGATGTTGCTCAACGGTGAGCTATTGCTTACTTGGCAACAAAAGGGTAAAATAATGGTTAACAAGGTCTAATATTATGGCAAAAAAAATTTTGCTAGTTGAAGATGAGGAAATAATGATCAGTCTCCTCCAAAGAAAATTAACCATGGAAGGTTACGAGGTTTCGGTTACTCGGGACGGGGAAGAAGGTTTAAAAGCAATGAGAGAGGTAAAGCCAGACCTTATTTTGCTGGATATTATTATGCCAAAGATGGGAGGGTTTGAAGTGATGACCGAGATGCAAAAAGATAAGACATTAGCGAAAATTCCAGTAATTGTTATTTCTAATTCTGGACAGCCGGTTGAAATCGATAGGGTCCAAAAATTAGGAGCTAAAGATTGGCTAGTTAAAACCGAATTTGACCCCCAGGAAGTAATCGACAAAGTAGTAAAACAAATAGGCAAATAATTGTATGGCAAAGACCATTCTTATAGCAAGGATCTTTCACTTCGTTCAAGATTCTTTTAATCAAAATTTATTATGAAAAAAATTTTGATCATCGAAGACGACAAATTTTTAAGAGAATTAATTGTTCGGAAACTTAACGACGAAGATTTTGAGGTTTCGGAAGCAGTTGACGGGGAAGAAGGGATTAAAAAGGTCATAGAAGAAAAACCAGATTTGGTTTTGCTTGACCTTATTTTACCTGGCATCGATGGATTTGAAGTTTTGGCCCGGATGAAAAAAGAATCAGTCCTGTCTTCAATCCCGGTAATTATTCTTTCTAATCTTGGGCAAAAAGACGACGTGGAAAAGGGCGTCAAGATGGGAGCAGTTGATTATCTGATTAAGGCTCACTTTACCCCTGGAGAGATTATCGAAAAGATAAAAGTCGCTCTGAAGTAGAATGCCCGAGTTGCCTGAGGTAGAAACAACTGTTAGAGATTTACAAAAAGCCGAGCACATAAAAAAACTTTATGTGCTCGGTATTAATATATGCCAGAGCTACCAGAAGTAGAAACAATTAAAAGGGATTTGGAAAGTATAATTGTAGGTAAAAAGATTAAAGATGTAGAAATAAAGAGAGCTAAGACCATTAAAGAACCAAGTGTAGAGAACTTTATTAAAAGGGTGCAAAATCAAGAGATTAAAGGGATTTCTCGCCGAGGTAAGATGCTTATTTTAAAATTTTCTAATCAGTATTTAGTTGTTCATTTACGGATGACTGGTCAGATTATTTACGGTGATAAGCAACAAGAAAGTAAAGTCGCTTTTCGTCTTTCCGATGGGAAGTATTTAAATTTTCTTGACCGACGGGCAATGGGGGAGATAAGGTTAATTAATAATTGGCAAGAATTACCATTTATTCAGAAGATGGGACCCGAACCCTTAGA
>Ga0315289_10005032_pt1 | contig 19631 bp, 18 predicted proteins | sample YL17G11_40_MG_FD_203452 | JGI IMG/M metagenome (GOLD analysis project Ga0315289, IMG submission 203452) | Sediment microbial communities from Yellowstone Lake, YNP, Wyoming, USA - YL17G11_40 | ecosystem: Environmental > Aquatic > Freshwater > Lake > Sediment | place: USA: Wyoming | collected...
CCTGGAGGCCAGGTCAATGCTAGTGGTAAAATCAAAACCTCTGCCGGTTGAATGCATTGTGCGCGGATATTTATCCGGTTCTGGCTGGAAAGAATACAGGGATTTACAATCTGTCTGCGGGATCAAATTGCCTTCCGGGCTTAAGGAATCGCAGGTGCTCCCGGAAGTAATATTTACGCCTTCGACAAAGGCAGAAGTCGGGCACGACATAAATGTCGCTAAGGATTATATTGATAAAGAAATCGGCAAGGAAATATCTGATGCAGTCGCAAGGTTAAGTGTGGCGATTTACAAGAAGGCGAGCGAATATGCCGCAACCCGTGGGATCATAATCGCGGATACGAAGTTTGAATTCGGAATGCATGATAATAAAATCACCCTGATCGATGAAGTGCTCACCCCTGATTCATCGCGTTTCTGGCCAAAAGATGAATATGCTCCCGGGAGGCCTCAGATGAGTTTTGATAAGCAGTTTGTCAGGGACTATCTGGAGACTCTGGATTGGAATAAGACTCCTCCCGGGCCATCCTTACCGAAAGAAATCATAGAGAAGACCAGCGCCAAATACCTAGAGGCATACAAGCGGATCACCGGAAAAGAATTTAAGGAATAGATGAAAATTCTTAAACAGATATTTTTAATATTTTTAAGGGTTGGCATAAGCGCGGCCCTATTATGGTATCTTTTCAGGCAGATCGACAAAAAGAGATTGTTTGAGATCATCAGCCATGCGGATAAGCGTCTGCTGGCCCTTGCTTTTTGCGTTTTTGTAATCACTTATATATCGGCATTCTTTCGCTGGAAGATGCTTCTTGACGCGATAAAGATCTACCTTCCCATAAAGCGCATAATTGCCGCTTTTTCGGGAGGGATATTTTTTAATCAGATCCTGCCTTCAAGTATCGGCGGAGACCTGATGCGCAGCATCGACCTGGCTTCTCACACGAAGAGGGCCAGGGAAGTGGTGGCTACCGTGTTCCTGGATAGGCTCAGCGGCTATATCGGGCTGGTCGGTATGGCGCTGGCTTCATTAGCCTGCGGCTGGAGCTTGATAAATGACAGGAGGATTTTGTTTCCTGTTGCCATCATTACCGGATTGCTGATTGCAATTTTAATGGTTTTATTCAATGCGTCCGTCTATAAAAAGATCAATGATCTTCTGCGCCCCCCTGGCGCCGGCAGGATCAGGGAAGCGATAACTAACCTACATCATGAGATCCATGTATTTCGGGACAAGAAAGCGGTCATTATCAAGAATATTTCGCTTTCGCTGCTCCTGCAGACCTCCTCATGTTTTTCTTTTTATATCATCGCCAGGTCTGTGGGCATCAATATAAATATGGTCTACTTTTTCATTTTTTTACCGATCATGGGCGCGATCACGATGTTGCCTATCTCTATCGGCGGGCTGGGTTTGCGCGAGAATACCGCCGCATATTTATTTCCCTTAGTCGGCGTCAATAAGGATCTTGCTGTTGCGATGTCACTGCTCAATTTTTTCTTTATAGTGATATGCGCGATAATCGGAGGCCTGATCTATTATGTCCTTACAGTACATCATCGACGGCTACAATCTGATAAACTATCCGCGCCTCGCGGCTGCCGGTAGGAAGACAAACAGCGACAGAGCTTCCCTCCTAAATTTTATCAAAACATACAGGTTGACCGGCAGCAGCAAAAATAAAGTCACCATTGTTTTCGACGGTTATCCTGATGCCGGAGATTCTCAAATTGACAGCGATATCGCTATCATCTATTCGAGGAAGATCTCAGCGGATGATAAAATACGGAAATTGCTCGAGGAATCCGGGAACAAAAAGAATATCGTGGTAGTGTCTAATGACAGGGAGATCCAGGATTTTGTCAAGATGTATGGGGCAACAGCGATGGGGATAGAAGAGTTTATCGGAAGCGACAAGCAGAGATCTCAGAAGGCAGGAGAAGATGTTTCAGAGCTCAAGCTTACGTATACTCAGATGCAGAAGGTAAATGATGAATTTAGAAAGCTATGGCTAAAGTGAAGTCACCAAGTCATAAAGTCGCTGAGTCTGCGGAAAGCTTCCTGAAGTTCTTAGGGACCGCGGGTGCTCGGTTTGTGATGATCGAGCAGCTGCGCGCATCAGGAGGGATATGGATTTCGTGCAGGGGCACGAATGTTTTGGTTGATCCGGGCCCCGGAAGTATCGTGCATTGCGCGAAAGCCAAGCCAAAACTTGATCCGGCAAAGCTCGATGGGATAATCCTCACACACCGGCATCTTGACCACGCTAATGATATCAATGTGATGATCGAGGCAATGACCGAGGGAGGATTCAAGAAGAGGGGGGTGGTTTTTTGTCCAGATGACGCGGTGAATGACGATTCGGTCATTTTGCGGCACGCCGCGGCCCTTCCCGAGAAAATAGAGATCCTGAAAGCAAGGAATACGTATCGCGTTGGCGAGTTTGAATTTATGAGCTCTATGCGCCACATTCATCCTGCAGAAACTTACGGCTTGAAATTCAAGCTGAACAAAACAACCGTCGCTTTGCTTACTGATACCAGGTATTTCAAAGGGCTGAAAGATTTCTATAAGGAAGCGGATGTTTTAATCATTTGCGTTGTATTTTATCAGCCGCGGCCGGGGATCGATCACCTGAGCTTGAGTGAGGTTGAGCAGATTATCAGGGAAACAAGGCCCAAAAAAGCGGTCTTGACCCATTTTGGAATGACAATGCTCAAGGCAAAGCCGCATCTGCAGGCAGAGATTCTCTCTAAGAAGCTTAAGACTGAGGTCCTGGCCGCCTACGACGGGATGTCCCTTGAATTTTAACTTTCCTCTTGACATAACCGAATAGATATGATAAAGTTATAAAAAATCACGCGGCTCTTTGCTGTTTATAGAGTCTTGCTTCACATAGATAGCACAATAATGGAAAGAAATTGAACATGCTCCGTATGGTACGGAGCCCATATTCAAGGAGGTACAAATGACAAGTTGGCAAGTAGTTTTACTGGAACCAGCCAGAACAGTTCTTTCTCAGATCGGACAGTTCTTGGTCAGCATCTTGTTAGTGCTCGTGATACTCATCTTCGGTTGGATTGTCTCGCTCATCATCAAAGGCTTGGTCATCAAGGCGTTACGCGCAGTAAAGCTTGATATGCTTTCTGACCGTATTGAGCTGGATGCCCTGTTGGAAAAAGGCGGGATCACCTTATCGCTTTCTGAGCTGATCGGCGTAATCTGCTACTGGTTGGTCATGTTAATTACCTTTATGGTCGCTATCAATGCAGTAGGGTTGACTATTGCCGCAGACCTGTTGAACAAGGTAGTTCTCTACATACCTAACGTCATTGCCGCAATATTCATTCTGATCGTCGGTATGTTTGTAGCAACTTTATTAAAGAATATTGTGACGACCGCAGCTAACAATGCCGGTCTTGCCCAGGGCAAAATTTTGAGCAAGGTAGTTGAGATCATCGTGCTCGTATTTGCCGTGCTCGTCGGGCTTGAGCAGCTGAATATCGGCCTGCGCATCACTGAGCTAACCGTGGCCATCATCCTAAGCACTATAGGTCTTGGATGTGCGTTGGCTTTCGGTTTAGGCTGCAAGGATATCGCTGCCAAGTACGTAGCCGAGTTTATCGAAAAGTTGAAGAAATAATAGCTGGAGTATTATAATAAAACCCCGCACTTTCAATTGAAGGTGCGGGGTTTTTCTTTATAGATGAAAAAGAGGATTAAGAGGCGTTTCAGGAATCGCAGAATCCTGCGTAGAGCACGGTTTTTTGTCTACATCGTTGAGTGTAAAGATGGTACATACTATACAGGGTTTTCAAATAATTTAGAAAATAGGATTATATTGCATAATAACGGCAAGGGCGCTAAATATACGCGGGACCGAAGGCCGGTAAAGCTTGTTTGGAAAAAGGAATACAGATATTTTAAGCGGGCTTTTTTAGAGGAGAAAAGGATAAAAACGCTCACAAGGATAGAGAAGGAGGAATTAGTTAAATCTTTTAAGAATAGAAAGTCGCGTAAAAGGAGATTGAAGGAGGGCTTGCGCAGGCAAGTAAAAGAATAGCAATGATAAAATCGTTTCCTGAAAATGTAAAATTCAGAAAATCTTGGAGGGTGTATCAGGCAAGGGTTCTTTCTGAGCTCGAAGGATACCTTAATGATAATCAACTCCATATAATTGCCGCCCCGGGATCTGGGAAGACTGTATTAGGATTAGAGGTGGTACGGCGTCTTAATAAGCCTACCATCATTCTTTCGCCTACCCTTACCATTCGCAATCAATGGCTTGATCGTTTAGTGGAGCTATTTTTGCCTGAAGGTGAGTCTGTGCCGAGCTGGGTTTCGATGGATATCAGGAATCCAAAGTTTCTCACTATTACAACTTATCAGGCATTGCACAGCGTTTATACACATAAATACGATTTAGAAAATGAGGAAACAGAAGAAATTGAGCTTGATGAAGAGGAGAACAGCAATGCTAACCAAGAAAAAGAGATTGAAAGCCTGGAAGGCGAAGAAGTAGATTTGATCAGGCTACTTAATGATGCAGGGGTTGGGACAGTGGTTGTTGATGAGGCGCACCATTTAAGGACCGAGTGGTGGAAGAGTTTAATCGCAGTAAAAGACCATTTAAATAAGCCCACAATGATTGCTTTGACTGCCACGCCTCCTTATGATGTCAGCCCACAGGAATGGAGGAGATACCAGGATTTGTGCGGTCCGATCGATTCTGAAATATATGTTCCGGAGTTAGTATTAACCGGCGATCTTTGTCCTCATCAGGATTACATTTATTTTTCAGCTCCTTCTCGCGAGGAAGAAACATATATTACCGGTTTCAGGTCAAGCGTCGATCAATTCATGCTTGATATTTCTCAGGATAAAGTTTTTATCGAGGCATTAACAAAACACCCTTGGGTGCTTGAGCCAGACCATTTCATTGAGCAAATTTTATCTAAACCCGATTATTATTCCAGCATTGCCATTTTCTTAAATAGCGTTGATTATCAGGTTTCTAAGCGTTTCTTTAGTATTATGGGGATTTCGAAAAAACGCTTGCCAAAGCTCAACAATGAATGGCTTGAGCTCCTTCTTACAGAATGCCTTTTTGAGGATCTAGAAAACTTTGGATACCATAAGACGCATCTGCTTGAAATAAGAAAGCGGCTTTCTTCTATAGGAGCGGTAGAAAAAAGAAAAGTAATGCTCCGGAATACTTCTGAAATAACAAAATTACTTACAAGGAGCGTTACTAAGCTCGATAGCATTCTGGACATTGTAAGAATCGAAAGCAATGCATTGGGCGCAGATTTACGGATGGTTATTTTGGCAGACTATATCCGTAAATCCTATCTTCCTTGCGAGCCTGGAGACCTAAAGCCGTTGAACAAGATCGGCGTTGTAACGATATTTGAGAAAATCAGAAGAGCGGGGATTACAAACATAAAGCTTGGTGTTTTGAGCGGCTCATTAGTTATCATCCCGAGATCTTCAGAAGAACAGTTGAGCCGGATTGCAAAAGAACATGATGGTATTAAACTGATAATCGAACAATTGTCCTGTGATGACAGTTATTCTATAATTTCGCTAGAAAGCGAAAATAAGCATAAAATCGTAAATATAATGACTGACTTATTTACCGAAGGGGGCATTACTGTCCTTGTGGGGACTAAATCTTTGCTAGGAGAAGGATGGGATGCTCCATCAATAAACTCATTGATCCTTGCTAGTTTTGTGGGTACCTATATGCTTTCCAATCAAATGCGTGGGCGTGCTATACGTAAGCAAATCGGGAATCCTTCTAAGGCTTCAAATGTCTGGCATTTGATTTGCGTGGAACTTAATAATCCTGTTTGGAGTGATGATTTTGAATTGCTCACTCGCCGCTTTAAGGCATTTATGGGGGTATCTTTTGTTGAAGAAGGAGTTATTGAAGACGGCGTGGCGCGTCTTGGAATTGGGTTTCCGCCATACTCAAGAGAACGAATCGAATTCATCAACGAGGAAATGAAGCTTAAGGCGATAGACAGAGAGGGGTTGCGGAAAAAATGGGAAGAGGCTCTTAAACAGGGCGGCACAGAAGTGCAAGTTGTGCATGAGATAAAGGCTTGGAAAATTTGGTTACCAAGGAATTTTATATTTTATAACACGATTACTGCGCTTTTTTGGCAAGGCCTTACATGGGGAGGTTATATTTTTGGCAAGATTATGGAGGCTGCTCAGGAATCTCAATCATCTCTGCAAACTTTAAGGTTTTTTATCATTGCTTGTGCAGCTGCAGCTGTAGCTGCAGTCCCCATGTGTTTAAAAGCATTATGGTTGTTTATAAGGAATGCGCCGGTAGAATCAAATGTGCGGCAAATCGGAGGGGCCCTATTAAAGACGCTGATTTATATGAAAGCTGTTAAAACCAAAGAATCTGATCTAAAAATTGATGCTGTCCAGGTTGGGGCAGGTGTTTTCTCGTGTTCTTTGGACGGAGGCACTACTTATGAGAAATCTGTATATTTGGACGCTTTTGAAGACATAGTCGGCCCAATTGAGAATCCAAGATACATTCTTGTGCGCAAGACCCCTTTGGGCAGATTCTTGCGTCAGGATTATCATACGGTTCCAGCAATTATCGCGACTAAAAAAGAATATGCAGAATACTTTGCAAATATGTGGTCTTGGCGCGTTGGTTCAATGAAATTAGTATATACAAGGACAGAAGAAGGAAGAAAAATGCTTTTAAAAGCACGCACGCATTCATTAGCGGCAGCATTCCAGAAAAGGGCTGAAAGGCGCACTTGTTGGAAATAAAAATATACTAACGTACGGTTCTGTGGATAACTTCTATAATGCAATGAATTTTTCTCTTAACCATAAAAACCATAAAAAACTAAGGACGCTTCGGGGTTTTTGACAGCGAAGTTTTTGAAAAACCTAGAAACGCCCCCTATTTTTAAATATCGGTTGATGATTAGGTTGTCATTTTGGTTGTCAATTAAATGGTCATTTCCCTTGCTAAGGTAGGCAATAAATGTTACAATTGTATCAGATATTGAAGCGATTATCCATACTAATCGCTTCAGGAGGTTGGGATAAATGAAATATATTTGGGGGCGAAAAAACTGGTTTGATTTTAAATATGACGAAGCAGGCCTGCTTAAGCCTTTAAGTGAGCTGAGGGTTTTGCAGGGGAAATTGTTAGGCCGTGTTGCGTCCCTTGACATTAAACTTGAAACTGAGGCACAAGCCGATGTATTGGTTGAAGAAGCTGTCCGGACTGCAGAGATTGAGGGGCAGAAACTTAACCGAGACGCAGTTCGCTCTTCGGTTGCCGTTAGGCTTGGTTTGTCTAAGGGTATCGGCGCGCATGACCACAATATTGATGGCCTTGTGGATGTGCTATTGGATGCCGTCCGCTTTCATAATAAACCTTTGACGTTAGAGCGGCTTAACGGTTGGCATGCGGCACTATTTCCTTCAGGACATTCGGGCTTAAGGAAGATTAGGGCAGGAAGGTTGCGAGGTGATGAACCTATGCAGATAGTATCTGGGCCTATCGGTAAGGAAAAAGTGCATTTTGAAGCATTATCAAGAGAACGGCTTGATGAAGAAATGAAGTTATTCTTGAAGTGGTGGAATTCTTCACTAGGTTCTATGGACGGCATATTGCGCGCGGCAACTGCGCATTTACGTTTTGTAACAATTCATCCTTACGAAGACGGCAATGGTCGGTTGGCGCGGGCATTAACCGATATGGTATTAGCTCAGGATGAAAAATTGAAAGTCAGGTTTTACAGCGTTTCTTCTGAGATTATGAAGATGAGAAACGAGTATTATAAAATTCTTGAAGATGTGCAAAGATGCCGGGTTGATGTGACCAAATGGTATTTGTGGTTTATTAAATGTGTTACCGCATCTATCGAACATTCCCAAAATATTATTGCCAATGTATTCGCGCGGGTTGATTTCTGGAATCAGCATGCTCAAACCGAGCTTAATGAGCGCCAGAAAAAAGTGTTGAACCGTATCTTGGAGGCTGGCCCCGGAAATTTTATTGGGGGCCTGACAACGCGTAAATATGTGAGTATCGCCAAGGTCAGCCGCGCCACGGCATTTCGTGAAATCTCGGATATGCTTGATAAGAAAGTCCTTCGCCAATTATCCGGCAAAGGCCGCAGCGTTCATTATGATATTGTATGGCCGCAGACGGAAAATCGGCAATCCCCCTAGATTTTTCGCCCTTCGGGTTCAAAATCTAAGCAGGGGGACAAGCGTGGGAACCGAACGTAAGTGAAAAAAGGAGGCGCTATGCAAATAAAGAAACTGTATTATAGCGTATGTTTAATTCCAGTAATCTTTGCTACCTTTACCTCAGCCTTATTTGCCGATACTATTGTTCTTAAATCCGGCAAGACCGTAGAAGGAAAGATCATTGAAAAGACTGCTGAATACGTAAAGATAGACTTCCTGGGGGTAGAATTGACATATTTTATGGATGAAGTGCAAAGCATTAAAGAAGATAAAGAAATTGCTCCATTTAAAGAGAGCCATGAAGGTGCATCGCCTGATTCTTCTTTCCAGCCGTCTGAAAAAAAGGATGCTTCCCAGATATTTAAACAGCTATCTCCCGCTGTAGTGTATATCCGCACAAGCGGTGGCGAGGGGAGCGGTTTTGTTATAGATAAAAATGGCGTGGTAGTTACCAATCATCATGTTATCGGTAACTCCAAGGATATTATTGTATCATTGAATAACGGTAAGGAGTACGCTTGTAAAGAGATTATAAATTATGACATTTTAAAAGATATTTGTATTTTGCAATTAGATACGGCCGATGAGTTGCCTTATATCTCTCTCGGTGAATATAACAGAATAGATATAGGTCAGGCTGCCTTTACAATCGGTAACCCTTTAGGTTTGAAGTATCGCATTAGTGACGGCATTGTAGCGCAAAAAGAAGAGGTGGGTTTTAGGGGAAAGATCATACAGTTTACTTGCCCAATTTCTCCGGGAAGTAGCGGTAGCCCTCTTCTTAATGCAAAGGGGCAGGCTATCGGGATTGTAAGTAGCAGCATAGTCGATCCTTACGCACAAAATTTAAATTTCGCTGTAAGTAGCGATGATATAAAAGATCTTTTGTCGCAGAATAAACATTTGATTCTATCTCGTTATCTCGAACTAAACAGGGGCGAATCTATCATCTTACAGGGAAATCAATTAATTGCAAAAGGCGATATGGTAGAAGCATACGTCTTATTTAAGGAGGCTTTTAAGCGCACATGCACTCAGAGTGGGATCCATGATCAGGATTGCTTATATCTATTTGCGACGATGCTAAGTATTACAAGCAATATGACCGCCAAAGCAGGTGTGCAGTATTTTGACCAACTTAAGAGAGTGGTAGAAGGCAGTTGTACAAAGGAGGAAGTGAAAAAATTTGAAACATACCGAAATGAATTAGTTCAGTGGGCAACCGAGAGTACTCAATTAATAGAAGCATTTGGAGGCTTGCGTGCAGTATATGATAAGGTCGTTACGGAAAATAAGCTATTTTCTGCTTCTAAAAGGAATCAAGAAAATAAAGTAATAAAATTTGAAGATGAACTTTGTATAGGATATTTTGATTTAGCTACTATAGCTTCATATGAAACTTATGGTCAGAATTCGTTTTACGCCGCTTTTAATAAAATAAAAGAGGCCTTTCCTAATAGCGAACTCTTAAAATTACTAAAAAAAAGTGAAAGTCTGGCTAAGGAAACATTTTGGAAACAATAACGTTCGGTCCGCCGTACGTTATGAAATATTTTTATCCTATTTGAAATCACTATGTGATTTCAAAAGGACTAATCCTGCGAAATTTTTCAAATTTCGCAGGGCACTCTTTATAACTTATGAATAATAGAGCAAGCAAGCCCACTCCGAAGTCTAAACGGCCGTCAGATTTCTCGCAAAAAAACTGCTCGAAATCTTTTGGGCCAGACTTCGGAGTGACAGCCAAATGTCCTATTGTTTATATCAAGACATTTGGCTGTCAAATGAATGTCCGCGATTCGGAGGTGATTTCGGGATTGCTGCATAAGGCCGGGTATAAGTTGACAGAGGACGAGGAGAAGGCAGATGTTGAGATTTTGAATACTTGCTCTGTCCGTCAACATGCTGAAGAAAAGGTTTGGTCTGCTGTAGGCAGGTCTAAGGCAAAGATCATTGGAATCGTTGGATGTATGGCGAATAATTATCGCGAGGCGATATTTGAGAAGGCGCCGAAGGTAGATTTTGCGGTGGGGACTGCTGATATAGGTAAGTTGCCAAAGATCCTTAAAGAAATTGAAAAACATAAAGGCGGGATGCTGGAGAAGAAGATCTACGAAACAGACGCGGATTTCCGTGAAGATGAGATATATCACACCGGGTTTCATTTAGATAAGGAGCATGCCTTTGTGGTCATTTCGGAAGGTTGTGAGAATTATTGCTCTTACTGTGTAGTGCCGTATGTGCGGGGTAAGCTCCGATCGCGTAACTATGGGGATATCTTGAGTGAAATAAAAGAAGATATTGATGCAGGAATTAAGAAGATCACTCTGCTTGGGCAGAATGTGAATGCTTATAAATACAATGAGGTTGATTTTATCAAGCTTATTAATATGGTTAATGACGTTAAAGGTTTAAAAGAGTTTAGTTTCCTGACTTCGCATCCTAAGGATACCTCTATAGAGCTATTCAAGGCTATGCAAGAAGCGGATAAGCTTAAGAAATACCTGCACCTGCCTATTCAATCCGGGTCGGATAGGATCCTGAAAGCTATGAACCGCGGCTACACCCGAAAATACTATTTGGATTTAGCGGACAAATATCGTACAATTGTACCAAGTGGCGCTCTCACTACTGATATAATCGTAGGCTTTCCGACTGAAACAGAAAAAGATTTCCAGGATACCTATGATTTAATCAAGGCTGTAGAATTTAACGCGGCGTTTATTTTTAAGTATTCGGTCAGGCCCCACACTGAGGCGATAAAGATGCCGGATGATGTGCCAAAAGAAGAGAAGGAAAGGCGGCACGCAATGATATTGGATTTACAAAAGAAAATCTCAAAGAAGAAAAATGCGAAGAATCGTTAGTTTTCCGCTAAAAAGATGGGCGGACGCGCCACGTATTGTGGCGGGCGTTATTTTCGTTAATCTCGTTATTTTCGTTAATGCAGGTTATTGCCTGAACCTGGATAAGATGAAAGCAGCTTATTTAGACTGCGAATATAAGGCCGCGATTTCTGAAGGCGAGAAGATCCTGCTTACCTCGGTCAATCGCGGCGGCTTTGAAGAATTATATTACTACCTGGGCTTAAGCTACCTTAAGGACAGTAATTATGTGCGTGCGGCCGATATGTTCGGCAGGGTAATAGCAGAGTTCAAAGACAGTAAGTTTGCCGGCCAGGCAAAGCTGGCGCTGGGCGATACATATTTTATGCAGGGAGAATTCGAGAAAGCCGAAGCTCTTTATGATGAATTGATGGGCCCTCAAGACACAAAACTAAAGCCGGCTGCCCTTTACCGCTTGAGCCGGGTAGCGATGAAAAAAGGAGATAGCGCCAAAAGCAATCAATACCTGGAAAAGCTTAAAAACGACTATCCTTTTTGCCTTGAGGCGAAGCTTGATAAAGAAGTCAGTGCCGTTACAAATAAGGCTGCGCCTGAGAGCGCGCCTTTAGATATTCCTTCGGGGACAATTTATTCCGTTCAGGTGGGATTTTTTTCAAGTAAGGAGAATGCTTTAAACTTTACTGATGAATTAACGCAGAAGAATTTTCCAGCTTACGCGGAAAAAGATATTGTTGGCGGGAAGGAGTCATATAGGGTCAAGGTAGGAAAACTAAAGACACGCCAGGAAGCGCAAGATTTAGAAAAGAAATTATCCCAGGCAGGGTATCCCACTAAGGTCTGCCCGTAATGGTACATCTTAAGTCACCACATCATCACGCCACCACGTCACCAGAGAAAAGTAAAATAATATTTCTTGTAGGCCCTACGGCCATAGGAAAGACCGAAGCTGCAGTTTATGTCGCAAAAAAACTTAAAGCAGAGATCATCTCCTGCGATTCCATGCAGATATATAAAGGCATGGATATCCTGACTTCAAAGCCTAATGGCAGCCTATTAAAAAAAGTTTCCCATCATTTGATCAGCGTTATCCCGGCGAGTCAGGAATATAACGTTTCCCGCTACCGCAAGGAAGCGGGAAAAGAGGTAAAGCTATTAATTAAGCACGGGAAGGTTCCGCTTTTTGTAGGCGGCACCGGATTGTATGTCTCTATTCTGGTTGACGGTATTTTTGAACAAAAGCCGAATGAGAAAATCCGCCACAAGCTGTATAAAATAGCCAAAAAAAAAGGAAGCGCATACCTATATAGAAAATTAGCAAAAATCGACCCCGAGGCAGCTGCAAAAATCCATCAGAATGATACAAAGCGCCTTATACGCGCTCTTGAAGTTTATGAGTCAACAGGCAAACCTATTTCGGTGCTGCAAAAGCAAAGACACGGGCTAAAAGACAAGTATGAAGTTAAGATCTTCTGCCTGGACATTAAGCGCGACAAACTTTATAAAAGAATAGACGAGCGAATAGATAAGATGTTTGAGCAGGGGCTGATTCGGGAAGTGAAGAAGCTTCTTGGAAAACGCTTAAGCAGGACGGCTGCTTGTGCTATCGGAATAAAAGAGCTGAAGGGTTACTTTGATAATAGATACGATCTTGATGAGGCAAAGCGCCTGATGAAGCGCAATACGCGCCATTACGCAAAAAGGCAGCTGACATGGTTCAGGAAAGATAAGCGTATTCAGTGGATAAATATAGATGAAGGAGCAAAGCCTAAGGAGACCGCTGAAAGGCTGTGGAAAGAAATTAAATGAACGCGAATTTCTCCGCCTCACAATATGTCTCAAAATTCCCTTCGGTAATTTTGAGACGTTCGGCGGAGTTAATTCGCAGACGCATCAACAAATTAAAAAGGAGCGAGCTACAATTTACGTTACTCTTTCAGAGCTTCCGTAAATTGTCTGCTCATTAATGGAGAGAGCTCTCTTAGTAACGATAAAATTAAGGTCGGAAAGAGGGGAATGGCAGCTTGATGATTTGGCTTTGGAGCTAGAAGAGCTGGTTTCTGCCTGCGGCGCAGAGGTGGTTGAGAATATCACCTGTCAGTGCGAAAAACCGACAGCAAATTATTTCATCGGCAAGGGCAAGGTAGAGGAGTTAGCCGCATTAACCCAGGAATTAGGCGTGGATACAATAATTTTCAGCCACGATCTTTCCGGAACTCAGCAGAGGAATCTTGAGGAAGTCATTGGTATAAAGACTATCGACCGCTCGCAGCTGATCCTTGATATATTCGCCCGCAGGGCGCAGAGCCCGGAAGGCAAGATGCAGGTAGAGCTGGCGCTACTTCAGTATTTGCTGCCCAGGCTTGTCGGCAAGGGGATAATACTTTCGCGTTTAGGAGGCGGTATCGGAACCAGGGGGCCTGGCGAGCAAAAACTGGAAATTGACCGCCGGCGTATCAGGCGGCGCATCGATAAGCTAAGGGATGATTTAAAGCAGGTATCTCTCCATCGTATGACCATGCGCAAGAAAAGAAAAGAAATTGCCATGCCTGTGGTGGCACTCGTCGGCTATACTCATGCCGGTAAATCCACTCTCTTAAATGCGTTGACCAGCGCAGGGCAGGTGACCTCTGAAAATCTTTTTACGACGCTGGACCCGCTTTCTAAAAAAGTACAGCTATCTAACGGTGAAAATATCGTAGTCTCTGATACAGTCGGTTTTCTGCATAACTTGCCGCATCACTTAATCCAGGCATTCAAGGCAACTCTTGAAGAAGTGGTTCAGGCGGATCTATTAATTCATGTGCTGGATGTGTCTAACCCGCGCGTGCATGATTACAATAAAGCGGTGTGGGATGTGTTAAAGGAATTAAAGGTAGATACTAAACCAATCATCACTGCTTTGAATAAGATAGACCTTCTGGATGAGACAATGTGGCTTGCGCGGCTTGAGAATGATTTTGTGAATTCGGTTAAGATCTCGGCAAAACTAAACCAAAACATCGGGGCATTGGTTGAAAAGATCCAGGATAATTTCACCTCAAGGATGATTAAACTGGAAATCATCATTCCTCATTCCCGTATGGACCTGGTGGATTTATTTTACCGCGAAGGAAGAGTAGAAGAGATAAAATACCTGCAAAAAGGCATCCAAATCAGACTTAACCTACCCAAAACTCTATCTCAGAAACTATTGCATAACAAAGAGATAGAAGAAGTCAGTTAGAATATCTAATAAATTTAGTAAGTTTATCTTGAAAATATAATCATGATATGTTAAACTTAATCGAGAAAGCAAGGGATGAATTATGCCTCTATTTGATATCCATATCAGTCCGGATGAGCCTGTTTATGTCATTAGTGTAGTGAGTAAGTTAGTGGATCTGCCCATTTGGACCTTACGCCAGCTGGATAAGGCCGGAATTGTCCGTGTGAAGCGGATTGGAAAGAAAAGCCGTCTTTACTCTTTAAAAGATGTCAGAAAATTAGAATACGTACATTATTTGATGGAAGAAAAACACGTGAATATACACGGGATCAGAATTATTCTGCAGAAAGAATCTATGGAGTAGAAATTTTTTTGTATAGATATTAGCACTCGCTAGTAGAGAGTGCTAATGGTTCGACGCGCTCGCTCACCATAAATGTGATAAAGGAGAATCCAATGAGACTAGACAAATTTACCATGAAATTACAAGAAGGAAGGCAGTAAAGTAGTGGCTGATAAGGCAAGCGCAAACAAAATTGTTTTTAAGTAAGGGGGTTGACATAGCAGTAAAATATGTTAAAATTATCCCTTAGCACTCTCAGGCTGAGAATGCTAATCTAATCTTGCCCTTGCCTAAACGCGGGGTTAATTCGCCCCGCCAATCACGCCCATGGCGGATCCCGCCAAAGGCGGGAAGGCGGGACTCATTAAATGGTCCGAACTATTGATTACCAATCCAGGAAGAGAGCGGTTTTAGCCTCAACCATAAACCGCTATATTCAAAACGCCGAGCCTGTTTCTTCGGGTGATATTGCCAGGGAGTTTGATTTAAGCTCCGCGACAATCCGCAATATATTTGCGGACCTGGAACAGGCTGGGCTGCTGACGCATCCTTACACCTCCGGAGGCAGGATCCCTACGAATAAGGGTTATCGCTATTACGTGGATTTCCTTATCTCTCAGATGGGTCTTCTGGATAACGAAAAAGAGCGTATTGTTAAGGAATATAAGCGGGAAATCGGCCGCTTGGAAGACGCCCTTGAGGAGACCTCGGAGATCATCTCCACCATCACCCATTACGCGGGAATGGTATCATTTCTTGATTGGCAGGACAAGCTTTTTTACAGAGGCTTAAGCCATGTTTTGGAACAACCGGAGTTCAAGGATTATCAAAAGGTGCGCATTTTAATCAAGATGATCGAGGATAAAGGCCGGTTGCTTAGCATCATTAATCAGGATTTTGATGGCAAGGTCAAGGTGTATATCGGTAAGGAATTGGGCTGCCCGGAAATTGAGGATTGTTCTCTGGTAGTTTGTAGCTATCGCGTAAAAAATAAGCCTTCGGGCAAGCTTGCGGTACTGGGACCGGCGCGCATGGAATATAACCACACTATTCCGAGCCTAGAATATATTTCGGATGTATTGACTGAAGTACTGGATGATTTTTAATCCCCTATGGAAGAACATAAAAACCAGAAAGAAAATAATAAGAAGGAAGAAAATACCGTTACCATCAGTGAGTCTGAATACCTGAAGCTAAAGGAAGAAACGCAGCAGCTTCAGGATAAGATGCTCAGGATTCAGGCTGATTTTGAGAATACGCGTAAGCGCCTGGAAAAAGAAAAGCAGGAATTTATCAAGTTTGCAAATGAAGGGATCATTGTCGAGCTCTTGAATATTCTGGATGATCTTGAGCGCACGGTAAATTTAGCGGAATCAAAGCATGAAGATTTGCCGGCGTTTCTAAAAGGCGTAGAAATGATCCTGGCGCATCTCTACGATATGCTTAAGGAACACGGGGTAAAGCCCCTTGAGGCCGAAGGAAAGTTGTTTGACCCGCATTATCACGAGGCGCTGATGCAGGTGGAAAACAAGGATTTGCCTGAACATACAGTAATAGAAGAGATGCAAAAAGGATATTTATTAAACGATAGAGTAATTAGGACCGCAAAAGTAAAGGTTTCGAAAAAATAAAAGATATTTCCCCTCGCGTAAACGCTCAAAAATTTTCTTTTGTAAATTTTTGAGCACGCTTCGGGATCAATTCCCCCGCCTTTGGCCGGGGTCATTGAGGAGGTAGAAATATGGCAAAAGTTATCGGGATCGATTTAGGTACATCAAATTCAGCAGCAGCGGTAATGGAGGGCGGACGCCCGGTGATCATACCTTCGGCAGAAGGAGCGGGTGTGGCATCAGGAAAAGCCTTTCCTTCTTTTGTCGCATTCACTAAGGACGGGCAGCGTTTAGTCGGTGAACCGGCGCGCAGGCAGGCATCCATTAACCCCGAAGGAACTATCCAGGCTGCCAAGCGTAAAATGGGGCAGGATTATCATTTTAAGGTTTACGGCAAGGATTATACGCCTCAGCAGATCTCCTCGTTCATTCTGCAAAAGATCAAGCAGGATGCAGAAGCGTATCTGGGAGATAAAATCGAGGAGGCAGTAATCACGTGCCCTGCGTATTTTGACGATAACCAAAGGACCGCGACTAAGGATGCCGGTGAGATCGCCGGGCTTAAAGTGTTGCGTATCATCAATGAGCCTACGGCTGCATGTCTTGCTTATGGGCTTGAGAAAGCCGGAAAAGAATTGAAGATCCTGGTCTTTGATTTCGGCGGCGGGACCCTTGACGTCACCATCATGGAGATGTGGAAAGAGGGCGGGTTCAAGGTCATGGCTACAAGCGGAGATACACAGCTTGGCGGAACGGATATGGATAATTCCCTGATTGATTATATCGCCAATCAGTTTAAACGCGAAACAGGGATTGACTTGAAAAACGATAAGATGGCTATGCAGCGTTTACGCGAAGCAGCGGAAAAAGCAAAGGTCGAGCTTTCCAGCACCTTGACAACGGATATCAACCTGCCATTTATCACCGCTGACGCAACCGGCCCGAAGCATTTAACAATGCCTATCAATCGCGCCAAGCTTGAAGAGTTGATTGGCCCGATCATTGAAAGATGCCGCGGACCGCTGCAGCAGGCATTAAAGGACGCAAAAGCGGCTTTTGAAAAAGAGGGTGCCGCTTTCGGCGACAAGGATGTGGACAAGATCATTATGGTCGGCGGCCCTACCCGCATGCCTATCGTGCAGAAATTCGTGGAAGATTATTCCGGGAAAAAGATAGAGCGCGGAGTCGATCCCATGGAATGCGTGGCTCTGGGAGCGGCTATCCAGGCTGCCATTATCAAGGGCGAAGTCAAGGATGTATTGCTTCTTGATGTCACGCCGCTTTCTCTTGGTATTGAGACTCTGGGTGGGGTGAATACTAAGCTCATTGACAGGAACACCACGATTCCTACCAGAAAATCGCAGGTGTTCTCAACTGCCGGGGATAATCAGACAGCTGTGACTATCCGTGTCCTGCAGGGCGAACGGCCGTTGGCAGATGATGCTGTGGAGCTGGGGAGATTTGACTTAGTAGGGATTCCTCCGGCGCCGCGCGGAGTGCCGCAAATCGAAGTCTCTTTTGATATTGATGCCAATGGCATTGTGCATGTGGCAGCTAAGGACCTGGGCACAGGCAAAGAGCAGTCTATCCGCATTACCGCCCCTAAGAAACTCTCTAAAGAAGAGATTGAGAAGATGGTCAAAGACGCGGAGAAATTTGCCGCGGAAGACGAAAAGAGAAAAGAGCAGGTGGAGGTCATCAATCAGGCGGATAATCTGGTCTATGCCTCAGAAAAAGCGCTCAAGGATTACGGCGATAAGGTGGATCAGTCTGAGCGCGCAACCATTGAAGCAAGCGCCAATGACCTAAAGACCGCGATCAAAGATAAAAATATCGAACGCATCAAAAAGGGTATGGAAGACCTGACCAAGGCCTCGCATAAATTGGCCGAGGAGATCTATAAACAGTCTGCGGCAAAGCAGCAACAGGGCTCAGCAGCAGGCGCACAACCAGGCGGCCCTCAGCAGGAACAGGCTTCGCCGCGCGATGACTCAGCGGGCGCAGAGAAAAAAGAAGATATAATTGATGCGGAATTTAAAGATGAGGATGAGAAAAAATAAAGTCACTGGTTAAAAATGTCAACGAAGCGGGATTACTACGAGATACTTGGTGTTAAAAAGAACGCCAGCCTTGACGAGATCAAGAAGGCTTACCGGGAGGCGGCCTTGCGCCACCATCCGGACCGCGTTGAGCATGATAAAAAGAAAGAGGCTGAAGAGAAGTTTAAGGAGATCTCCGAAGCTTACGCGGTGCTCTCCGACGCCCAGAAGCGCGCCTTGTATGACCAGTACGGCCATTCAGGCATAGACCAGAAGTACGCGTATGAGGACATATTCAAAGGCGCAGATTTTAACAGTGTATTCCAGGGGATGGGAGATTTCGGGCTTGGCGGCGGTATCTTTGATGAGATCTTTAGCGATTTAGGATTTGATATCTTCGGAGGCAGGGGTGGCCGCGCAGGCACAGGATCCAGGCGCCGTGGCCGCGATTTACAGATTTCTGTAGATATCACGCTGGAAGAAGCTGCAACCGGAACGGAAAAAACAATCACTGTCCCGCGCTATGAATCTTGCTCAACTTGCGGCGGAAGCGGCGCAAAACCGGGAACCAAGAAAACGACTTGTTCCCAGTGCAAGGGCGATGGCCGAACAGTGGTTTCCAACGGATTCTTCCAGTTAGCCCAGACTTGCCCGCGTTGTCACGGTGAAGGTTCGATCATGCAGACTTCGTGCCCTGATTGCCACGGCGAGGGTAGGGTAAAAATCACCCGTCATATCAAGGTAAAAATACCTTCCGGAGTCGATACTGGCTCGAATCTAAGGATCCGCGGAGAGGGAGAAGCAGGCGCAGCCGGCAAGGGCGATTTATACGTCATCATCGAGGTCCTTCCCCATAAGATATTCGAAAGGCATCAGAATGATATCGCCACCGAGATCACGATCAGCCTTTCAAAAGCGGTATTAGGCAGTGAAGTCCAGATCCCGACTCTTCACGGACATGTAAGCATGAAAATACCTTCCGGCACTCAAAGCGGAAGAGTCTTCCGGCTTAAGGAAAAAGGTATCCCGGATGTGCACGGAAGAGGCGTCGGAGATGAATTAGTGAGGGTCAATGTTGAGATCCCTACGCGGCTAAGTTCTGAGCAGCGCAGGCTTATGGAAGAATTCGCGCGCATTTCAGGGGAAAAATAATACACCTGGCCTTAAAGGATAGGCCAGTGTTGCGCCTTCTGCGCAAGGAGAAAATAATGCCTACGTACGACTACGAATGCACACATTGCGGCCATACATTCGAGGCTTTTCAGCAGATGAGCGATAAGCATATCGAGAAATGCCCAAAGTGCGGGAAAAAAGTCAAAAGGCTGATCAGCAGCGGCTCAGGGTTC
>Ga0315289_10005033_pt1 | contig 19630 bp, 23 predicted proteins | sample YL17G11_40_MG_FD_203452 | JGI IMG/M metagenome (GOLD analysis project Ga0315289, IMG submission 203452) | Sediment microbial communities from Yellowstone Lake, YNP, Wyoming, USA - YL17G11_40 | ecosystem: Environmental > Aquatic > Freshwater > Lake > Sediment | place: USA: Wyoming | collected...
CCGGTCGGTTTCTGGAACGCGGTATACGGGATCCATTGGTGGCTGACCGCCGGGTTTCTCGTGCTCCTCGGGATAATCATCCTGCGCTGGTTCAAAAAACCCGAGCTGAAAACCTGGGTGGATGAATCCTGGACGCTGGCCCTGCAAATCTTTCCTTTACTCTTCCTGGGGGTAATCTTCGCCGGTCTTCTCCTGGGACGGCCGGGTACCGATGCCGGGATTATTCCCTCTTCCTGGATTGCCTACTCGGTGGGAGGCAATTCACTCTTAGCCAATTTCCTCGCCTCCGTCGCGGGAGCTCTGATGTATTTCGCCACGCTCACCGAGATCCCGATTCTGCAAGGGTTGATCGGGTCAGGAATGGGCAAGGGGCCGGCCCTGGCTCTGCTTCTCTCCGGCCCGGCGGTGAGTCTCCCCAGTATGCTGGTTATCCGGAGCGTGATCGGGACCAGGAAGATGCTGGTTTATGTAAGCCTGGTGGTAATCGTCGCCACGCTCAGCGGGTATATATATGGATTAATGTGAACGGTGTCAGTGTCGGTGACGGTTAACACCAGATAAGGAGGAAGAAATGAAAATCAAGATTCTGGGGCCGGGATGCATGAATTGCGAAAAGCTTTTTCATACTACTCTCGATGCCCTTTCGGAACTCAATCTTAAAGCCGATGTGGAGAAGGTATCCGACCTCCGCGAAATCCAGAAATACATCATGATGACCCCGGGCCTCGTCGTGGATGAAAAGGTCGTGCACCAGGGAAAGCCGTTGCCGGACAAGGAAAAGGTCAAGAAACTGCTCCAAACGAAATGATGGAACGGATAATCATTTCTTTGGAACCGGAGGAGGTCATCGAGCTTCAGAGAATCGTGCTCGACGAGAGCCCAAATGAGGCCCTGATTTTCCTGAAAAACAAGCTTAACAAAAAAGTGGAAGCGGTATTAAGCCGTCCCCACTGCGTCCCGATCTTCGAGATGAAAGGGAAGATTGAGGATCAAGGTTTCATCCCCGGTCCACCGGACCAACCGAAGAAAAGGTGATAAATGCAAATAGGACGAAAGGCCTGGCTGAAGCTCGGGTTGCTTGGGATCCTGGGGTTTATCGTGGTAGTAGCCTTCTTGGGGGAAGAGTACGTCCCGGCCAAAGAAGAGGACAAATCGCAAATATCCGAGTCAGAAAAATCCCGCAATCCGGTGGCAGGAAACCTTGATCATCTGGTTTTCATCACCACCATCCAGGGTTGCGAATGCACGCTCAAGCGTAATAAGGAAGCCAAGGAATTGATGAGGCAAATTCAGAAAGATAACCCCGGGCTCAAGGTAAAGAATCTTGATTACATTTCCAATCATATGGAAGCCCTTCCCCTTATGCAAAAAAACCAGATCTCTTTCCTGCCCGCCCTCCTTTATATTGATGCGAACGGGCAAGTCCTTGATAAGATCGCCGGGTTTCTTGATTCCAAAACCGTCCGCGAAAAAATCCAGCTTTATCAGAAAACCGGTGCTCCGACCCCCTCTCCTCTCCGAGCCGTAGGCTCCCACGAGCCGGAGGCCCCACCCTCCCCCTCGAGGGGAGAGGGAAAGCCTGTCCACCATAGCCTTGGCGGAGGTGGGGGTAAGGGTGAAAAGGCAAAAAAATGATTGAAGGACTACAGGAGACCCTGGTTCGGCTGGCCGAGAGCAGCCCCTATCTCGCCCCGGCCGCGGTCTTTCTCGGCGGAATGCTGACCGCGTCCAATCCCTGCGTCCTCGCCATGGTTCCCCTGATGATCGGATTCGTCGGAGGCAGCCGGGCCGCCTCCTCCTGGACCCGAGCCCTGCTTCTCTCCGCCGTCTTTGTCCTCGGACTGTCCGTGACCTTTTTGATCATGGGGCTCGCGGCCGCCCTCGGGGGAAAACTTCTCGGAGACATCGGGGGCTATTGGAAATACCTGGTGGGAGCCATCGCGGTCTTGATGGGACTCCACCTGGCTGGGATCATCCGGATTCCCGTGCCCATCCCCAAGCTCGGCGCCCCCGAGAAGCGGGGTTTCATCGGGGCCTTTCTCCTCGGGATGCTTTTCGGGATCGTTTCCGCACCCTGCGCGGTCCCGATCCTGGCTCTCCTCCTGGCCTGGATCGCCCTGAAAGGAACGAGCGCCCTGTACGGGTCCTTCCTCCTTATTATCTACGCCCTCGGGCACAGCGTGCTGATCCTGATTGCCGGAACCTCGATGGGGGCGGCCCGGCACCTGGTTGAGGAAGGCCGCTTCTCCCGCGCCACCGGGATTATCCGGAAGGGCAGCGGGATTTTGATCGTCCTGGTCGGGATCTATTTTATTTTTCTCGTTTAAAGGAAAGGATCCGGAGATGAAATCACCCTTATCCCGGAAAGGCGGGGCTTTGGCAGTTTTGGCGGCGGCAACAACGCTGGCTGTTCTCGTCGCCTGCTCTCAAACAAATGCGCCGCTTCCATCCCCAGCCAAAGCGGGGGAAAAAGCGGGCGAACCCGTCAAGGCCATGGGCGTCTGTCCGCCTTTCCCTCTGCGCGACGAAGCCGGCAACATCATCGACCCGGTCAAGGGCGTGAACGACACTGTGCCCTATTCGCCAAGGCAGACCTGCGGGTTATCCGGCTGCCACGACTACGCCAAGATCACCGAGGGATTTCACTTCACCCAGGGCAAGGGCGAGAAGGTTCCCGCCGCGATGGCCGAGCGGTATGCCTGGGTGACCTCGCCCGGTAACTACGGCGGAAACTGGTGTTCGCCGGCGCCGCTGTACCGCCAACTTGCCCCAAAGAAAAATGCGAGCGCACGAGCCATTGATATGACCTCTTTCGACTTCGTGACCGCCACCTGCGGCAACTGCCACCCGGGCGGCGGTCCGCTGGAGCTCGACCGGGAAGGCAAACGTTACGACGACTGGATGCGAAACCCGGCATCCGGCCTGACCCCTGGTGGGGATAACGGATTAGACGGAGACTACTACAAAGCGCGCTGGTCGGAGACCGGCGTAATCGAGGCCGACTGCCTCCTCTGCCATCTGCCCGAGTACGACCTCAAAAAGCGAAACCAGGAGCTGGCCAACCTGAACTTCCGGTGGGCCGCTACGGCGGGTGCCGGCATCGGCACCGTAACCGGCAAGGTCGGAGCCAACGAACATCCGATTGTCGCCTACGACCGGACCAATTTCGACGCTGACGGCAATGTCCTCCTCCACCTCGCCCCTGAGCCGCGTAACGAGACGTGCCTGAACTGCCACTTTAAACCCGACTGGAAGAAACGCGGCGCGTCCTACTCGGCTCGCACGGATGTCCACATGGTAGCCGGCCTGCGCTGCGTGGATTGCCACGCGGCCGGGAGCCGCGCCGTTGACCTCCGGATTCGCGGCCGGGAGGTTCACCAGACCGGCAAGGGCGACGATCCGTCCGGGTGGGTCCGCAACGATCTCGACAACACCGTCCGCACCTGCGAGAACTGCCACCTCGAAGGGTGGCGCAACGCCCCGCGCGCGGCGCACGCCTGGCTGGCTCCGCTTCACTTGGAGAAGATTGCCTGCCAGACCTGCCACATCCCGACCCGCGCGGTGAAAAGCGCGCTGGTTCAAGCCAGCGACGTTTACAATCCCGCTCCCCGGATCACGCCGCCGCCCAAGCGAATCTGGACCTTTTACGACCAGGAGATGGCCTTCTGGAACCATTACGGCGAGCTGGAACTTTTCACCGGCAAGGACGAGCCGACCAACGTCACCCGTCCGACGCTCATTCGATACCAGGGCAAGATTTACCCCGGGAACCGGGTCCACAGCGCCTGGATGGGATTCGAGGAGCAGGGGAAGTCCGGATTGAACCAGCTCTTCATGAAGGACTTCTTCCAGATGTGGACCCAGCATCGGGCCGACTCGAAGAACAAGTATCCGGAGCTGGCGAAGATCACCGACGACAACCAGGACGGCGCAATCGAGGTGAACCGGCCGGAGGAGATCGACGCGCTCCTTTCGGCGACGCGGCATTATCTGAAGGATACGGGATTTCCGATGGAAGGAAGGCGGCTGGTCTGGGTATCCGACAGCCGGGCCTATTATTCCGCTACCGAGTTTCTTGACCTGCCCCGGGAGGATTACGAGGCGACTGCGTACGCCTCGGTATACAAGTTCTCCCACGACGTGGCGCCGGCGAAGGCCGCCCTCGGTGCCGGCGGCTGCGTTGACTGCCATTCCACGGCTTCCCCGTTCTTTTTAGGCGCGGTGCTCGAGCAGGCGTTTTCCCCCGCAGACGGGAAACCCCGCTGGATGCCCAACCACCGGATTCTCGGCCTCTCCGCGCCCTGGGTATATCTCAGCGTTTTCCGCGAGCAGTTCCTGAAACCGGCGCTTTACGCTCTCCTCGCGATTGTTCTCTGCCTGTTCGCGCTCCTTGGCCTGAAAAACCTCGCGGTCCGGGAGGGCTTCCTCAGCGATTTCACCGCTTCCGTTTTCTCCCTCCTTTTGCTCGGCGGGGGAATAATCGGGGTCATTCTGGTCCTCCGGAATCCCGGCCTGCTCGAATACATGACCGTTTCCCGCTTCACTCTCGACGCCAACCATTTCTGGGTTGGAATCGCCGTGCTGGCGCTCGGAACCGTCGTCCTGATCCGAAACCATCAATCCGGACCACTGTTGTTGAATCTTCTCGTGTGGCTTCTCCTTGCGGCCACCGCGTTTTCCGGGGGCATGATGCTCCTCAAATTCAAGCCCCTGGAGAAGCTCAACCGCCTGTCTTACACCAGCTTCGACGTGGGACTCGTTCTGGTGGAGTTGGTGGTGGCCATTATCCTATTCTTGAGTTTGCTCCGCCCGTATCAAGAGCGGAAAGACATCTAAAACCGGAGAGTCAAAAATGAAAGTGACCGGAGCACATCTGAACGAATTGATAAAGTTTACGGACGAAGGACCGGTCAAAAATGTATTTTACGATCGCGGGCCCATCAAAGCCCAAGTGATGTGCCTGAAAGCCGGGCAGGTGATTCCTCCCTGCAAAATGGGCAACGACGTCCTGTTCTTCGTGATCAAGGGCGTGGGGGAGATCAGGGTGGATGATGAATGTGTGGGTCTGCAGGAAACGGTCTCCGTTATCGTGCCCAAGGAAGCGGGATCAAGAAGCATTTCGGCCCAGACCGACCTGGTGATTCTCGCGGTGCAGGCAAAATCGGCTGAGAAATAACGGAAAAAGTGAAATATCTAACCCTTATACTCATGGCTGTTTTGCTGCCGGCAACAGTATCGGGCGGAGAGAGAAATATAACTCTTGAAGAATGCTTAACTAAAGCCGAGCAAAGCAACCCGGATTTGCAATCTCAGAAAGCCAACGTGGAAGAAGTCAAATTCAAATATCTTGCCCAGCGGGGAATGCAGTTCCCTCAACTCGATGCGAATCTGAGTTACTTCAGGTACGGCGAAGAACTGCCCAGCAAAAAAGCCCTGTTTGGCACCTCGTTGAATGACTACTACGCGGATGTCTCCCTGAGACAGGTATTGTTTTCGGGCGGAAAATACTATGCGTTAGCGAAGTCGGCCCGGTTTATCTTTGAGTCGGAACAGCAGAATTTGGAACTGGCAAGAAAATCGGTCTTCCTCGCGGTTAAAAGAGCATATTACGAACAGGCTCGCAGTAATTATTCGCTGAAAGTGCAGCAGGAGCTGCTGGACAAGCTGAAAGAACAGCTCAATATAACCCAGCTTCTGTATAACAGCGGCAAGGTGAGCAGTCTTGACGTGCTCAAGTTACAAACCCAGATTGCCTCCGCGGAGGACGTCTTTTCCAGCCTCAAGAATCTTGTCCAGACCCGAGCCTTGTTGCTAGGGCAGGTCATCGGCGTTAACGAACCTCTTTTTGCTGAAGACGTTTTGGCGCGGACAAACGAAAACATCGGGATCAGCAGCTTTTGCCTTGAAAACAAGTTCAAAGACAACCCCGAGCTGAAGTATTTCGCCGGTTCCGTTGCCCGGGCTGACTCCGAGGTGAGCGCAGCGCGCGCCGATCGGTTTCCCACCCTAACCTTGAGGGCAAACTATTATTTTGAAGATAAAGATTTCTTTCCGGGAAACCCGAATTGGTATGCCGGGGCGGGCCTAAGCGTGCCTTTGTTCCATGGAGGCGGTATCTCCGCCCAAATTGGGCAGGCAAAGGCCCGGCAGAAACAAGCCGTGGAAGCCTTGCGCCGGACCGAACTGAACCTTCAGGTCAGGTTCGAGTCGGCTTTGGCTACGGCCGCGGATAAAAGGAACCGGTTAAAAACGACCAGAAAAGTGATGGAGCTTTCCCAGGAAGCATTGAATGCGTCGGAGTTGAAGTACAATGCCGGGAAGCTTACCGCTCTTGAACTGATAGATGCTCAGACGGTCTGGTACAACTCTCTGCTTACCTATGAGAGTAATGCGATTGACTACCTCATCACGCTGGCTGAGATAGAATACATTTGCCCGCAGGCAATCTCCAAAGAGGTGCAATAATGAAAAGACCTTTCTTTGCTTTACCGGTATTTTTGGTTGCAGTTGTATTATTGACGGACTGCCATAAAAAAGAGATCCCCCCGGAAAAGGTGTTCCCCGTAAAAGTAGAAAAAGCGCGTCCTAAAAGTATATCTTCAATCATAGTTGTTGCGGGCACCGTTGATTCGAAAGTGCATACCTGGATAACTTCTCCCGGCGAAGGCAGCGTTTACTCGTTGAAAATAGCGGAGGGATCTGATGTCCGTCCGGGTGAAATACTCTGCTACATCATGCCCGCCGACCAACAGAATATGCTTGGCCAAGCCCAGGCGGATTTTCAGCAGGCCAAAAACAAATATGAGAATGCCGGCGACGACAAGGTGGTGTTGCGGGAACAGCTGAAGGAAATCGAGGCCCGTCTTGCCTCGGCAAAGAGGTTATATAAACCCGTGCCGGTTGTAAGTCCGATGGGCGGCACCGTTATTTCAAAAGTTATTGAGACCGGAAATAACGTCGCGGCCAAGCAACCCATTATCGAGATCGCCGATATCCGGCGGTTAATCATAAAGTCGGCGGTTTCCGAAGATTATGTTTCAAAAATAAGGCAAGGCCAAACCGTCAGGATAAAACTTCACTCGTTTGAAAATGAAAATATGAACGGAAAAATAATGGTTATAACCCCTGGAATTCAAATGGAGAGCCGGACTGCCGGCATCGAAGTTTCGTTGGCTTCTGACCGGAGAATTAAGCCTGGAATGACCGCTTCCCTCGAAATCGTGGTGGAACGGAAGGAAAATGCCCTGGTTATCCCCCAGGATTCACTCACCGTGAAACCGAATGGTGACCGGTTTGTGTTTGTGGTGGAAAACGACACGGCGCGGATGGTAAAAGTGCGTTCCGGAATCGAATCCAATACTGAGATAGAGATTACGGAAGGATTGAAGTCCGGCGATCAGTTTGTCGTGCTCGGTCAAGAGAATCTTAAAGACGGAGCTAAGGTTAAAATGCCTCAGCCGGAAAATGCCGACAAAAAAGGTTCGAAGCCTTGAAAATCACCGATATTGCCATAAAAAAACCTGTATCTGTTTTTGTGCTTTTGGCCGCCGTCATCGTAGTTGGCGTACTATCTTTCGCGCGGCTGCCGACAAACCTGCTTCCCGATATAACCTATCCTCTGGTTAAGGTTTACATCGACTGGCGCGGTGCAACCCCCGAAGAAATTGAAGACAATATCGCCGATGTGGTTGAGCAGAAAGTCGCTACCGTTGATAACCTTGATTACCTTGATTCGCAATGTACGGAAGGCCTTTATACGCTTCTGGTAAATTTTAAGTATGACGCCGACAGAGACGTCGCTTACCAGGATGTGCTCGCCAAGATAGGCCTGATCAGAAAAAACTTACCCAAGGATGCGGGAGAGCCGTTAATTTTCAAGGCCGATCCATCACAGCTGCCGGTGATGGACTTGATCATAACCTCCGAAAACTGGGATTTGGTCAAACTCCGGACCTGGGTCGAGAACTATCTGCAACAGCAATTCGTGGCGGTAACCGGCAGCGCCGGATCCGAAGTGTCGGGTGGCGCCAAACGGGAGATAAGGGTATTTGTAAATCCGCATAAGATCCAATTGCTGGGTATGACACTTGATAAAATTGCCCAGCGTCTCAAGGAAGAAAACATTGAACTGGCTGGCGGCCGGGTAACTGGAGAAAGAAAAGAATACATTGCCCGAACCATGGCCGAATATAAAAATATCGATGAGATAAAAAATGTAATAATAATTTCGGATAAATTCGGCCGGGACGTTTACCTGAAAGACATCGCCGATGTCCGCGACACCAGCGACATCCAGCGGGTGGTTACAAAGCTGAATAAAAAAGAAGGGGTTAAGCTGTCAATCTTCAAACAGGCCGAAGCAAACACGCTTGATGTTGAATCAGGGGTGCAGAAAAAACTCAGGGAACTTAAAAATTCTTTTCCTTCCGGGGTCAAGATCGGCATCATCTACAACCAGGCAACATATATTCGAGCCGCAAACAAGGGAGTTCGTGATGCGGCTTTGATTGCGTCTTTGCTGGTGATCTTGGTCACCTGGTTTTTCCTCAGCGGTTGGCGTCGAATAGCGGTTATCATCATTTCAATGCCCCTCTCTATTCTCTTAACGTTTGCCGCGATGAAACTGTTTGGGTTTTCCCTGAACATCCTGTCCCTGGGGGGGCTGGTCCTGGCTATCACCGTCATCCTAGATCAGTCGGTAATAGTTCTGGAAAACATCACCAGGCTCCATGAAGAAAAAACCACCGGAACGGCACCTGATGCCGACATCCTGGTTTCGCAAGCCACCAGCGAAGTGGCAAGCGCATTAACATTCGCAGTGCTGACGTTTGTCGCTCTGTTTTTGCCCTTTTTGCTGGTTCCAGGGCTGGTCAGCCTTCTCTTTCACGAACTGATCGTGATCGTTGCCGTCGCTATCGCTTCATCAATGCTCATTGCCTTGACCGTAGTTCCCATGCTGGCAAAATACCTTGCCGAAGCACCAAAAGAAAACCTGGCCATCGGAGACAAATTTATTGAGTGGCTGAAGGATAAGTATCAACAATCCCTGAACTGGGTGCTTAATAGAAAGGTTTATTTAATCGTATTTACGGCAATTCTTTTCGTTTTAGGTTTGTTTCTATTCACAATACTGGGTTCTGAATTTCTGCCGCAGGCGGATGACGGTATGGTAACCGTAAAGGTTAAAATGCCGACCGGTATTGCCTTAAACGAAACCGGCAAAGTGCTGTCCAATATTGAGAATAAAGCGAAGGGATTACCTTTCGTGGAGAGCTATTCCACCCTGGTGGGAGGAAAAGTCTGGGGACTGGTAACCTATGAGATTGCAAATGAGGGGGAAGTAGATATTCAATTGGTGCCAAAAACCAAACGGAACGTCAGCACGGACGACTTTATCGGTAAATATATAGAAGAAATACAGAAAAACGTTAAATATCCCGGGGCAAAAGTAAAAATGTTCCATACCAAGATGAAAGGAATAAGGCAAACGGGTGATTTCGATGTGGAGGTTGAACTTTATTCGCCCAAGACAACTTCCTTGCTTGATATGTATTCTATGGCCGGCAAGATAGCGTCACAGTTCAAGGATATACCGGGAATCAGCAATCTTGATATCTCCATTGATGTTACAAAACCAGAGTATCATTTGATCCTTAACCGGGAAAAAGTCGCCGACCTCGGTCTCAACGCAACTCAAGTTGCAAACACTATAAAGACGCTTGTAGACGGGCAAGTGGCAACCTCGTTTAAAGAGGAAGGGTATTACTACCCCGTCCGGCTGGTAATGAAGGAGGAAGACTTCCGTGGGAAAGAGGACATCGGGAATATTCCTCTTTTCAGCCGGAACGGCCTCATTTATGTGCGCGATGTCGGAACGCTTACTCATACGGTGGGGCCGGTTGAAATAGACCGCAAGGACCAGATGCGATTGCTCAAAATCACCGCTTCCGTCGTGGGTGCGAATGTCGGAAAAACCACGAAGGCCGTATACGGCAAGATAAAGGACATATCCTTGCCGCAGGGCAGTTTTATCAAAGCCGGTGGGCAGGCGCAGATGATGAAAGAAAACTTCAAGGCGCTGGGCTTGATCCTCGTCCTCGCGTTGTTTTTCGCCTACGTCATTCTGGCGATCCAATTCGAATCGTTGGTCTGGCCCTTCCTTATTCTGTTAAGAATCCCCCTTTCCTTGATTGGAATAACTCTGGCGTTGTTCGTAACCGGAGTACCTCTTGGCGTAACCGTATTGATTGGAGTCCTTCTCCTGGCGGGCATCGAAATCGTGCACGGCGTGGTTTTGTTGACGTTCATTCAGCAGCTCATGGAAAGAGGGACGGCCGTCAGGGAGGCGGTGATTCGCGGGGCCCTACTTCGCATGCGTCCCATCCTGATGACGGCCGCCGTGGGGGTATTGGGGCTTATCCCCCTGGCCATCGGGTTCGGGGAAGGCACGGAATTGCTCAAACCGATGGCCATCAGCGTCATCGGCGGGCTTCTGTTTTCCCTGTTCCTGACGTTCTATTTCATGCCTGCGGCATTTTTGCTGATCATGAACAAAAAGGAGGAAACATGGAACCGAGAGCAATGAAGGAAAAAATAGACGAAGCGAAGAAGATTTATTACATGAAAGATTTTCGTTCGTTCATGAGAAGTATGCAGGGTTTGACTGATGAAGATTTCGAGAAACCTATATCGGGAATAAAGAGGAAAATTCTTGAATCAAAAGAAACCGACCCGCTGGAAATGTTTGAGCGGGTTATGAAAGAACTTGTCTCCGAATGGCAAAAGCCTTCACCCCTGCCGGTCAATACGGAATGGCACCATTTTATGGTTCCCGGGATAATCCTGGCGGCCCTGAGGAATTGCGGATACCCGTTTACCGACAGGGATACTGAGGAAGCGATGATGAGGGGCGCCAAATTTGCCGGTGGGTCATGCGGGTTCATGGGGACCTGCGGCGGAGTATATAGTGTGGGTATCGTGGTCAGCCTGGTGAGAAAGACCAATCCTCTTCATGATGCGGAAAGGTCTGAAAACATGAATTTGGTTGCGGAAACCCTGAATGAAATAGCCAAATATCCCAGACGTTGTTGTAAAAGGAGCAGTTATATGGCAATCCAGCATGCCGTTAAATACTTAAGGAACATCGGGTTTGATAAAATTCCTTATCGAGAAACGATTAAATGTCAGTGGTCATCACAGAACAAAATGTGCTTGGGGAAAAAATGTTTGTATTTCCCCCAATAACCTTTTAATCGGCCGGGAGGAAAAAACAGCAGGTTTGAAAATGGAGATCAAGGAGATAAAAATCTTCCGGCCATCGTGCAATTTTTCCTCGGAGTTTGTGAGCGCCAAGGTTTTCCTGAAGCAGGACATTACCGGCCTCCTTCCCTATGTGAAAGGAGCGCTGAGTCAGTCGAAGTATTTCCCGCATGGGCCATTTCTCAAATTGATGTTTAAGGGCCATCTCGTAACCATCGATCGCGACTGCGTCGCCCTGGCCAAGTTTCCAGACAATGAGTCGGCCCGGGAATGCGCTCAGGAGCTCCTTGATCTGCTCGACGACATCGAAAAAAGAAAAGATTCTATCGCTCCGGATACAACCCCTTTCAATCCGCCTGCGGTAATGGATATTTTCAAGCTCCTGCCCAGGAAGGCGGGTTGCGGAAAGTGCGGCTATCCCACCTGCATGGCCTTCGCCGCGGCGCTGTCCCGCGAAGAGGCGGAACCGGAGAGGTGCCCGGAAACAGGCGGCGAGGTCTTGAGGCAATTGATGGAAATGCTCGGACCCGGTTCTCAACCCCCGCGGGGTCTCGAATGACTGGTTTCCTGCTGGTCGGCCTTTTTCTCATCATCGTTTCGGCCTTAAGGGATCGGGAAAAGACCCTTAACGGCCTGAAAAAGGGCGCGGCCATGTTTGTAAATATCCTGCCCACTTTTCTCGCGATCCTGATTCTCGTCGCGGTGGTTTTATATTTGTTCCCGCCCGAGGCTATCCGGGAGCATCTCGGCCGGGAACAAGGATGGCGTGGGCTTCTCATCGGCTCCGGTATCGGCTCGGTAGCCTTGTTGCCCGCCTTCATCGCTTATCCGCTGGCCAGCACCCTTCTAATGCAAGGCGCGGGCATTCTCACGGTCGGCGCTTTTATCAACACCCTGATGATGGTGGGGGTGATCACCCTTCCGGTGGAGTTCAGATATCTCGGTAAAAAAGCGGCCATCCTCAGGAATCTCCTCAGTTTGGTTGGTTCCGTGACGGTGGCTTTGCTGATGGAGTTGGCTTATGAATGGATCTGGTAAAAAAGGCATACCCGAACCGGCCCGCGGTTTTGTAATTAAGCGGTGGTTGGGATACGCGCCTTTTTTCATCTTCATCGCGTTCGTCGGGGTAAGCCATTATCTGCACTGGGAGCCGGGCGTCAAAATCGGCCTGAATTTCCGGCAATTCTTCGTCGAGATGCTCATGATCCTTCCCCTCGTATTCCTGCTGATCGGCCTTATTGATGTCTGGGTTCCCCGGGAAGCCATCCAGAAGCGGGTGGGGGCGGGTTCCGGGATGAAAGGCATTTTCTGGGTGGCGCTGCTTGCCATGCTCCAGGCGGGCCCCCTGTATGCGGCGTTCCCGGTGGCCTATCTGCTTTGGGAAAAGGGATGCAGCACCCGCAACATTTTTATTTACCTGAGCTGCTTTTCCGCCATGAAGTTTCCCATGCTCACCTTCGAGATCGGATTTATGGGACTCCGTTTTTCCCTGACCCGTTTGATCTTCACCCTGCCCGTTTTCATCGGGATCGGTTTTTTGCTGGACCGTTTGATGGGCGAAGATTACGCCCTGCCGGATCCGGGAGCGGGCGCAGGACCTGTTCCGGCTATTGACGGAGGGTAAAGAAAATGAATGACCAAACCATGTTGATTGAGGTAATCGGACCCGGCTGCCCTTTCTGCCGCCGGCTTCTCCAACGGGTCAAGGAGGCCGTGGAGGAAAACGGAATTCGAGCCCAGGTTGAGCATATCTCCGACCTCCGCACCGCGCTCAAGTATTTTCCCCGGACTCCGGTGCTTCGGATTGACGGGGAGGTTGTTCACCGGGGAAAAAGACTCCCCGCCAAAGATCAGATTGCAGCTATTCTCAGGCAAAGGGGTAAACCGGAGAATCCGGAATCAGCCAACCGTTCCCGAAACGAATCCGGAAGTTCTCAGTTGACCCCGGGTGAAAAAATAAAGGTTTTATTCCTGTGCACCGGCAACTCTTGCCGGAGCCAGATGGCGGAGGGTTTTGCACGGCATCTAAAGGGCGAGGTCCTGGAAGCGTACTCCGCCGGGACCGAGGCGCGCGGTCTGGACCCGAGGGCCGTGAAGGTCATGTCCGAAGCGGGAATAGACATTTCCGGGCAACGCTCGAAAACCATCGATGAATTCCGGGGGGCGTCCTTCGATTACGTCGTCACCGTCTGCGCGGACGCCGGGGAATCCTGCCCCCTTTTCCCCGGGAAAGCGAAAGTGATCCATCAGGGGTTTGATGACCCTCCCCGGCTGGCCGCGAGCGCCAAGACAGAAGAAGAAGCCCTGAACCACTACCGGCGGGTTCGCGACGAGATTAAGCGCTTCGTGGAGACATTGTTTATTTTAAAGAAAGGAGGAAACGGCCATGGATGATTGCTGCCAGGGTTCAAGCGTTCTGATTTATTCCTGCTCCGGGGGGTCCGATGTAGGGGAGATCGCGGACCGGACCGCGCGGAAACTGGGGAAGGATGGTTTCGGCAAAATGACCTGCCTGGGCGCCATCGGCGCCCATCTGCCCAAATTCCTGGAAGCGGCCAAAGAGACGGATATCAACATCACCATTGACGGCTGCCCGGTTGCCTGTGCTAAGAAAAACCTCGAGCACATCGGAGTGAAGCCACGATCCTATATCCTCACCGAGATGGGCCTGGTCAAGGGCCAGACCCCGGTTTCGGAAAAAATCGTTGAGGAAACAGCGGAAAAGATAAAATCCGGGGTTACCACCCCCGGCGGGCAGGGAACGGGCACCTGCAGTTGTTCCTGTTGCTAAATCCGGCGGTAACAATCACTTGCCGAGGTGACTAAAAATGCTGCCAGCAAAAAAACTCTCCTTTCTTGACCGCTTCCTGACCCTCTGGATCTTCCTGGCCATGGGGATCGGAATCGGGGTCGGGTACTTCCTGCCCGCCGTGACCCGCTTCATCACCAGTCTCCAGGTCGGGACCACCTCCATCCCGATCGCCATTGGGCTAATCCTGATGATGTATCCGCCCCTGGCCAAGGTGAAGTATGAGGAGATGGGCAAGGTTTTTAAAAACAAGCGGCTCCTTATTATCTCCCTCCTGCAGAACTGGGTAATCGGCCCCTTGCTGATGTTTGTCCTCGCGATCATCTTCCTCCGGGACTATCCCGAATACATGATCGGGGTGATCCTGGTCGGGCTCGCCCGCTGTATCGCCATGGTTATCGTCTGGAACGAGCTTGCCGACGGCGACCGTGAGCTGGCGGTGGGGCTGGTGGCCTTCAACGCCATTTTTCAGGTCCTGTTTTATGCGGTGTATATCTATCTTTTCATCACCCTGGCCCTGAATTGGCTCGGCCTGGTCGAAGGACTGAACATCAGGGTTTCCATGTGGGAGGCAGCCAAGACCGTTTTCATTTTCCTCGGCATCCCCTTCCTGGCCGGGGTCATCACCAGGTTTTCCCTGCTCAAAGCCAAGGGCAAGGAGTGGTTTGAAAATGTCTTTGCCCCGAAAATCAGCCCCCTCACACTGGTGGCCCTCCTCTTCACCATCATCGTGATGTTCTCGCTCAAGGGGGAATACATCATCAAGGAACCCCTGGATGTCCTCCGGGTGGCGGTTCCGATGGGCTTTTACTTTTTCCTGATGTGGTTCGCCACCTTCTTCCTGGTGAAAAAAATCGGCGGTAATTATGGCCAGACGGTCGCCACCTCCTTCACCGCTTCCAGCAATGACTTCGAGCTGGCTATTGCCGTGGCCATCGCCATTTTCGGGATTGAGTCGAAGCAGGCCTTCGCCACCGTAGTGGGACCCCTCCTTGAGGTGCCAATTCTGATCAGCTTGGTTAACGTGGCTTTAAGATTCAGGAAAAAATATTGGGGAGGCCAGAGCTGATGCTTGAAATAAAAAAATCGGTTGTGTCTTTAGAGCCGGAGGAGGTCATGGAGCTCGAACGGATAATAACCGACCAGGATCGGGAGGCTGCTTTTGCCTTCCTGAAGAAATCCATCTACCAGAAGATTTCCCGCTCCCAGGGTGACCGGCTCCAATCCCACCTTGATTCCGGGGGAAATCCAGTGGAGAGATACCGGTCCCCCCGGAGTTGACCAAAGTATCGAGGCGGTGAAAAATTTAGAGATGAAAGGAGGAAGAGTTTATAGAGTGTAATCTAAGCATATTTACGATTAATTTGAATAGCTATGAATATTAATGACTTTTCAAACCAATTTTCTTCCATGAAGAATTACCTTTTGAGGCCGAATTATGATCTATGCCCAACAAGGTGAGTCATGTGCAATGGCCGATTTGATATTTATCATAGATAGCCTGGATCTGGTCTGATTCGAATATATTTACTCCCGCCGGGCCTTCCCTGGCCATTTGTACCATCGCGAAAGCGACAACCTCCGCCTCGATAGGGCGGTATTTTTTCAGCGGTCCGGCCAGGAAGGAAGAAAATTTTCTGCTGAGGCCCTGGGCAAACTTCTCTCCGAGCCTGGGCTCCCTTCGCTCTCCCAAAAGCAGGGAGGGGCGGAAGATGTAGAACCGGGGAAATCCCAGCCGGCTGACGGTGTTTTCCACGTTTCCCTTCACCCGGTTATAGAAAAACGGCGAATTGGGATTCGCCCCGATAGCGGTGATGATGGAAAGGCTCTCCGCGCCGTTTCTCCGGGCCGCTTTGGCGGTTTCATAAGGGTAAGTAAAGTCAACTTGGGAGAAGGCCTTCTGGGAACCTGCTTGCTTAATAGTCGTTCCCAGGCAGCAGAAAATGTCATTGGCGGCGATTAACTCTGGATATTGTTCTAATCGATCAAAAACAATCTCGTGCTGCTCCAATTTTTGATGTTCCGTTATCAGGGGTTTTCTAATTAGGATGATGACCTTTTCGTAACGGTCGCTTTCCAGGAGAAACTTAAGGCAATGTCCTCCCACCAGACCGCTGGCTCCAACCAATAAAGCGGATCTCTCGCTCATAACTTCCTCCTCTCGATGCAAATTTTACATAATAAATATTATCCAGCGCTTTTCCCAAGTAAACAAGGACCGGGTTCGGCCTTTTTGTGTCTAGATCCAGTGCTTTCCGGATTGCTTTTTTTTCTAAATATCTTATGATTTTTAAGCTGGGGTTTTATTCGCTCTGGCCTTTTTTGCTTGATCAGGAAAGGAGAAAAAGATGGATGAGAAGAAACTGCAAGTGCTTTTTGACCGCATGGAAATAATTGACATGTTCAACCGTTACGCCACCGGAGTTGACCGGCGCGACCCGGCGATTTACCGGTCTTGTTTTACGGATGAATTGGAGGTGGATATGGGTGGGGGAGGGGCGGCCCAGATGAAGGCCGATGAGTGGGTGGAACGGGCTTTCATGCTGGTAGCCAGTTTCCAATCCACCCAGCACATCATTACCAATCATGTGATTAACATAAATGGCGATAAAGCCACCGGGGTGGCTTACCTCCAGGCCCAGCATTTCAATCCGGAAAGCATGTTTGCCGTGGGCGGCTACTATGAAAACCAGCTGGTTCGGACTCCAAAGGGCTGGAGGATCTCAAATTTAAAGCTGAACGTCACCTGGACGAAGAATTATTAAAAATTTTATCAATCAGAGTAAAGGAGAGTGCGGCGATGAAGCTTAAGGATAAAGTAGCGATAGTAACCGGAGCGGGCTCGGGAATCGGCCGGGCGATTGCCCTGGAATTTGTCAAAGAAGGGGCTTGGGTCTTGGTTTCCGATGTTGATCATTCGGGGGGCGAAGAGACGGTGAAAATGATCCGGGGCCAGGGAAAGGAGACGAGCTTTTTCCCGGCCGATGTTTCCCTGGCGGAAGAGGTGCAGAAGATGGTCTCCGCGGCGGTGGAGAGGTATAAAAAACTGGATATCCTGGTTAACAACGCCGCGATTAATACCATGGGAGACAGCCAGATGATCACCGAAGAGGTCTGGGATAAGACCATCGCGGTCAATCTCACCGGAACCTTTCTCTGCTCCAAATACGCGATTGCCGAGATGAAAAGTTCCGGGGGAGGGGTAATTGTCAATATTGCTTCGGTGGAGGGATTAAGCGGATTCAGCAATCAGTTGGCCTACAGCGCTTCCAAAGGGGGAGTGATCAACGTGACCAAGTGCTTGGCGATTGACCACGCCCGGGATAACATCCGGGTCAATTCCATCTGCCCGGCGGATATCGAGACCCCGATGTTTACCGGCTACGTTGATCTCGAGGGGCTGGAACCGATCAAGAAGCATATGCTTATGCAGCATGCCATGCGCCGGTTCGGGAAGCCGGAAGAGGTGGCCAGGGTGGCGGTTTTTCTGGCCTCCGAGGATTCTTCCTATATTACCGGGACGAATTTAATCGTGGACGGTGGCTGGATGTGCGGGAAGAATTTGGACCCGGCCGAGATCCTGGGGTGGAAATAGTTGGGAAAGCGGAAGGCATATAATTTTTAAGGCAATCGGGGAAAATATCAAAGATGAAAATCAGGCCAGGGAACAGAAATTAGAGGAAGCATTATGGGACAACCAGTCAGCATTGAAGAGTTGAAGGGTTATGCCGGCAAGGTGATCGGGGGTTCGGAGTGGTTTGAAGTCGCCCAGGAGCGAATCAACGCCTTTGCCCCCCGGATCAGCCCGATCACCCTAGTGTAGTGTTTCAATAATGGCTTTACAGTGATCAAGATCCTTGGTTGTGATTATGTAGGGGCGGCTTTCTACTTGTCCTGAGCGAAGTCGAAGGGCAGCCGCCCGAGGAGGGAGCCAGCCCCTCGATGTTACTCGGGATAAATGGAATGGTTTATCCTGAAGGGACTCATCCTGAAGGACTCCCCTACGAAAGAGATGTTTGTTGTAAAGGCTTTTCTGAAACATAACCCTAGTGGCCCTGCTCTTCACGATTATCGTGATGTTCTCCCTGAAGGGTGACTACCTCCTTCACCGCCTCCAGCAATGATTTCGAGCTGGCTATCGCCGTGGCCATCGCCATCTTCGGGATCGAATCCAAGCAGGCCTTCGCCACCGTGATCGAACCCCTCCTCGAGGTGCCGATTCTCATCAGCCTGGTTAACGTGGCTTTAAGATTCAGGAAAAAATATTGGGGAGGCCAGAGCTGATGCTTGAGATAAAAAAATCCGCGGTGGCTTTAGAGCCGGAGGAGGTTATGGAACTCGAACGGATAATAACCGACCATGATTTGGAGGGTGCCTTTGCCTTCTTGAAGAAATCCATCTACCAGAAGATCTCCCGCTCCCAGGGTGACCGGCTCCAATCCCACCTTGATTCCGGGGGTGATCCGGTGGAAAAATTCAAATCCCGGTAGCTGGCTTCGCTATCCTGGAGACCTTTTCCGGGAACAAGATCGGCAGTGGTATCTCGAACCCTGGTGGAGGGCAATTTAGCGTGGGGTTTCAGAAGTACCCTGTTTAGTAGGGTTTAATTGCTTTTATCTTTCTTTTATTATTTCCTTACCATAAGATACAACCCGTTTCTTAATAAAAAATGCCAGGATACCTGAGATACACCTACGCCCTGGATGACCGGGAACTCGAGCGGCTTCGCCGGGATCTATCCGCCCGGAACCAAACTTTATTCGAAGTGGAAAAGACCCCCTGCAAGGTTCTCGATCCCAAGCTTCCCGTCGCATACGCCCTCCCCGAAGCCTGGAACCAGGGTTCCTGCCGGCGGCGGGGTTCCTGGTACCGCCAGTCCGAAAAGGCGGGGAAGTATATCGTCGGCAGCGCCTTCCGGCTCGAGGGATTTCCCGGGGGCACGGTAATCAATGAAGCAAATTTCTCCCCGCCTCGCCTCCCCGGCCGGGAGGAACAGCTTGAGCTGATCAGGTCGGAGGTTTACCAGTCGGAAAAACCGGACGACTGGGAAAAGGTCGAGAGTCTCGAAGTCATGGAACTCTACAAGGATTTTAAATCCATGGGCACCCGCGAGATCCCCGCGCTCATCAAGCGCTTGAAGCCCCTGGGGCTCCGGGGGCTGGCCAAGGCTACCATCCTCTTCCGGGAGATCTTCGTCACCAACTGCGCCAACCACGCCAACTTCCTGGATCCCCGTTACTTAGTGGAAGAAAACGGGGAGAAAATCCCCTACTCCATTTCCAATAACACGCTTTTCCTCTGCTCGGCCTGCGCCGAGATCTTCGACATCGTCGGCAGTAAGTTTCCAACCAAGCTGGTGGTTCCCTGCCTGGGCGCGGCCATCTACGGCACGATGGAAGTCAATCGTTACTACCGGGTCGAAAAAATCCCGGCTCAGCGCAATTTGAATTTTTATTGCCCAGATCCTTCACGGAGTTTACCCTGAGCGCCTTGAGATTCTTCACGGAGTTTACACTGAACGAAGTGAACGTGTTCAGAATGACAAGAAGTGAAGGGTTCAGG
>Ga0315289_10005034_pt1 | contig 19625 bp, 24 predicted proteins | sample YL17G11_40_MG_FD_203452 | JGI IMG/M metagenome (GOLD analysis project Ga0315289, IMG submission 203452) | Sediment microbial communities from Yellowstone Lake, YNP, Wyoming, USA - YL17G11_40 | ecosystem: Environmental > Aquatic > Freshwater > Lake > Sediment | place: USA: Wyoming | collected...
GAAGGCAAGACAGGTGCTGATATTGAGCTTATCTGTCGGAGAGCTTCTCTGCTGGCGATAAGAGAATTTATTGAAAAGGGATTACACAAACCTGAGAAAGATAGCCATCCAGAAGACAAGGAATCCAGAGATAAAGATTTTAAGATTTCAAGAAAACATTTTGAAGAAGCCATTAAACTGATAAAGGAACAGGCCGGTAAAGTATAAGGAAAATAAGCTATGAAAGGCGCGATGAGTGAAAAAGGAAAATATGTTTATGGAATCATAAATTCTAATATTGATAATATCTTAGGTTCCTACAGAAGAGTGGTCAATGAGCCTGGTCTCTCGCTTTTCTCAGACAATATTGATCCAAACCTACGAGCAAACGGGAAGGTTTATTTTATTCCTTATAAAGACATATCAGCAGCAGTAGGCAACTCAGAGATTGTTAATTATATGGGCATGCCTAAAGATACTCTGGCTCGGTTTCTTGTCAAGCATCAGAGAGTCATTGAAAAAATTATGAGCCTTGGATACACCATCATCCCTATGAGATTAGGGACATTCCTCAAGGATGAAGATGAGGTCAAAGATATTTTAGAAAGAGGCTATAGTCTTATGAAAGACATAATCCACAAGATAAGCGACAAAATAGAAATCGATATCGTTTCCACCTGGAGTGATTTTGCCTCGGTCCTTAAGGAGCTTGGTGAAGAAAAAGAGATTAAGGAATACAAACAAAAATTATTGGCTAACCCTAAAGAAATATCGGTAGATGATCAGATGAAGGTGGGAGCTATGGTTAAGAAAGCGCTTGATAATAAAAGAGAACAATATTCTTTTAAGATTCAAAGCATCCTCAAAAATGTTAGCCAGGCCCTCAAAACACATGAACTTATGGATGATAAGATGATTATTAATACGGCCTTTTTGATAAATAAAACAATACAAAAAGAATTTGATACAAAAATAGAGGACCTGAATCATAAATTTAACGACAAGCTAAATTTTAGATGCGTTGGACCGCTTCCTCCTTATAGTTTTTATACGCTTGAGATAAAGAGGATCCTGTTTAACGATATCGATTGGGCAAGAAAGAAACTGAGCATTTTAAATGATGTTACGACGAAAAATGAAATTAAAAAAGCCTATAAGAGATTAACCTTTTCTTACCACCCTGATAAGAATCCCGAGGCCATAGGGATAGAAAAAGAATTTGATGAGATAAATAAGGCTTATAGAGTGCTTGTTGACTATTGGGAGGCTTGCAACCAGGCAGATGAAATAGAGAAAGTCTCTTTTATAGAGGAAGAATTCAAAAAGTGTGCAATTTTGCTAAAAGTAAGAGAACAGGATGGATAAAGAGGGAAAATATATCTACTGTATTATCGGCGCAAAACAGGAGAGAAACTTTGGACCTATAGGTATAGGCGGCAGAAAAGATGAAGTCTTAACTATTGACTATAACGACTTAAGCATGGTTGTAAGCAATCATCCTCTGACTAAATTCGTTATAAGCTCGGAGAATCTTCTCTCTCATGAGAGGGTCATTGAGGAAGTGATGAAGGAGTTTGAGGGAGTCCTTCCAGTCAGGTTCGGCACAATTGCTCAAAATAGTGATGAGATAAGAAATCTATTGGATAGAAGATACAGGGAATTTAAGAGTGCTTTGATAGATATGGACAAGAAAGTAGAATTGGGCGTTAAAGCAGTATGGAAAAATATGAAAATTATATTTAAAGAAATAGCCAAAGAAAATAGAGAGATTCAAAAGCTAAAAGAAAAAGTTCAGAATGATTCTCGTAAAAACGATGATAAAGATAATGCACAGGTCAAAATGGAAGTCAGCAAAGCTATTCAAAAAGCCTTAGAAAATAAAAAAGAGAGGGAGGCAGAAAAATTTGTCGATGTTCTAAGGAAGGTCTCTGTTGACTACGAGATCAGTAGGCCCGCGGGAGATGAAATGTTCATGAACGCTGCTTTTTTAGTAGATAAGGGAAGAGAGAAAGAGTTTGACAACATCATGGATGATTTGAGCAAAGAATATGAGGACAGAATAAAATTTATATATACAGGACCTTTACCGGTATTCAATTTCGTGAATATCGTCATTTATCCGGAAAAATGGGAGAGATAGAGAGAAAATGAAAGAGGGCAAGTATATTTACTGCATTATAGAGACAAACCAACATCAATCATTTGGTCCGATCGGAATCGGTGGAAGAGGAGATGAACTCCAAACAATTTGCTTTAAAAATATAGGAGCTGTGGTGAGCAATTCTCCCGTAATGAAGTATTCTGTATCGAGGGAAAATACAATTGCACATGCTAAAGCAATTGAAGAGGTAATGAAGGAGCATACAGTCTTGCCAGTAAGGTTTGCAACAATTGCTGAGAATGAGGAGGAGGTAAAAAAAATATTGGCAAGAGAGTACGACAGGTTCGTTGATCTATTAAAGAATATAGAAGGGAAAAAGGAACTGGGGCTTAAAGCAATCTTTGAAAAAGAAGCTCTTTATAAGGGTCTTCTAGAAAAATACGAGGATATAAGGAAACTAAAAGAGAAGGTTCTGGCATTGCCTTCTGAAAGGACACATTATCAACGGATGGAAATAGGAAATCGAGTTGAGTCTGCTTTAAAAAAAGAGAAGGAAATTTACCAAAAGTACATTTTAGATGCCTTATCACCTTTGGCATTAGAGGTAAAGATCAATTATAACTATGGCGAGCTCATGATCATTAATGCTGCTTTTTTGGTCAAAGAGGTCAATGAACTTAAATTCGATCAAATGATTCAGGAACTCGCAGAAAAATTGGCTGAAAAAATAATATTTAAGTATGTAGGAACATTACCTCCATTTAATTTTGTCAATTTAGTGATTGAGATAGGAGAATATTAAAATGTTTTTGATCGACGATATACTGCTCGCGCCATTAAAAAGCGTGATCTGGCTGGGGAAAAAGATTGATGAATTGATAGAAAAAGAATTATTTGATGAGGACCGCATAAAAGAAAAGCTTATGGAACTGCAAATGCAGTTTGAATTAGAAGAAATAAGTGAAGAGGAATACTTTAGGCAGGAAGAGGAACTTTTGGGAAGATTAAATGTTCTTAAAAATATAAGAGATAAGGAGGTGTTAAGATGACTAACATAGAAAAAGTCAGCGAATTAGTCAGTGAATTTCTAAAAAAAGTTCTAAATGTAAAAGAAGTAAGAGTGATCAGGATAGCAAAGGTCGGCGATGGCTGGCAGAGTGAGGCAGAAGTTTATGAGGAAAGTTCATTTATAAAGTCTATTGGTCTTCCAACAAGAGTAAGGGATAGGAACATTTATGCCGTTAAATTGAACAATAGCTTAGAAGTCGAATCCTATAAAAGAGATGGGCAATTCAGCCAGACCGAATAGCTTATTATTTATTTGTTTAAAACATAAATAGATAACATGGGCAAAAAAGTAAGTCAAAAAGAGCTTGTCTATTTGTACTGTGTGACAAACAGGTTGCCAAAACTAAAAGAGGCTACAGGTTTGGCTGATGAGCTTCATTTTGTTTCTCAAGATGGTCTTTATGCGGTTGTTAGCAATGTCTCTGAAGATGAGTTTAGCGAAGAAAATCTGAAAAAGAATCTGGCTGATTTAGAATGGATCAAGATAAAGGCGAAAACACATGAAAAGATTATAGAAGGAGTCATGAAGAACAGTTGTGTAGTCCCATTCAAATTTGGAGTCCTATTTAAAAGCGAAGATAACCTAAGGAGCGTTCTAAAGCAAAACTATCAAATTCTCAAAGAATATTTAGATAATTTAAAAGACAAAGAGGAATGGGGAGTCAAAGTCTATTGTGATATGGAAAGATTAAAAGCAAACATTATCAATCAAGAAAATGAGATTTTAAAGATAGAAGAAGAGATCAATTCTTCATCTTCTGGAAAGGCTTATCTGCTTAAAAAGAAAAAAGAGGAATTGGTAAAAGATACAGTAGAAAAGAGAATCAATGAATATGGACGAGAAATTTTTAAAATTCTAAATGGACTTAGTTTAGATACACGAGTAAACAAGTTGTTGCCTGAGGAAGTAACCGAGAGAAAAGAAGAGATGATTTTAAATGCTGCCTTTTTAGTTGAGAAAAATAAGGTCACGAAATTTGTGGGCGAAGTTAACAAACTTAAAGTAAAATATAGTGATAAATGTATTAATCTTGACTGCACCGGCCCTTGGCCGCCTTATAATTTCTGTTCTTATCCCCAAGCGAACATCCTTACAAAGAGAGAAATATAAATGGATAATGTCCTCCTAAAATCAAAGGATATAACTCTCTTGGAAGTCTTGGATAGAGTTTTAGATAAGGGGGTTATTATTTCCGGAGATATTATCATTTCTCTGGCCAATGTTGATCTTATATATTTAGGATTAAAGGTTTTGCTCAGCTCAGTGGAAACAATGGAGCGCTTGAGAGGAGCTGCAATTATAAGCCCGATGCAGGAGCCAAATTAATGGCAATATATATTTATGGAATAATAAATTCCAATGAGGGAATAGACAGACTTGTCAATGGATTAGAAGGAAGTCATGTCTATAATATCCCTTATCATGATATAGGAGCAGCTGTGAGCAACTTCCATCCTGATACTAAGGAATTTGATGAGAGGATAAACCGAAGTCATATTTTTGTGCATGAGAGGGTCGTAGAAAAACTGATAGAGAGGTTTACTGTTCTCCCGGCAAGGTTTTTTACCATTTTTTATAAAAAGGAAGATGTTCTCTCTGTGATGAAAAATCTTTATGGAGATTTTAGAAGAAATTTAGATAGACTTCACAATAAAGTGGAATTTGGCCTAAAGGTTATCTGGCCTGGAGAAAAGATAAGGAAGAACATAATCGATTTTCACAGCCAACGCTACTCTTTAGCAGTGCCTATGCCCGATAATCCGTCACTTAAAAATTTTATACGGGAAAGATACGTGCAGTACAAATTAGATAGAGAAATTGAAGAATTGGCGGATAGCTTTGCTGGGGTCATTGATGATTTTTTCAGAGGATTTGCACACGAGAAGAAACTTGAGAAATTGAAGACAAAAAATTTGCTTTTAAGCGCTTATTATTTAGTTGATAAAGAAAGCCAAGACGATTTAAAAAAGGCTTTTGAAAGATTGAAGAAAAAACTCCATGGCTTTATGTATCTATTAAGTGGGCCCTGGCCTCCTTATAATTTCATAATTCAAACGAAGAAACCTCATTCAGTTAAGAATGCTGGAAAAATCAATATATCTAGTAAAATTTTTCAAAAAAGAATTTTTTCCGACATTCTCGATTAGAAAGAAATGGCTATACCCTTTAGGCAAAGTGATATTTTGGATGAACGAGGAGACTACATGACAATGAATAAAAAAGTTGAGACGGATTCTCCCGAAGCGTTTATTGAAGAAAGGGAAAAATATCAGGATGTTCTCCCTAAAAGGATCAATGTCGACCCAAAAAATGCAGATAAAGGATTGGCAAGACTTTTTCTTACACTTTTGGAATTAATCAGAAAACTTTTAGAAAAGCAGGCCATGAGAAGGATAGAAGGAGGCTCTCTCTCTGAGGAGGAGGTAGAAGGCATTGGCGAGGCTTTAATGAAATTAGAAAACAAGATAAAAGAATTAAAAGAAATTTTCGGACTTAAGGACGAAGAGCTTAATTTAAATTTAGGCCCTTTAGGTGATTTGATGTGATCGGATAATAAAAATGAGGCATAAAAGAAATATCAAAATACATGCCCACGCCAGAAACGTTGACGCAGGAATAAATTGTCCAACATTCAGGAAGCAAGAACTTGTAATAAAAAATTTTATCGAGAAGATCAATCAGGCTAAAAAAGTTCAAGAGAAGTCTCAATTTTCAGATGAAATGTTGAAAGAAACAGATCTGATTTTATCTTGCACGGATTATAAGAGCGAAAGTTTAGACTGTAAGAATTGTCATATGCTGACAAACCTCCGTAAAAAAGCAGCAAATCTGATCATAAAGGCTAAAAAATTAGCATACTGAACAAAGGAGTTTAGCAATGGATCACACAAAAATGATACATCCTATGGAAGCGACTAATCTCGCAGATATTTTAGAGCGAGTTTTAGATAAGGGAATCGTGATAGCGGGCGATATCAAGATTCAAATCGCTGATATTGATCTTCTCAACATTAAAATCCGGCTTTTGATTGCTTCTGTAGATAAGGCTTTGGAGATGGGAATAAATTGGTGGCAGAGTGATCCTTATTTATCTACAAAAGCAACAGAGGCCGGAATAGAAAAAGAAAAGGCCGAGCTGAGAAAAGAATAGAGAGAAGAGCGTAAGTAAGAATAGTTTTGAGAAGGAAGAAATGAGAATTTTAATTTATGTCCCTGTTATTCATACCAGTGCAGATCTTGGTTCTTTGGCAGAAGCGGTAAATAAAAAAGGGATTGACGATTTAGGGGAGGTTATTTGGAAAAAACATAGAAATAATATTGACGGATTTTGGGCAGCCATATCAAATTATTTTGATTCTGGAGATGTATCGGGGATGAAAATATACCAAGATGGATTGATGGCGGTAGGTGAGATTGGTCAAAAGATAGTTGAAGCCGGCATAAAATCAGGGAGCAAAAATTATGAGATAGTCTCAAGGCTCATCAAACGAGGAGCCATTTTAGTCAGGACAGAAGATTTCAGCCTTGTCAAGGAGGAACAGGAGCTGTTAATTGCCATAACACAAGCGAAATCCATTCTCAGGAAAATATGCGCATTCTTAAAATACAAATTAGTCAAAAATAGATTATTAAACAAAAGAGACAGATTTATTGCTAAAAGGATAAATGAAACCTTAAATCAGGGCGAAAAAGGGATTATTTTTATTGGTGCTTATCACAACATAAAAAAAATGCTTCCGAGAGACATTCAAATTAGAGAAATAAAGAAGATTCAGAGAGTCAGAGAATATCAGAAGCTGCTTCCATTTTATAATAAGAATAAAGAGCGGTTTGAGGAATTAGGGAAATACCTTGTTTCACAAATAACAGATGTCACTCTTGAATAGAAGATAATTTGTAAGCAACGCATCAGAAAGGAGTTGCCAGGCATGCAGATGCAAGCAGGGTTAAGGTGAGCTTGAGAGAGAAAGATGGGATGTTGTTGAAAATTCCTCTTAAAAAAAAGGATAAACTAGATGATAAAAGTACTCATCGCCGATGACCACCCGGTTGTCCGGAAAGGGCTGAGAGAGATTGTTAAAGAAGCATTTCATGTGGCCATAGCTGATGAGGTGAGCAATGGACAAGAGGTCTTAGAAAGGGTAGCAAAGAATGATTATGATGTTGTTTTATTGGACATCTCCATGCCGGGCAGAAACGGGCTTGATGTATTGAAAGAATTAAAAGGCCAAAAGCCAAAACTACCTGTTCTGGTGCTGAGTATCCATCCTGAAGAACAGTATGCTGTGCGCGTGCTTAAGGCAGGCGCCTCAGGGTACTTGACAAAGGAAAGCGCCCAGGATGAATTGATAAGCGCCATTCAGAAAGTCTCGACAGGGAGGAAATACATTTCTCCCTCTCTTGCTGAGAGATTAGCCCTTGATTTGGAGATGGGTGCTGAAAAGCCTCCCCATGAGAGTCTTTCTGACCGTGAATATCAAGTGATGTGCATGATTGCCTCGGGGAAAACAGTGAAGGAGATTGCCGAGGAGTTGTTCTTGAGTGTAAAGACAGTCAGCACCTACCGTGCCCGGCTTCTTGATAAGATGAGAATGAAGAGCAATGCGGAACTGACCTATTACGCTATAAAACATCGGTTGATAGATTAGAATTAGCAAAGGAGTTGATCCGACATGAAAATCTTTATTGTAGATGATTCTGCAGTCTTTCGTGAGAGATTAATAGAGATGCTCTCCGGGATTCCTGGCCTCAAGGTCATAGGGCAAGCCCAAAACGCACAAGAGGCCATAAAAGATATCAAGAAACTAAAACCTGATATGGTTATATTAGACGTCCGGATGCTTGGGAGGAACGGGATTGATATTATCAAAAATATCAAGAAAGGCAAAGCGGCTCCTTTGGTAATAATATTTACCAATTATCCCTATTCCCAGTATCGAAAGAAATGCAAGGAGGCTGGGGCTGACTTCTTTTTTGAAAAACCCACTGAACTTCAAAAAGTCATTGAGGTGCTTGAAAAGTTAATTCATCGGTTCAATTCTCAGAACCGCTTACAAACAAAGAGGTGGAAAAAAACGAAAAAAAATGACAAAAAACGACATTTTTAATGCAGATATTAGCATTTTCTCTGAAGGATGAATATGAATTACCGAGGGAAAATATAAAATGAAAGTAAAAAGTAAAACAAAGGATAGACTTCTCAATGAATTGGCCAAATTGCGCTCGCGAATTGCTGAAATTGAAAAAGCAGAGGCCAAGTATAAGAAGGCGGAGGAGGCGCTGCGGGAAGCACGGGCGTTTACCGATAGCATCGTGGCTACGGTGCGCGAGCCGCTGGTGGTAATGGATACGGATATGCGCGTGGTCATGGCCAACCGCGCCTTCTATACCATGTTCAAGGTGACGCCAGAGGAAACGGAGAGGCACACTCTCTACGAGTTGAGCAATCGTCAATGGGACATCCCGGAACTGCACCACCTGCTGGAGCAGATCCTTCCCAAAAACACCAGCTTTGACGATTACGAGGTCACGCACGATTTTGAGGGCATCGGCCAGCGCATGATGCTGCTAAACGCCCGCCGGATCTACCGCGAGGCTAACAAGACTCAGATGATCCTGCTGGCCATCGAGGACATCACCGAGCACAAACAGGCAGAAAAATTAAGACAGGCTGTGGAGGAGCTGGCTCGTTCTAATAGAGACCTCGAGCAGTTTGCCTATGTCTCCTCCCATGACCTCCAGGAGCCTTTGCGCATGGTTGCCAGCTATCTCCAGCTTCTGGAGCAGCGATACAAAGGCAGACTCGATGCTGATGCTGACGAGTTCATCGCCTATGCGGTTGACGGAGCAAAGAGAATGCAGAGGTTGATCAATGACCTTCTTGCCTTTTCTCGGGTCAGAACAAAGGGGAAGGAGTTCACAAAGACAGACTGTTCTCGTGTCTTGGGGCAGGCGATTGCCAATCTTCAAGCAGCCATCGAGGAAAGCGGTGCGGTTTTGACCAATGATAGCCTGCCAATCGTTGAGGCCGATGAAACGCAGCTTGTCCAGCTTTTTCAGAATCTGCTTGATAACGCCATAAAATTTCGAAGAAAAGAGCCGCCTCGTGTTCATATTTCCGCCAAGAGAAAAGGAGAAGAGTGGCTCTTTTCCGTTATCGATAACGGTATCGGCATTGACCCCCAGTATGCCGAACGTATCTTTGTCATCTTCCAGCGGCTCCATGAGAAGGGGGAGTACCCTGGAACTGGTATAGGGTTGGCAATATGCAAAAGAATTGTCGACCGTCATGGCGGCCGGATCTGGGTGGAGTCGATGCCCGAAAAAGGCTCAACATTTTTCTTCACAATCCCAGTAAAAGGAGGTTACAAATCATGATTCCTAAAGCAAGCGGCAGGCCCATCGAGATTTTATTGGTCGAGGATAATCCTGGGGATGTCCGGCTTACACAGGAAGCCCTGAAAGAGGGTAAAGTGTTAAACCACCTTAGCGTGGTTAGAGATGGAGTAGAGGTTATGCTTTTTCTGAATAGAAAAGAGAAGTATAAGGATGCGCCCCGTCCTGACCTTATTTGGCTCGACCTTAATCTCCCCAAGAAAAATGGCCGTGAGGTACTTGGAGAGATAAAAGGAAATCCTGACTTTAGGCGTATCCCTGTTGTGATTCTCACCATTTCAAAGGACGAACAGGATATTTTGAAGAGTTATGACCTTCATGCAAACTGTTATATCACCAAGCCGGTTGACCTGAGTCAGTTTATAAACGTTGTGAAATCTATCGAAGATTTCTGGCTGACCATTGTCAAGCTTCCTTCGAACAGTGCAAAATGACGGAAAGTCAAATCAAAGTCCTTCTCATTGAAGATAATCCCGGGGATGCCCGCCTGATACGGGAAATGCTGAAAGGGAAAAACCACATGACTTTTGATTTGATTTGTGTCGACAGGCTTAAAGCAGGCATAGAACAGCTTGCTCAGGGAAATATCGACCTTATTCTATTAGACCTTGGTCTTCCAGATAGCAGCGGACTCGACACGTTCGCTAATCTTTATGCCAGAGAGCCAAACCTCCCTATCATCGTTCTCACCGGACTTGACGACGAAAAGTCGGGTTTAGAGGCGGTCATCATGGGAGCGCAGGATTATCTGGTTAAGAGCCAGGTGAGCGGCAACTTATTGATTCCTGCTGTTCGTTATGCCATCGAGCGCAAAAAGATGGTAGCCAAAATCGAGCAGCTCAACGCTTTGCTCGAAGCTATCAGCAGCATCAGTCGTCTCGTCATCAGGGAAAGGGATGCCCAAGAATTGATTCGGGAGGCCTGCGACAATTTCATCAAGAGCGGAGGCTATCACGCAGCCTGGATCATGCTTTTTGACGAGGCTAACATGCCTTTGCTGGTTGCCGAGGCTGGAATCGGAAAAGCTTTTTCTGGTCTGATCAGCCGACTCAAACAGGGAGAATCGACTGAATGTGTAAAGCGAGCTCTGGTCAAGCCAGGAGTTTCTATTATCGAGGATATTTTCACTGCGTGCGGCGATTGTCCTTTAAAAAATGCTTATAAAAAATATAAATCGATGTGCTCACGGCTTGAATATGAAGGCAAGATTTACGGAATAGTCAATGTTCTCAAGCCCATAAATTATGCCCTGGATAAAAAGGAACGAGAACTTCTGGCTGAGGCTTCGAATGATATTGCTTTTGCTTTAAACAAAATTGAGCTTGAGCAGGATCGCAGTCGAGCAGAGGCTGCATTAAAGGAGAGCGAAAGGAATTACAGGGAGCTTGCAAACAGCATCTCTGATACTTTTTTTGAAATGGATAAGGACTTAAAATATACCTACTGGAACAGGGCATCTGAGGAACTCACAGGAATTTCAGCAAGAGACGCTATTGGGAAGTCTCTTTACGACCTTTTTCCGGATATAAAAGGGACAAAAGCAGATAAAGCATATCTTGAGGTCTTGAGAACTCAGAGGCCCCAGAGTTTTGTGAATGAGTATCAACTTGGAGGAGAACAATTGTTGTTTGAAATCAGTGCTTACCCTTCTAAACGTGGGATATCTGTTTTTGTCAGAGACGTAACCAAGGCTCAAAAAGCGAAGGAGGCTTTAAGGGCATCAGAAGAGCTCTATCGAGAATTGGTCGAAAAGGCCCGCATGGCCATCTTGATGGATAATAAAGATGGAAACTTTGTCTACTTCAATAAAAAGTATGCAGAGTTGTTTGGGTATTCCATGAGTGAAATGAAAAAACGATCAATCCAGACTGTTGTCCATCCTGATGATGTTGAGCGTGTCATGGAATTGCACAAAAAGCGTATTAAAGGAGAAAAGGTTCCGTCTCGCTATGAATTCAGGGGAGTCAGAAAAGACGGCTCCATCATCCATCTCGAAGTTGATGCGGTTGAATTGAAAGGAGAAGAGAAAATTGTAGGCACTCGGTCTTATGTCTGGGATATCACGGTGCGCAAGAAGGCAGAAGAGAAGGTTGAGGCTTCGCTCAGGGAAAAGGAGATTTTGCTCCGTGAAGTTCATCACCGCGTCAAGAATAACATGCAGGTTATCTCCAGCCTTTTCAACCTGCAATCCCAGTATATCAAGGATAAAAAGTCGTCGGAGATATTCAGGAATTGCCAGAACATGGTTAGGTCGATGGCTCTCATTCATGAACGATTGTATCAAGCTGAGGATTTGGCCAGGGTAGATATAGAGGAATACGTCAAGAGCCTGATAGGGCATCTCTTTAGCTCTTATGGAATCAGCCCTGAAGTGATTAGTCTGAGCACAGACATTAAAAATGTTTTTCTGGATATCAGCACAGCTATCCCCTGTGGCTTGATCATCAATGAGCTTGTCTCCAATTCTTTGAAACATGCCTTTCCGGACAGGAAGAAAGGTGAGATGCGAATTTCCTTGAAGCCTCTTGATAAGAACGAGATTGAACTGATGGTCAGCGATAATGGGGTCGGTCTTCCTAAGGAAGTGGATTTCCAGAATGTTGAATCGCTGGGCTTGCATCTGGTGACCATCCTGGCCAAGGACCAGCTTCATGGCACGGTCGAACTGGATAGATCGTCCGGGACAAAATTTGTGATTCGATTCAGCAGAAAGAAATGATGAAAAAGCAAATCCTGATTGTTGAGGACGAGCGGATTGTAGCCGATGATATCAGAATGAGTATGGAGAGGCTCGGCTATTCTGTTTGTGGAGTGGTCTCATCCGGGGAGCAAGCCGTTGAAAAAACAAAAGGGATATGCCCTGATTTGGTGCTGATGGACATTGTTCTCGAAGGGAAGATGAACGGCATCGAGGCTGCAGAGATCATTCGCTCCGGTTTTGATATTCCTATTGTCTACCTTACAGCTTATTCCGATAACAAGACTCTGGAGCGAGCGAAGATGAGCGAACCATTCGGCTATGTTCTCAAGCCCTTTGAGGACAGAGATCTCCAGACAACAATCGAGATGGCTCTTTACAAGCATAAGATAGATAAACTTTTGAGAGAGAGCGAGGAGAAATACCGGAGCTTGGCTGAGAACGCCTATGACGCCATCTATGTTCTCAGTCAAGAGGGTTTTCAGTATGCCAACCGTGCTTTTGAAAAGCTGACAGGATGGAAGAAAGAAGATTTGGACAGCAGAAAATTCAATTTCTGGGACATCGTCCATCCGGACGAGATAAAACTAATGAAAAGTAAGAGAAGAGGAAGGGTGCCTGCGAGCGGTGAATTCAGGATTGTGTCTAAGGACGGCAGCGTGAAGGTTGTAGAAGTCAATTCTGCAAAGATTGGAAGAAGAAGAGAAACAAGGAGGATAGGGATTCTGAGGGACATCACTGAACGCAAGAAGGCAGAGGAAGAGCTTGAAAAGAGTCTTGAAAGATTAAAAAAGACTTTCGAGGATACGGTAAATGCCTTAGTCTCGGCGCTGGAAAGGCGAGATCCTTATACGGCAGGCCACCAGAAGCGGGTAACCAATCTAGCTTGCGCGATAGCTGCCGAGATGCATCTATCAAAGGATCAGCTTGATGGCTTGCGCCTGGCCGGTCTTGTCCATGATGTGGGCAAGATACAAATCCCAACCGAAATTCTTGTCAAACCCGGCCATCTTTCTGAGACTGAGTTTCTCATGATAAAAATTCACCCCCGTGTCGGCTATGACATCCTGAGAGGGATAGATTTTCCCTATCCTATTGCCGATATCGTGCTTCAACACCATGAAAGGATGGATGGTTCAGGATATCCTGAAGGCCTTTCTGGCGAACAGATTCTGCTCGAAGCGAGAATCCTGGCAGTCGCTGATGTCGTTGAGGCCATGTCTTCTCAACGTCCTTTTCGACCTGCCCTCGATATCGGGATGGCTTTAGAGGAAGTCTCAAAGCACAGAGGCAGGCTTTATGACCGGAAGGTTGTCAATGCTTTATTAAGATTGGTCAAAGAAAACAGGATTGCATTTGAGTAATTGTTAAAAGCAAATATTCTTAGGAAAGAAGATGGATAAAGAGAAAGTTCTGATTGTTGAGGATGAACGGATTGTTGCCGAAGATATCCGGATGAGTCTGGAGAGGCTTGGCTATTTGGTGTGCGGGCTTGCACTCTCGGGAAGTGAAGCCATCGAAAAGGTCAAAGAATTACGTCCCGATATCGTCCTGATGGACATAGTCCTTGGAAGAGAAATGGACGGCATTGAGGCCGCCTCGAAAATACGCTCAAGTTTCGATATTCCGGTAGTCTATCTCACCGCTTACGGAGATGAGAGAACTCTGGAGAGGGCAAAAGTCACAGAGCCGTTTGGATATATTATCAAGCCATTCGAAGAAAAAGAGTTGAAATCCACGATAGAAATAGCCCTTTACAAACACAGGATGGAGAAGAAACTCAAAGAGAGCGAGCAGTGGCTTTCAACAACGCTGCGGAGCATCGGCGACGCCGTGATCGCCACCGATAAGAAAGGCCAGGTTTCATTCATCAACCCTGTCGCCCAATCCTTGACTGGCTGGAAAAATGAAGAGGCGATTGGTCGTCCTTTGAGAGATATCTTTATCACCTTAAACGAAGAGACAGGCCAACCCATAGCTGTCTCTGTGATGAAGCTTTTGCAGAAAAACAGGCAGCCTGAGATTGGAGACCATATTCTTTTGGTCTCAAGGGATGGGAAGAGAATACCCATTAATCAAAGCACGGCTCCAATCCACGATGAGAAAGGAGATATTATCGGCGCCGTTTTGGCTTTCCAGGACATCACCGAGCGCAAGAAGGCGATGGATGAGCTCAAGAAGACCTGTTCGGATTTAAAAAAAACACAGCGGCAGCTCATCCAGTCAGAGAAGCTGGCGGCTTTAGGCAGGTTCTCTTCAGGAGTCGCCCATGAGATTAAAAATCCCCTGGGAATCATTCTCGGGGGGTTGGAATTTCTGGAAGGAAGATTAGTTCGAGCCGAGAAAGACGTGAAAACAACAATAGACAAGATAAAAGAAGCGACGTTTAGAGCTAATACGATTGTCCAGGGGCTCTTAAACTTCGCCAGGCCTTCTGAGCTCAAAATAGAAAGGGTCAAGCCCTGTGAATTGATAAATGAGACGCTCTCCCTGCTCAAATACAAGACACCTTTGAACAGCATAAAAGTCGAAACAAATTTTTCAGATGAAGAGCTTTATATCGAAGCGGACAGGAACCAGATGCAGCAGGTTTTTTTCAATCTCTTGCTCAATGCCATTGAAGCTATGCCCGAAGGTGGCGTAATAAAAATTGAAACGAAAAAAACGATAGTTAAAGAGTTTTTTATCAGTGAGCACTTTTGTGTTATCGAAATTATTGATACCGGTGCGGGGATAACTGAAGAAAATTTAAAAAGACTCTTTGAACCATTTTTTACCACAAAAAGAGAAAGAAAGGGAACTGGCCTTGGTTTGACCATGACCAAGCTGATTGTGGAGAATCATAAGGGTTCTCTGGAAATAGAAAGCAAATCCGAAAAAGGGACTACGGCCAGAGTCATTCTCCCCATGCCGAGAGGAGGTGAAAAACAATGAGAAATAAAATCCTTATCATCGATGATGAGGAAGACTTTGCCTATTTCATAAAGGCAAATTTAGAACTCGTCAGCAATTATGAGGTGATGATCTACGCAAAGGGGAAAAAGGGATTAAAGGCTGCGGTCAGGGAGAAACCAGTTTTAATTCTTCTTGATATCATGATGCCGGGAATGGATGGCTTTGAGGTCTTGAAGAGGTTGAAGAAAAGTGAAAAGACGATGAGGATTCCGGTTATCATGCTCACCGCCAAGAATGAAGATGAATCTAAAATAGAAGCCGCCGGCCTGTACTGTGAGGATTATATTGTCAAGCCAGTAGAGATGAGAGTTCTGAACTCCAAAATTCATAAAATATTGTCGATAACAGAAAAGCGTTAAGCAGTTTTTGCAAGCGACTTGCGATTTGATAGAGATAAAAGCTTATGGAAAATGAGTAAAGAAAGAATCTTGGTCGTTGAAGACGAAAGAATTGTCGCTGAGGATATTAAGATCAGGCTAAAAGGGCTTGGATACACTGTCTCAGGAATAGCATTTTCTGGCGAGCAGGCTGTTAAAAAAACAGGGGAGATGCATCCTGATCTCGTGCTGATGGACATAGTCCTCCAGGGAAAAATGAATGGCATCGAGGCTGCAGAGGCCATTCGCTCCCATTTTGAAGTTCCTGTTGTCTATCTTACGGCTTATTCTGATGATAAAACTCTGGAGCGAGCGAAGATGACCGAACCCTTTGGCTATCTTCTCAAGCCCTTCGAGGATAGAGACCTGAAGACAACCATAGAGATGGCCCTCTACAAGTTTAGAATGGAGAGAATGCTGAGAGAGAGCGAGAGAAGATATCGCGGCGTGGTCGAGAATGCCCATGACGCTATCTATATCCAGACTGCCAATGGTTTTCAGTATGTCAACCCCGCTTTTGAAAAACTCACCGGTTTTAAAAAAGAAGAGATTTGTAATGGAAAATTCAATTTCTGGAATTCTATTCATCCTGACGATAGAAAAATGGTCAAGGAAAGAAAAGAGGAAAGAAAGAGGGAGGAAGAAAAGTCAAGTAGCTTCCAGTTCAGAATTATTGCCAAGAATGGAGGAGTCAGGGTTGTCGATGCCAATGCGATCGATATCAAAGAAGATGAAGAAATGAAGGAGATAGGAATTCTGAGAGATGTTACCGAACGTTTCGATGCTGAGAAGGAGAAAAGGCGGGGCTTAGAAAGATTGCGAAGAGCACTCGAGGCGACAATCAATGCACTGACTGCAGCCGTGGAAATGAGGGATCCTTACACAGCTGGTCATCAGAGAAGGGTAACAGACCTTGCCTGTTCCATAGCTAAAGAGATGGGTCTTCCCCAAGAGCGGATGGAAGCCATTCAAATGGCCGGGATTATTCATGATATAGGCAAGATTCTCGTTCCCAGTGAGATTCTCAGCAAGCCCGGCAAGCTCAGCGATGCTGCCTTCAATATGATTAAGACTCATCCTCAAGCTGGCTATGATATCCTGAAGTCCATCGAATTCCCCTTTCCAGTTGCCCAGATTGTGCTTCGGCATCATGAGAGAATGGACGGCTCCGGTTATCCAGCAGGCTTATCAGGGGAAAAAATACTTCTGGAGGCAAGAATTTTAGCCGTGGCAGATGTTGTCGAAGCCATGGCTTCCCACCGCCCTTATCGGCCGGTTTTGGGAATAGACAAAGCCTTAGAGGAGATAATCAAGAATAGGGGTGTCCTCTATGACCCTGAAGTGGTCGATGCCTGCTTGGGACTCTTTGCCAGAGAAGAGTTTCGCGATTTTAAATAATTTGTGAAGCTAGGGCCGCCCAAATAATGCTTTCAAGGCGAATTTAGAAACGACTCATGAAGTCAAAAAACAGAAGAATGAAAAATTTGATTTCGAAGCCGTCTTCTCTGGAATCATGTTTTTACTTTTTTTGACCTTTTTTATTTCTGCTCTGGCTTTCTCTCTTCTTTGAGCCAAGCAGGAAAGACCCAGTTGAGAACTTCATCCTTTGCTTTTTGATCCATATTGTTTATCTTTAGCCCGACTTCCATCTTATTTCCAGAACATCTGCTCCACATGATTTTACCAGAGAGGGATGTCGACAGCTTTTGCTCAGGGAGGAAAAGCTTCACTTCCATTTGTGAGCCAGGGTTGAGCTTGAAATTTATGGTCAATTTTAAGCCATCCCTGGAAAAGTCATGAATTGTCCCCTTATCGATAGACATTTGGTTGCCGCCCACTTTTAGCACTTCAGCGGGAAGGAGGCATTTCAACCGATAAGATTTTCTCTTTTCGTTACCCACGTTGGCAACAAGTATAGCATGCAAAAAAATATTTTTCAATAAATCAATATAAACCCCGTAAGAAAAAGCTTGACATCGTTATCATCTATCCATATTATTCATAATAATTGAAAGATGGAGGAGGAAAATGGATAAAGTCATTAAAATTTTTGTTGATGTATGTATGATCGTCGCCATCATCAGCTTGATTTTGGGAATTATTTCTAGAATTCTGGTGACGCCTTTTCCTTTTGGCAAGGCTCATGGAATTGAAGCCCAGGCTTATCTCCGGTTTACTCAGACTCTCCTTTTGTTCGCCGTTGCCGGCGGAATCAGGCAGTTATGGAGAAAGTGATACCCCCCTTCAATCGATAGCTTCTGACGCTTGAGATTTAGTATTCCTTGATGCCTGAAACTTAACAAAAATAGGGTTCGAAACTATCGTCCTGTTCCTCTTATCATTTAGGTCTAAACGATAATATATTTTTTTCCCCGGCTCAAAGAATTCATCTGTGAAGTCTATATCCAACAAGCTTTGATTTGAAAAGGTCTTTATGAGCTTGCCGAAACGGATCAGCCTCAGAGTGAGAAGATTCTCTTGCTCTCCCCCCTCAACGGAAACGCGGATTTTTATTCTCGGGTAGCCTTCAGAAATAATCTCCCCACCCATAAATTCTTTATGAGAATTTCCTGGAGCAGAGATTGAAAATTCTTCGAGAGCAAGGCGAGGCGTGGCGATATCTCCGCAGTAAGAATACATCCTGCCATTCCTCAAAGAATCTAGAATATCATCTTTGGTCTTATTTTTTACTAGAAAAACCGTGGGAAAATTTCCCAATTTTTCACCTGCTTCACCTTCCTTATGAAAATCAGCGGTGGAAATTCCCCAGACCGGCTTCTTTCTCAATTCCAGGCAATACTCGGTCAAGACCTGATCCCAGATGTTGCCTGGCTCTGTAAGAGTTATGGTATCTCCATAAAGGGCAGAAAAGCCCGTATAATCTCTTGACTCGAGGAGGAGCCGAGGGTAGGGAAGAGTTTCTTTAAATATCGGCCCCAATTTTCCTTGGCCTGACTTTGTCTCGGGGTGATTCCAGAAAATCATTCCCCCTCGGGAATTCAGATCATCGATCAAAAGCTGGTAGGGAGAGGTTCCCTGCGGTCCATGGTACTGGTCATAAGGAGGATTTTTGAAGAAGTATTTGTTGATGATGAGAAGCAGGCTGAAGATAATAATCATTACTCCAAAATATCTGAGGATTCCTGGTTTTTTTAAGAGATAGAGACCCGCTAAAAAAGGAATAAGCAGAAGAAAGAGGCCGGCCGAGATCGGCGGACGGGCGTAATATCGGGAGGAGCTATTGTGAAGAATCGGCAATTCTTCATAGTCTTTTGGCTCAGTCAGGCCAACAATCAAGAGGTGTCTTTCCCAGTCACAGACTGTCAAATTTTTTTTGAAGAAGCTTCCTCTCCAGTAATAGAAGGAAGCTGCCTCTGCGCCTGGAATCAAAATCATTTCCGGATGATTCTTCGAGGCATTCTGGATCATATTCAGGAAATTGGCTGCCCCGCCTTTATTGATTGAGGGCCTATCCACCCTCTTTTTCAGGATATTTTGAAAAGGGCGAAGCCCATATTCTATGGTCACTCGGGGATGGTCGCTGACAAAAAGGACGCTGATGCCCCTCTTTTCAGCCAATTTTATGAGATAGTCGAGCGAGTGAGCTCCGTCGCTGAAGTTGGTGTGGATGTCGAAAAGTCCTGTGACCTGAATGTATTCATCAGGTTCATCAGCCAGTCCGAAGCAACCGCAGAATAAAGTGAAACTGGTTAAAGCCAAAATTAAGGCGAAATGTTTAAGAGGATTCGTCATTCTTGTTGCCATCCTTTCGCAGCTATAATGGTATATAAAAAGAATATTAAAGTAAATAAAACTCGATCCATACAGAAAAGGGGACAGTCCCCTTTTTTTCTGATTTTTCCTCTTTTCCTAATGACGGCGACGGTAAAAAAATGAAAAAAGGGGACTGTCCCCTTTTTCTGCCGGCTTAATCTATTTTCCTACCGGGACTTATGGGAATGGATTGATCGGCCTATTGACCCGCCGCCTGTGATTCAAGAGCAAGAACAGCTAGAGTTGAGCTTTGCTCAATTGGACAGCAGATGAAGA
>Ga0315289_10005036_pt1 | contig 19620 bp, 10 predicted proteins | sample YL17G11_40_MG_FD_203452 | JGI IMG/M metagenome (GOLD analysis project Ga0315289, IMG submission 203452) | Sediment microbial communities from Yellowstone Lake, YNP, Wyoming, USA - YL17G11_40 | ecosystem: Environmental > Aquatic > Freshwater > Lake > Sediment | place: USA: Wyoming | collected...
ATCTCCCACGTCATGTAAAACGCGCGTATCTGCGCCACGTTCGAACGGGAGAATCCGCGTCCATGCTTGGCAGTCAGATCTTTGGACAGCCGATCCAACAGCTCCTCTCCGTATGTGGAACGTGTCCTGCCCCCTTGTTCGAACTCAACGATCCGTCTGCCGATTTCCCAGTACGTGGCCGTGAGGATGCTGTTAGTTGAGCGAGCAACAGTGCGTCGGGCCTGCTCCAGGAGGCTGGAGATGTCGGATACCAGTCGGCCGTAGTCACGGGTCTGTCCAACAAGTATGGCGCCCGAAACGGAGACTATCGCATTGGGTGCAGAGACTCCGGTTTTGGAATTGGCTTGTTTCTTCACCATGGTTTTTCCCTCCCCTCTCATCTTCCCTTTTCCTCGAGAACCGCGTCCGACTCTGGTCCTTTACTTGCTCTCGCGTCCCGTCCACGTGTCCTCGTCAGCCCTGGTCCGTTTTGTCATTCTCACTCCTGATTGTCAACAACCCCTTTTCTTCTATCTGCCGATCATCCTTCACTGCACCCCTAGCTTGAACGTGGTTGCTCAAGGATTCAAGAAGCGATCGCTCCTCGCTCCCGTGCGGTGAAAGCTCGATGAGCGACTGAAGGAATCGTTTGAAAAGTTCCTGCCGCCGCAGAGCGCTGTTGTCAAGATAGTCGTCTACTTTGGCCAGCTCGCCCGACTTCCAGAGATGCATCAGGCAGTGGACGCGGTCGATGAGCGGGATGGGCTTGCCGCCTGGGGTCTCGTAGCCCAGCGAACAACTCTTGCGCTGCGCCCAGGTCTTGAGCTTCACCTTGCTGCCGGAGTCTTCCTCGGTGTCCGGGTCGGCCTCTGCGTTGGCGTCCGCTTCCTCCACTTCGCCTTCATCCGCCGTCTTGCCCCTAGTAAAGCTAATGATGTCCCATGTGTCGGCAAGCTCCTTGTCCGAGACGCCGCAGGATATCGCATAGAGAATGCACGCGCCCGCTGGGGCCTCGTTCATGCCGAAGTCATGTCGATGGAGGAGGTAGTAGGCGGTCGGCTCGTCGAGGCGATCCCTGCCGCCCGCGTCCGCTTCCTCGCCGCCGACGATGAAACCGTTCCCAGCAAGTACCCGGCCGACCACGAAGTCCACGACCATTCGCCGGACGTGCGTGAGGAACTCGGATACGGCCATCACCTGACCGGGATCGTTGGCCTTCTTCACGACGGGGTGCTTACTGTACGCCTCGAGCGCCGGGCCGGTTGCCGCCCAGACGAAGTCCGGGCCGCGGATTCCAGCGTCCCAGAACTCGCGGAGCTTCTCGCGGATGTTCCGGCGCATGTCATCCAGAACGTGATTGTCCCAGCCAGGCTTCGCCGTGGTCGGGCGCTTCTTGCAGACGAGCCAGACAGAGGAAGCGAGCGCGGCGGAAGTCTTGGCTCGCATTCGCGTGCTCATTTCCGTTTGAATCGGCCAACTGCCGTCAACGACGAAACCGGAACGGATTAGCGCCGAAACGAGCGTCTCCCACGCGTCCGGCTGTTTATTAGCAAAAACGACGACCATCTTTCCGTCAGCTTTGAGGGCTTTGCCGCATCCCTGAAACACTCGCGCCATGCCGTCTTCATATGCAGTTTTAGACTTGGCCTTGTCACCCTCGTGGCGGCTCGCATCGTCAATAAGCTCCCCGTCGTTCCTCTCGTGATTCCACTTGGGCGAAAGTGCTTCCTTGAACGCCGCGTCCAGTTCCGGCGAAAGGCCGTTCAGCGAGCGTTTGAGCCAGAGGTAGAAGAAATCCATTAAGTCCGAGTATGGTATCGCATCGTAATATGGAGGGTCGGTCAGTACCGCATCGTATTCGCTAGAACTGAGTTGGATAGCGGACTGATTTTCCAAGTTGGGGCTTTCGGCATCAGTCCCGGCAACCAGAGCATGGTCAATGTACCGTGACAGCCAGTCAAGCTGGGCGGAATATGCGCCTCCCACATCGTTGGTCACGGCCAATTCGGTAAAGTCCCAAACTATCGGCAAGGCGAACCGGCTGAAAGTGTCTCCGATTTTCTCTCCAGATACATGCCAATGGCAGACCTGTGAGTTATAGTCGGCGACTTTGTCGTTCTGGATGGCCAAGTACGCAGTGATTGCCTCCACCCACTCCGACGCATAGCCAAGATGCGTCAACTCCCGCCCCGCCTCTCTCGTCCACTTCACGAATGTCCCCAGCGCCAGAAGCTGGCGCGGCGTGAAGAGCTTCTTCCATTGGTCGAAGCCGTAGAGCGGGACGCGAAAACCCAGCGCCTCCTTGTTGGGGAGTGGTTCATCCGGCAATCCGAACGGAATCTGGGCGAACACCTCGGGTAGCGACTTGTCCGCTTTCGCAGCCATCTGAATCTCGAGCTCTGCGGGCAACCGATACTCCTTGCCGTTCTGACCATCCACCACCACGGCCGTCATGACTGCACCCAGTCGGTCGGCCCGGCCTTCGAGACGGATGTCCTCCATTGTCACAATCAGCCCGCAGCACGGGCACTTGGCGCCTGATCGCGACATCGTTCCCGCGCCAAGTTGCTTGTCATCTTCCCGGCGCTGAGCGGCGTTACCACCCCTGACCGGAACGTCCGCCCCGATGCCGAAGATGACACCGGTCTTCTCTACATTCGGCCCCATCGCGAGGAGCACCCGTTTCCGGTCCTTCTTGCAGAGCCAGCGGGTCTTGAGGAGCGGAATCGTTGCGCGACAGTTCTTGCACTTCACCGTCCGCGCCCATAAGTAAGCCACAGTGGGCTTGGCCACCCATCGCGGGTTGCGCTTACTGGCAAGGTATTCTTCACTGAAATCCTTGTTAAGGATATCAATGTTTGGTTTGCCATCCTCCTTGAGTGGCACAAGCTGTATGGGCCGTTTCTCGAACGGCTTTTGGGTAATGCCGCCCTTCCGAGCTTCTGCTGTCAATGTCGGGTGTTCAAAATCGGCATAGGTCGGATAGAAGCTGGCGAGTTCCCGCCGGGCGTGGTCGAGTACCCACTGGCCCCAGGCGCGCACGTGCCATGCGAGATCTGCCTTTGGTGTCCTTCCAGAATCAGGCTTGTCCCAAAAACCTGGTTTGAATTGCTCCTTTTCCCTCTGCCTTGTTGTTTTCTTTGTCCGCCCAATAAGATGCGGATGGGCTTTGTAGAAGGCCTCCATGAAAGCCTCATTCTTAAGGATGAACTCTGGCAACGGCCATGTCTTCCCGGCGAGTTTCTGCGGGTATTCGAGCGTGCACTTCAGGATGAACCACGCGACCGGGTTGATGTCCGCGGCGGTCGCTTCGCACCCGAGCCGCATCGCCTCAAGTGGAATCGCCCCTCCGCCCGCGAACGGGTCAAGCACCTTCGGTGCGCCCCCGCCGTAGGCCTGCCGAATTTCCTTTCGGAACCATTCTAGGAGTTCCTTGTTCTCCGTTTCGCGCCCCCAGTGCAGGATGCCGCCCTCTGTGATTTCCTTCTCGCGCTCGACGGTCTGGCCGCTGGGCATCTTCTTGCGCTCGGTCTTCTTGACCACCTTGCCGCCTATCTTCTCGCAGAGTTCCTTGCGACGGCGGCGGATTTCCTTGTGCCACTCATCGTCCGACATGCCTTCTGGTCTCGGTTGGGTGCTCGGGTCAGGCAGAAGCGTCGCAATGAGCGCAGCGCGGCAGGCTGCAAGCGGGCGCCGCGCCGGCCAGATGTGAAGCGTCGAGATGTGCCCATGCCGCACATTCTTCTCGTGGACTGAGTCCAGAGAAGCTTGTTTCAGCGGAAAGGCATGCTCGATAAGGCGGGGGGTGTCGGTCATTTTGGTTAATCCTTCTTGTTCCATTTTGGTGTAATCGTTCGGGTGCGCGAGAAGACCGTCAAAGACCGAGATCCTCTCGTCAGCGCGACATAGAGGTCCGTCGCATCCATCCCATCTGCGTCCAGGACTATTGCGTGGTCGAATTCCAGGCCCTTGACGAGCAGTGTACTTCCGACTACGCAACGTCCGAAGCGCCTGCCGGCACGCCGAGTCCGATTTCTGGCCTCCCACAATGCATCCTCCAACAGCCCACCTCCTGCCACAGCTGCACGAAGTCCCCGGATCATTTCGTCGAAAAGCTCCCTACGGAACATGATTGCCTGGGGTATAGACCGGATCCGTTCCAAAGCGGGGATAACCGCAGACAAGGAATCTTCCTCAGCAACATGGCGAAGAGCATCGTGCACCAGAGAAAACTCTCCTTGCCTGGTTCGAGGGATACTTCCTGATCGGTAGCAATCTCGAGCTCGCCGGAGGACCGGACCGACCCGTGTCATGCACTTTCCAGCAAAATCAATGACCTCGGCAGCTCGCGCAGGACCTTGTGATGCCCGGATTCGTGCACCACTCCGGAAGAAATCTTCCGATTCGATAGGTTCCACGCATTGATACAATCCCTGCAGGTGTCTCGTCACAAAATGGCATTGCTCGGGCATCCCGTGGATTCCCACCACAGTACATGTTGCCTGCCGGCCGATCTCCAGACAGACGCTGACCTGCCCCACGATATGGCTAGCCGCAGGTAATCTCTCCCAACGCACGGGAGCGTCGCGGAGGTTGACAGGCTGGCCCTGCAGCAACTCCTCGCGTACAGATGTCAACCACCGACCGAGTTCGGGGTTCTTGTCTTCCCATCGCCATGGGCGAGCCGGAGAAGGAAGTTCCAAGAATCTTCGCCGGACGTCCCGATCCCAATCCACCGGCTCATTCTGGCCGAAATCAAAGATGCCCTGGAGCGGGTCCCCCAAGACCCGTGTCGGAATGACATCAGCGATGGCCATCACCAGCCCGTGCTGCTGAATGGTGCAGTCTTGGTATTCGTCGACATAAGCGCCCGAATAGGAGGCCCGAAGCATGTCGCGCAGAGGTTGTCGGATCACTAGATTCCGTGCCGCGTCATAGACGCTGTTCCATTCGTCCGTGGTTCGAGGCAGCGGATTCCGCAGGCCAGAGGTCTGCGGGAATGCGGAAGCGTATCGCAGAGCCCAGCTAGCAAGCGTGTCCACCACGTGCCCCTTGGAACTTTGAGCAAATGACTGCATCTTACGGCGAAGAGCGTCCACGCCGGCGTGAGTATGGGTCAATACCAGCTCTCTTCGAGTCCCGTGACCACAAACAGCCTCTGAGATAAGGTGCGTCTTTCCGCACCCTGCCGGAGCCTCCACGAAAGCGCGCGCCGCACTTGCCAGCTTGGCTGCATCACTCATTGGCGTCAACCCACCGACGAAGATCCATCATCTTCCGCCCAAGATCCGTGGTCTCGATACAGTCGATATGCCTACATACAACTTGCCCCAATCTCTCCCCGGTGCCGATTCGTTTGAACCATCCCGCACACTTGGCGGCATGACCGATGGCGCTGCGCAGTGTCTCTGACTCTTGCCACGCATGAAAGTCACTCTGCATCAACGCTGCGTTGCCGCCGAGTCGCCCGGTGATAGCCCCTTGCACGCTCTCTTCGCCCCGCTCCTCGATTGCCAGCTCCACGAGACCAAGCACTCCATCCCAAGGCAGGTCCTGAGCGATGCGTTCCTCAATGGACATGTTGTCGGCCCAAAGCAGGACGTGAATTCCCTCAGCTTGCATATCCTTAGGACCGGGCACAAGCTCGCAGTCCGAATCGCCAAGAAAGCAAACGCCATAACCGAGTTTCCGCATGTCCACGGCACGCTGAGGTGCAGAGGCTCCATCACCCTCCACCGGAACGACACCCAAATACGCGAATCCCTCTTTGCCCTGCGTCTCGGACCAGAACCGATCGAATGCGCGACACACACCTACTTCCGTCTTGCCTTCGCACAAGATGACCTTGCGTCCCAGTAAGGCTTCCGACACAGCTCGCACCACGCCCTGAAGTGATGGGACGACGCTAGTGATCGTTGTCTCGCCGTCTACTGATCGCGCGATCCTCAAGCAGGAGGCATCCAGCTCTTGGATAACGACCGGAGAGTGGGTGGTCATGATAACCTGGCCGTGCCCTTTTTCGGGTCGGAGGGTCCTAACCAAAGAACGGATGCGGTGCGGCTCCAGTCCATGCTCCACTTCGTCAACGAGGGTGATCCCCCCTGCCTTGGCGACCTCGCGCTGTAGTGCGAATGTGAGCAGGCGCCTTGTCCCCAGCCCGGCTCGCCTGAGCGGAATCTCACCATCATGAAGTGTCATCCCGCCCTGACCAATAGTGACCCGCTGAATGTCTAGGCCGGGACGATAGTCTCTTCTCGGGGCAACCCCATGGAGCTTGGCCAGTTCTTGAGCACGAACAGCGGCGGCTGTAAGCAAGGGAACCGCTTCTCTTGTGACTGCGGATCGCGCCGCCCTCCCCGCCTCAGCCAGAACCACTCGTAGGGAGCCCACGTCCCCCGTGAGTCTGGAGAGCACTGTTCCGGCATTCCACGTCAGGTGGCGATCTACGAATGGGCTCAGCCGCAAAACGCCTAGTAGCTGTCTGTCTCGGGAGGATATGGAACGTCCCTCGGGATTGCGATCGTTGATGACGGCCCATCCGGGCTCATGCGACGAATCCACCTTGAGTCGAATAGAGAGAACTATCTCATCATTCTCTCCGGGTTCGTCCCGAAGACCATCGGTCTGATCCCACCCTCGTACATCCAGACCGAACCTGTTGTCCGCCAGCACGACATCTGGTAGTTGCCCGACGGTCGCCGTGACTAGGATTGGAGAGTCTACGCTGCCATCGAAGAAATCAGAATCGTCGAACGCATAGTCCCACCTTGGTGACAGAGTAAGCTCAATCGCCTCAATAATGGTGGTTTTTGTGGAGTCACCAGGTCCGACTAGACAGATCATCTCCCCGGATGGCTGCCAGTCGAGCAGCTTGATGCCACGGAATCGTTCGATCCGGAGATGACGGATTTGCATGATCACTCCCTCCAAGTTTGCGACATTTCAGAGTCTTGTTGCTGGCACCACGGCTGGGTGGCCAGGTGAACTGCTCGCCTTGGCCCTGACGAACAGCCGCCCGAATGATTCAGCTGTGCACCAACATGTTTCGGTTGCGGATATCCACGAGTGTCTTCACTCACGGGCCGTCCCATTCGATTGTGGATTCGGTTCGACGTGCTTGCGAATAGTTGCGAATTCGTAAGGTTTCCGGCCGTTCGTTCAGGACGTAATAGGTCGCGCATGCAATATTCTGGTGTTGCGAGCAAGGCACGTACTTGAGGAGGCGAGGCTTCGCCAGCGGCAATCCCAGGCTGAGGATCACGATGCGATCGGCATATTACTCGACGCAGATGCTTACCCCGCGAATCCCACAGTCTCGCCTCAGTGCTTGGGGCCGGCACAAGCGTCGCGATGGACGCGACCCGACAAGCAGCCAAGGGCCGCTGCACCGGCCAGATGTGAAGCGTCGAGATGTGCCCATGCCGCACATTCTTCTCGTGGACTGAGTTCAGAGAAGCTTGCTTGAGCGGGAAGGAATGTTCGATCAGCCGTGGTGTATCGGTCATGCTGCCGCCTTCTTCAGATGCGCGAACTGATTCTTGGCCTCTTTCAGGTCAAGCCGCTTCCTAGAAACCTTCCGCAAACGCATTGTTCCGAAGCTGACGCGGTCCCGTCCCGTGTAATAGTCGCCTTCAAGCCAGCCGCCATCGATGGAAGGCTTCAAGAAGGCAAAGCCACGATGGGCATGCATCGTTTGCTTTGCGTCCGCCCGTGGGTCGTTGGTGTACTCGTAGATCAACCCCTCCGAGGCTCCGGGCGCGACATTCATGGACGCCATGCGTGAGTACGATGCGGAGGAATCGGTACGGAACTCCAGGAGAATTTTGCTCCAAGTCTGATGCACGACCAGCATGCCTTCAATCTCAGCCCCTCCGTCGTGCGAAGAACGCAATTCTCCATACCACGTCCCGTTGCAGTCGGGTATCCGCGACAGACTGAATCCGAGAACCTTTCGCCTCCAGACCCATGAGTCATAGACCCGATGGAGTAGCCCGTAGACGAGCATTATGCCCGGTGTCTCGCACCACCACGGGAGCCAAAACTCGAACTTGCGCGAAAACATCGCGTAGAGGAAGGCGATACCAACGGCGCAGCCAGCGATGACCCAAGGGGCCACCCGTCGGTCTACGCTATCACTGGCGTATGAGTGCATGCGTCACCACTCCTTCCACAGTTTGCAGGCCGCCGCGAGAAAGGCGTCGAAGTCGGGATCATTCCACTGCACATTCGATTTGCCGAGCAGGTAACACTGCCAATTCGCGCATACGAGCTTCTTGCGATCCGCCTTCAGAATCCAATTAATGCCATTGCAGAAGGTGTCAACAAAAGACGTCGTTACGTACTGATCAGAGAGGACATTGTAGAAAAGCCCCTCAAGGTAGTAGGAGGGCGCAATCCCTTCCCGTAGCATAGAGTTCTCGACCATCCAACTGCGCATATTTTTCAGGATGCGCACCATGGGCTTGAGTATCTGGCTCGTAGACTGATGTTGCGACGTGAGGTTCGCTGAGTGTTGCTTCGGGTAGTTGATTATGTCGCCATTTCTGGTCGGGAAGATGATCCCGAACGTGCAGTCGTTTGGGCGATCGAGATCGAATTTCTTGTAGGAACGATACTGGCGGCACACGACAAGGTCGGCGTTTCTTCGCGATCCCTCAGCTTTGATTCTGATGGCCTTGTTCCCCGCCTTCACTGCGTCATCGCCGAAACGGTTCACAAGGGCCGCGAATACCCCAGCCTCAAAGTCAGAGAATGAATAGGTCGAATTAGAGAAGAATCCATGATATGCTTGTTGCTCCGCAAGCGAAAGATCAGCGATGTTGCTACGGAATATCGAATCCAACCGGATCACGACATCGACATCTGATTCGGCGTAAATGTTTGTATCATTGCCATAGGACCCCTGAAGGAAAACCTCGAAGGACTTGTCCGCATAGCTCGCATCCGACGCAAGCAGAGCTTTCCTGATGGTTTGGTAGGTGTCGCTGGACTGTGTCACCGAGCCCTGATGCGACCATGTCTCAAGTTGAGATTCGGGAATAGCCATTCTCGTCACCCTTCCGATCTGCTTCCATTCTCGGCGGAAGCCTCCATTACCTGCTTCGCACCAACCAGCACGCTCCCCTTCGCCCTGGCGAGCAAGCTCCCAAATGGATCCTGTACGCGCACCAACCTCGGGCTCGGCGTTGCGCAGTCGTAGACGGCATAAAGCCAGTAACCCTCCCGCATGTTGCAGGCCTTGGCCCATTCGTTGGCGGATACCTCGATGTCGCCCGTCTCCGCACGACCCTTGACCTCGATGGCGCGCCTCACATTGTCCGCCCGAATGGAAAGTAAGTCAAACCCGGGGTTATCCGAAAGCTCGGCCGCACGAGCGAGTCCGGGTGTGTGGACTTCCAGTACCTTTGCCCCGGCCGCTTCCTCAAACGCCCGTGCAATCTGCATGGCGATCAACTCGACGCTAACCTCGTGCTCTTTCAGATCGGTCGGGTCCGAGGACGGCACGACGAGCGCGTGGGCCACGAAGGTAACGGCCCCGGGCGCGATGAGTTCCGGCTCGCGTCGCAGGACCGCCAGAGCGTTCTCTCTGAGACCGGCCAGCAGCCGTTGTTGCCGTTTCACATCTTCAAGCGCCTCGATTGCCTTACGGCCGCCAGTTCGCACTTTTTCGGAATGCCTGGCGCGGAGAGCCGCGAGCTCTGCCTCCTGATAGTCGAAGCCGCGCCGAACAAGACCCTCACGCTCGCATAGATTCTCCAGAAGTCGCTGCTGGCGTTCCAAAGCTAATTCGCGCGCCACGCGTTCCGTCAAGTACGCCCGCACGGCTTCCTTCTTTTCATTTGCTGCCACGGCCAGCCGCTGCGCCGACGCTGGCAGTCCATGCCCGCCTCTGAGAAGGAGCAGATGCTCGACTGGACATGCTGCAACCTCGGCTCCCTCGTACTGTCTCACCCCAACCAGACGGCACTCCAAGACCTCTTCGGTTGCCAGATCAATCAGTTCCGGGTCCGCCCTGCGGATGACCGAGAGAAGTGCCATGTGAAAAAGGTAGGGTCGTTCCGTTGTCGGGTCCACAAAGACTGCGCCGCGAGTTCCCGCATCGGCAAGACGTCTACTCACCAACGTGCGAAATCGCTCGAACACGGGCTCGCCAGGGCGTAGCCAAATCGAATTCTCACGATCATTCGACCGCGACACAGAGAAATAGTCCCTAGCCTTCTCAGGGTAAAGCTCCAATTCCGGCAGGAGAAAATCCATTGCACCTGACCGCACCGGGCGAAAAGAGAACACCCTGTCCATGTCGCCTTCGACTTCAATGTCCACCAACGGCGCGACCTGCTGAATGTATTGACGAACGTAACCGGGCAGGAGGCGGAAATATATCTCCCGATCCGCATTGGCGCGCAGGCGAGGTAGTTCCTTTGCGACGTCACCGCCGGAACCGTAAAGCGACTCCTCGCGTGCCGCGAGGGCCTGAATCTGTTCCTTAGTAAGCTTGCCGTCCAGCTCAAGAGCCACCTGTTCGGCGTCCTCCGTGACGGCCAGTTCCATGTATTGCTTTATCGAGACGCCCGCGAAGACACGGCCGATACAATCGAAGACTTTGTCAGACTGGAGTTCCTGGCGAATTTTCTCGAGCTTGTTCAGCAAGACGCTCAGCACTTTGCCCTCGCGGGTGGACGGCGCCACGAGATTCAGTATGACCACAGGGTCATGCTTCTGACCGTAACGATGGATTCGACCCATGCGCTGTTCCAGTCGGGCCGGGTTCCAGGGCACGTCATAGTTGATCATGATCCAGCAGAATTGAAGGTTTATCCCTTCCCCCGCGGCATCCGTGCAGATAAGGAACCGTGCCCCACCGTCAGCGGGCGGCTTGCGGAAACGCTCGACTTCCTCTTCGCGCGTGGTGTAGTGCATGCCCCCGTGAATCTGCGCGATCCGGCCGGTGTAACCCAAACTGCCCAGACGTCTCACAAGAAATTCCAGTGTGTCCCGGTGCTCGGTGAAAACAATGAATTTCTCACCACTGAACTTTCTATCAGTCAGGATCTCGCGGAGCTTCTCGAACTTGGACTCCTGCCCGGCCTCATGCACCTTCTTGGCTAGGTCAAGAAGCCGGAGAACTTGTTCTTTTTCCGCCAGAAGCTCGGTCAGTGACGCAGCGACCACACCCTGAAGAAGTATCTCCTCTGCAATTTCGTTCTCCTCGCGTCCTTCCTCAGAGGTCTCGTCATCCGCAGTCTTCGAATCAAAGACGTCGTCTTCTCCACTTGTGCGCCGCTGCAAGCTCACAAGTTGATCCGCGGTCAGCTTGCCATCTTGTACGTCCGCAATGATCCTATCAAGCTTCTCGGCGCGCCGTTCAAATGACCGCAGAAGAGCCCATGTAGAACTCGCCAGACGGCGCTGAAACACCCCCATCGCCAAGCGGGCTGCCTCGCGATTCAGTAGTTTTGCCTTGTTGTAGACAAAGCGCAGGTAATCAGTAGTTTCGTCATACAGAACCTGCTCGCTGATCGCGCCTTGGGTAAGCTCGTAGCCCAAAGTATCTGAAATTCGCTTGGGGTAGAGCGGACGACCGTCGAGATAGACCATCTCCTCTTTCGTCCGCCTGATGAAATGCGTGGCACGTTGTTCGCCAGGATAGTCGTAGAACGCCTCAGAAGTGGTGAGTATCTCGGGCTCGAGGAGGCGCCACAAGGCGTAGTAAGGATAATCCTTCCCCATGTGCGGAGTAGCCGTAAGAAGTAATAGATGATACGCGCCCCAGCCGAGAGCCCAGTGCTCGTCATTGGTCTGCACGCCCGCCAACGCTTCGGCCAGACAATAGCGGTCAGTCTTGCGCACGCGCATGTCAGTTCCCCGGTCCGCCGACAGCTTGTGTGCTTCATCGAATATGACCAGATCGTAGCGCTCCACCTGCGGCTCCTTGAGGCGCTCGAACATACGCGGACTCGCCAGCGTGTCCATACTAATGATTATGTGATCACTGTTCTCGCTGACGAAAGGATTGCCCCGCAGCGCGTCGTCTCCGCTCACGATGCGGAACGGAAGACTGAAGAGAGTGAGCAATTCTCGCCGCCAGTTTCCGACAAGTCCGGCAGGCACGACGATGAGAATCCGACGCAAGAGACGCCTGCACAGCATCTCGCGTACGTATAGACCTGCCATAATCGTCTTCCCCGCACCGGCATCGTCGGCAAGAAGAAACCGGAGCCGAGGTTGCCTGAGCATGCAATCGTAAACCGCGAGATACTGGTGCGGCAGGGGATCAATGCTAGAGATCTCAGACGCAAAGCCTGGGTTCGCCAAGTGACCGAAACTGAGTCTCTCCCCCTCAGCCAGTATCTTCACAACATCGGGCGGTGCAGTGAAATCGAGAACGACAGGACCGGGTATCTCATTCTTCTCGGAGTATGAGGATCGCTCTTCAGCCACCGCACTCTCCAGTTGGCGCAACTGGTTCCATGAGAGTTGCGAAGGCTTCGTCTGGTCGTTCTCCCAACGATTGACCGTCGCAAAGGAAACACCAATGCGATCCGCCAACCCCTGCTGTGTGAGGCCAAGCGCGACCCGCAGTCGCCTTATACGCGCACCGTAGTCAGGGCCGGGCTTGAATTCTATGTTGTGGTGTTGAACCATATTCGAGTGCCTCTTGCGAAATCACTTCCTTCAATATAGCAAGTATTATATTCGGAAGCAATGTACACGCGTAGTTCTTTTGTTACGCACAACCAAACCCCAACGGACCCTCTATTTTTACTATAGCATATGTTATGTATGGACGCAATGGTTCACACGAAAACTATTGAAACCAGTGGCAGTACATGACAAAAATCGCCATAATCAACTGTAATGCAATGAATTACAGGACGCGGACACAAACGGGCTGCCCCAACTAGCTTCTGTCCATACAGTTGGCCCCAGAGTGCGCTCGGAGTGTACCGGGCCTCTGGCCTTGGCGCCTTCACCCTGAAAGGAGTCAGAAACACGACCTCGCGCCGAAAATATCTTATAATTAATTGTCCGGTAGCGAATTAAGAGCTTTGAGCTCAGTCGACGATTCCAACCACACAGGCTGGACAGCCCTGCTGCGCTCGGGGCATAGCAGACCTCTGCCGCACGAGGATTTTATCCACCTTTATCTCCGCGTCAGCGCCTTTCAGCCGCGCAGCGGTCGCGATGGTTCTATCACTGTCCGGCCTGAGGCACGATTGGCACACGAAGGTAGCGCCCGATTGACTTCAGCTCGAATGGAAGCGGCTCGAGCACCTAACTGAGAGCATCCTAACCCTACCTGTTGCAGCAACTGTGCAAACGAATTATTCTGGCACTACAGCGACGAGAGAGCGCGAGCTCGGCGCCTGGGGTCGAGGCGGGCGAGGATGTTGCCGAACTTTCACCGTAGGGACAGAACAAATCTCACATCCTCTCAGGCCCGAAGAACGAAGAAGACTTGCGGGAATACGATCTCCCGTCATTTATCCAGCTACGGCAAACGAAGAAGGGCTTGCACTAACACGGCAAATCGCAACAGAGTTTACGGTTTCGCGCTCTTCAGCAGGTAATGGTTCTTTCGTGAGGCGATCGATCTAACATGACAAACCAGAACAGAGCATACGTTTTTGCACTCCTCGCGGTCCTCTGCTGGTCAACCGTCGCATCGGCATTCAAGCTGACATTGCGACAGGTAGACTATCTGACTATGCTCCTCTATTCGTCGTGCGTTTCGGCGATTTTTCTCTTTGTCACGCTCATGGTGCAAGGAAAAACCGCCTTGTTAATCGACGCCCTGTCAGTTCGGCGACGTTCGGTCGGGAGACGCTCGGTTGGGATGCCACCAGCCGAAGGGCGTTCAGCCGTGGAACGTTCGGTCGGGGAATGGTCGGCGTCGGCCGTGAGGCAACCACCCGAAATACCTCGCGCGCACGAAGGCAACCTGCGTGGCAGATCTCTGCTCAGGTCCGCGGCGAACGGCTTCCTCAATCCCTTCCTCTATTACGTAGTTCTCTTCAAAGCATACTCGCTGCTCCCGGCGCAAGAAGCGCAACCATTGAATTTCACCTGGCCAATAGTGCTGGTGTTTCTGTCAGCGCCAATGCTGGGACAGAGAATACGACCTCTTGGTATCCTGGCGCTTGGGCTGAGCTTTCTCGGCGTATTGATCGTTTCGACACACGGTGATTTATTGGGTCTTCGCTTCACAAATCTCCCGGGCGCGATTCTAGCGATGGGAAGTGCTGTCGTATGGGCTCTGTTCTGGCTAACGAACGTGAAGGACGAGCGCGACGAGGTGCTGAAGCTATTCCTGAACTTCTTCTTTGGGTTTCTCTACATCCTCGTTACAACTCTCATCCTGGGCCTGATACGGACGACAGGAGTCTGGGCCCGGGAGGGCGCTTGTGTAGCTTGGCAGGCCTCCGCAACTCTGGGGACAACAGGAGCCTGGGCCCGGGAAGGCGTTGGCTTCACGTGGGCTGGATCGACAACTCACTGGGTAACGGGCGTTGGAGCGCTGAGTTTACGCGGTTTGACCATGCTCGCAAGAACGGGGGTCTGTCCTGTACCCGACGGCCCTCTGCTGGTGGGAACGGCAGGCCTGCTCGGTTGCGTTTACATAGGAATATTCGAGATGGGAGCTGCCTTTGTATTCTGGCTCAAAGCGCTTCAATTGTCCGAGGCAACGGCCAAGGTAAGCAACCTCATCTTCCTCTCCCCCTTCATTTCACTCATATTCATTAGATTCGTTGTCGGGGAAAGAATCCTCCCATCGTCAATAATAGGTCTCGGATTTATTGCAGGTGGCATCCTGATCCAGCGGACAGTAAAAGGGGGAAAGTCTCAATAGCCTTATGGGGATCCGGCTGGGACTTTCCTCTGATTTGCCCTTAGCTTCGCCCTGCTTTTCCCTAGCTTCCCCTATTTGGTCCTACTTCGCCGTACACCCCTCTAAAGTCGCAGACCGGCAACAAATGTGTACTTTTCTTTTTAAGTCGGAAATCGCTCACAACTTCCTATTTACTACCCCTCGATATCACCGGCAACAACACGTGCGATGGATAACGCGCGTCGTGGTAGATCGTCTGTTTGGCCACGATGTATTTGGTTTCTGTCTCGTTATGTCCGCCCGTGTTCAGGTTTCGCGAGAAAACAGGGAACGATGCCGAGGCCACTTCGACGCGCAGCTTGCTGCCAGGCGGAACTGTGATCCCCGTTTGCCACAGATCCAGATGATATTCGTAAACCTGATCGGGCTCAAGAAGCTCTGGTTTCTTGAAGGAGTTACGATAGCGCGCACGAATCTTCCCTTCTGTCAGAGAGAATACTTCTCCTTTGGCATCTACTTCTGACAGACGCATGAACCAGTCCGTATCTTTGGCTGAGCTTGAAGCGTACAACACCGCAGAAACGGGCCCAACGAATGTCAGAGAGTCCTGGAGTGAAGCTGTCTCATAGACAAGGATATCAGAGCGCTCTGCGTCGACCTTGCCATAGTATTCCCTGTGTTTCCTTTTCTCTTCGTCAACAGAATAAACAGCCCTCGACGTATCTTCCTTCTCAACGAGGTCTTCCGGTTTCACGTAGAAATAAGGGCTGGGCGTTGGATCGCCGGGATCCCAGGCAAAGCTGTCCGGCGCCACGTTCGCCCCGGGCGCCTCAGTTGCAAGCTTTCCGTCTCCCTTTGAAGTGTTGGCATGGCCGGCGCTCGTCAGATAGTACTTGGTCATCTGTGTCCCGGGCAGTGGATAGGTATCACCCGTGAACCACTTGTTCGAACCCATGGCAAAGACCATCACCATCGGTTCTCGATCAATCCCATTGTCTACGCCCTTGAGCCAGTGGTCGAGCCACCGCAGATAGTCCCTCTGCAAGTCAACAATCGCCACCTCACCAAAATCTCTCTCGCCTATGCGGCGGGTGGCGGTGTCGGTGTGTCCCCATGGACCGATCACAAGTTTCTGGTAGCGATGTCCGTAAGAAACCATCTTGAGATAGTTGAGTTTTGTTCCGATGCCGTCCCCATCGAACCAACCCGATTGATGAAGAACTGGTATGTCAAGATCCTTGAGATACTCAAGAATATTGGCGGGCTCCCAGTATGAATCGTTGTCAGGGTGGGCAATCCACTTGCGCCAATAGGGGTTCACTTTACCGAGAACTTTCTGGTCCAGTTCGATAACGGGAAGGTGACGAAGGAGGAGGGCGTATTTCTTATCGGCGATCTGCGACATGCTGGCGCCCGAGAGATCAGCCGTCGCGCGGGATTCAAGAACGTCTGCCCACCAGATTGCTCCAGTAAGGAAAAAAACCCCATATTCGTAAGGTATGTTGAAATAGGGGTCGGGCGGCGATACGTTAGGGATGATTGTCACCAGATGAGGCGGACAGTCGCGAGCTGCCCACCACTGAACCCACCCAAGGTAGGAACCACCAATCATACCCACCTTACCAGTAGACCATTTTTGCAAGGCCGACCATTCCACCGTATCGTAGCCGTCCTTTGCCTCATTGACAAAGGGTTCCCACTCACCGGGCGAAGCAAACCGACCGCGGCAGTCCTGCACTGCGTACACGTAGCCGCGACGCGCGAAGAAATTTGCCTGAATCTCGTTCATCTTCTTCTCGTACGGAGTGCGCACAAGGATCACCGGAAACTGCCCGTCCGCTTTTGGTCTGTAGATGTCCGTGGCGAGCTTGACCCCGTCACGCATTGGTACCCGTACGTCTTGCTCGACAAGAACCTCGTATTCGGGCCTTGAGATAAGCGAATCCACTGCTACAGGTTTAAGCAGCGCATCGTAACCTTCCCGCACGTAGGCCGCGTGCTGGGCCGGCACGTCACCGAACACGATTCTCCCCTTTTCATCAGCGTAGATAACGACGTTCACCCCGGGCAAACCGTAGGTGTATCGGGTCAGCTTTACGTCCTTTCCTCCGATAGCGCGTTCCGATGTCTCATGTCGCTCGAGGCTTGCCTCCATTGACACTGCCGGGATTATGAAAAGAGGAAATGTCTGCTTGCCGCCCTTCGCCTGGTCATAAGCGCGAACAGCGAGGGTCATCAGAGCGGGATTGAAATTCTCGAAAATGATCGCTCCCGGCTTCAAATCAACGGTGACGGTTTGCTTTTTCCCCGTGACCGTAACGACACTACCTTCTCGCACGACTTCCGTGGGCCCTTGTGGCGATTCCATATGCATCTTTGTCCAGAGCCCTTGCGAATCGACTGAGATTGAAAGGGAGAACTTCACGCTCTGACCTGCCATCGAGATAACATAGTCACCATCGTACGACCCGTCTTCTTTCCACTGAAATTTGTTCGTCACTAAGAGCGCCTCATTCGCATAGAGGTAGAACGTCCCCTCGTCAGCATTGCCCGAGATGGGAAGGAGATAGAACTTTTCCGACGCGGTAGCGCCAGCAGAGGTAGTCTCAGTGGGCGCTGCAGACGTGGCCATTTCCCCGCCCTCCGCGCAGAGCGCACAGGGCAAGAAACACGGCGCCGTCACTATTGTCAGAGTCAGGACGACCAACATACAAACTTGTCTCAGAATGCGCACGATTTGCTTCCTCCTTCCGAGTGTGTGCCCGATGCCTGATAAAGTCTCGGGAGTAGCGGACTCCCCGGGCCGGAATACGCAACGCTTGCAAGCACGCACCGAAGTACGCACCCCTTGCCCACACAATTATCGTCTCGCTTCAGGCCGTCGTCAGTCCAGGTTTCAATAATCCGTCTAGCCTTCTCTGGCGCTCCGTTGGGTCAATGCCAGGTTTCTCAAGTTTCCCCTCGAACGTGGGCGCCAGCTTCCTATACAAAACCCCCAGGGCGATGGGCGCATCAGAATTGTAATCCCATTCCTTGATCTTCGCCGAGACCTGGCCGTAATCGGTCGGGTCGTGTTCCTTCAACTCGTACACCTTCTTGTTATAGTAGTCGTACAGGTTAAAAAAGGTTGCACATACCTGGAGTACGTCAACCAGTGCAAATCCCTTGTGAAAGATGGCCTCCCTGAAGACTCTCTTGAGCAGTTCGAGACTACCGGAGTAGCCACGCGCAAGAAAAGTGGCACCACTCGCCAGCATCAGTTCGAGGGGATTCAGCGGAGCCTCAAGGGTACCTCGGGGCGTCGAGCGCCCCTTGAAACCTTGAGGAGACGTCGGCGTGTATTGCCCCGTAGTGAGCCCATAGACGCGGTTATTGTGAATCATCATCGTAATATCGATGTTTCTTTTGGCAGCAAAGACGAGGTGTTCAAGCCCTTCACCGTACGCATCGCCGTCACCCGCAAACCCGATCACCTTCAGATCGGGATTCGAGATCTTTATTGCTTCTGCGACAGGAACGACCCTTCCATGAATGGAATAGAAACTGTTTACGTTCACGTAATCAACAATCTTCGCGTGACAGCCGATTCCAGAAACCAGCACGACTTTTTCCAAGGGAGTGCCTTCGTCGACCAGTAGCTTGAGAACGGTCTTTATTGAGGTGAGAATGGCAAAGTTGCCACAACCAGGACACCAAGTATTTTTTGCATTTGTCGCCAATTCGCGCTGGACCATCTAGATCTCCTGGTACCGGGTAATCCTTGCCGATACCCTCTGAAATTTCTGGACTCTCACGATCATCTATCTCTCCTGCTACCGGGTAGTTCTTGCCGATACCTTCCTCAACTTCTGGACTCCCTGGACCATCTATAGCTTCCCCTCCAGTTCCCGCTCCAATTGATCCACTGAGAAGGGCCTTCCATCATACTTGGAAATTCTTGTATCAACAGTGAAACCGTAACTCCTGACGAGTCGCGCGAGCTGCCCCGTAGCATTATTCTCGACAGAAACAAGCTTCTTCACGCCCCTAATGGCGTCGTCAAGTTTCTTAACCGGAAACGGCGAAAATACCTGAACCTGCACAACCCTGAGACCAAGGTTCTCTCCTACTTCGGCGCAGACTCCCTTGTTAGAACCCCAGCACAGTAGTGCAATCGGAGAGTCCTTCTTTCCATAGGTGCTCACGGTGTCGTAGCCTTCGAGCTCTTGAGACAACGGTTTTTCTTTCCGCAGGCGCTTCTCCTGAATCTTCTTTGTGGCCAGAGCTTCCTCGGTGGTGACTCCGTATTCGTCGTGTTCGTAGCTATTGACCTTTATTATTGCATCCTTGTCCGGCACAAAGGTCAGCGGCGATACTCCCGTTTCGGTTTCCTTGTACCTCTTGTAGACGTCTTTCCTGTCCCAAAGGATCGGCCCCTGTTCTGCCACTCCCTTCACAGAGTCAACATCAAAACTGAATGCGCCTTCGGCCATTTCTTTGTCCGAGAGAATTATCGACGGCACCTGGTATTTCCAGGACACGTTAAGGGCCACTTGAGACCAGTAGAAAGCCTGCTCGGCATCCCCGGGGGCCACGACAAAACGAACAAACTCGCCCTGCCCCGCGTTCAAAACAAAGTGTAGTTCGGTTTGCGAAGTGTAGGTGGGGAGCCCGGTGCTCGGCCCCGGTCTCTGTCCAACGACAATCACTACGGGCAACTCCGCCATCCCCGAAAGACTCAAGCCTTCGTTCATCAGGCAGAAACCGCCACCAGAAGTGCCTACGGCCACTTTCTCGCCCGCATAGGAGAAACCCAGCGCCATCAGGATGAC
>Ga0315289_10005037_pt1 | contig 19617 bp, 18 predicted proteins | sample YL17G11_40_MG_FD_203452 | JGI IMG/M metagenome (GOLD analysis project Ga0315289, IMG submission 203452) | Sediment microbial communities from Yellowstone Lake, YNP, Wyoming, USA - YL17G11_40 | ecosystem: Environmental > Aquatic > Freshwater > Lake > Sediment | place: USA: Wyoming | collected...
CTCAAGGTGAGTATGGAGAGAGAGAGAGAGAGAGAGAGATAGAGAGAGAGAGAGAGAGAGAGGGAGGGAGGGAGGGAGGGAGGGAGAGAGAGAGAGAGAGAGAGGGAGAGAGAGAGAGAGAGAGAGAGAGAGGGGGGGGAGGGAGAGAGAAGGGGAAAGGAAATGAAAAGCGGTGGCGGAGGCGAAAAGAACAAAGAAGAACAAGAAACTCACTCTTTTTTTCTCTTTCTCCCTCCCTCCCTCTTGGGTAAATCTCTTCCGAAAATATCAAAACTCAAAAATATCAAGGTCATGGCGAAGATGGGCATCTCGACGCTGGCTTCCTACAAGGGCGCGCAGATCTTCGAGGCCCTGGGCCTCGCGCCCGAGGTCGTGGACGTCTGCTTCTCGGGGACGCCCTCGCGCGTCGGAGGGCGCGGCTTCGACGGCCTGGGGGCAGACGCCTTGGCGCTCCACGCCTCTGGTTGGGCGGAGAGCACGCTCCCTCTGGGAGGCGCCGACTCCGGCGCTCTGCCCAACCCGGGGGACTACGCGTTCCGTGCCGGGGACCCCGGCGTCGCGGAGGTGCACCTCAACGACCCGATGGCGATCGCCGACCTGCAGGCCGCCGCGCGCGGCGACGGCGGCGACGGCGGCAAGGCCGCCTACGCGCGGTTCGCGGCCAAGACGGACGAGCTCAACTCGCAGATATCGTTGAGGGGACTTCTGCGGTTCAAGAAGCCGAAGAAGGGCGCTCTTCCTATCGATCAGGTGGAGCCTGCCTCGGCGATCGTGAAGAGGTGAGATGGATGGGAAGAGAGGGAAGAGAGAGGGGGAGATTTTCTTTTTTTTTCCCGCTCGTGTGCCGCAAAAAAACAAAAAACTCACTCCACTTTTTTCTACCCCCCCACCCCACCCACCCACCACCCCCAAAAAACAACCTCAACCCAGGTTCGTCACGGGCGCGATGTCCTACGGCTCCATCTCGCTCGAGGCCCACACCACGCTCGCCATGGCGATGAACCGGCTCGGGGGCAAGTCCAACACGGGCGAGGGCGGCGAGAACGCGCGCAGGCTGGTGCCGAGCCCGGACGGGACGCCCAACCAGATGCGCTCGGCGATCAAGCAGGTCGCCTCGGGCCGCTTCGGCGTCACGGCGCACTACCTCACGAATGCCGACGAGCTGCAGATCAAGATCGCGCAGGGCGCCAAGCCCGGCGAGGGCGGCGAGCTGCCCGGGGGCAAGGTCGCCGGGGACATCGCCCGCACGCGCAGGGCCACCCCCGGCGTCGGGCTCATCTCGCCGCCGCCGCACCACGACATCTACTCGATCGAGGACCTGGCGCAGCTGATATACGACCTCAAGTCGGCCAACCCCTCCGCGCGCGTCTCGGTCAAGCTGGTCTCCGAGAACGGCGTCGGCGTCGTCGCCGCCGGCGTCGTCAAGGGCCACGCGGACCACGTCCTGGTCTCGGGCCACGACGGCGGCACGGGCGCGGCAAAGTGGACGTCAATCAAGTCGTGCGGCCTGCCCTGGGAGCTGGGGCTCGCCGAGACGCACCAGACGCTGGTCGCCAACGACCTGCGCGGCAGGGCGACTGTCCAGGTCGACGGGCAGCTGCGCACCGGCCGCGACTTGGCAGTGGCGGCGCTGTTGGGAGCGGAGGAGTTTGGGTTCGCGACGGCTCCCTTGATCGCGATCGGGTGCATCATGATGCGCAAGTGCCACACCAACACGTGCCCCGTGGGCATCGCGACGCAGGTAGGAGAGAGAGGGAGAGAGAAGAGAGAAAGAGAGGGGGAGTTGTGTTCTTTCATTCGCTCTCTCGCGCTCGACGGCGAAGGAAAAAAGAAAAAACTCACTTTTTTTTCCGTTTCGTTTCAAATTAAAAAAACTCACCAACCTTTCAGGACCCGGAGCTCCGCGCCAAGTTCGCCGGAGAGCCCGAGCACGTCATTAACTACCTCTTCGCCGTCGCCGAGGACCTCCGCGGGCACATGGCAGCTCTGGGCTTCTCCTCGGTCCAGGAGATGGTCGGCCGGGCAGACATGCTGGAGGCCGACCCCGAGGCCGCCGCCAAAAACCCCAAGCTGCAAGGGATGGACCTCTCCAAGCTGCTGACGCCCGCCTCGACGCTGCGCCCGGGCGCGGCGCAGACGTGCGTGCAGGCGCAGGACCACGGGCTCGAGACGGGCCTCGACGCGCAGCTCATCGCGGCCTGCTCCGCGGCGCTCGACCCCGTGAGGCTGCCCAGCGGCGAGCCGGGCGCGCCGCAGCCGGTCTACATCGAGGCCGAGGTCATCAACACGCACCGCGCCGTCGGCGCCACGCTGTCGCACGAGGTCTCGAAGAGGTACGGCGAGCACGGCCTGCCGCCCGACACGATCCACGTCAAGCTGACCGGCCACGCCGGGCAGAGCCTGGCGGCGTTCCTCTGCGGGGGCGTCACGCTCGAGCTGGCCGGCGACGCCAACGACTACGTCGGCAAGGGGCTGTCCGGGGGCGTCGTCGCGGTGTACCCCCCGGCGGAGTGCGACTTCGCCGCGGAGGACAATATCGTGGTCGGCAACGTGTGCCTCTACGGGGCCACTGCGGGCGAGGCGTACTTCAGGGGCGTGGCGGCCGAGAGGTTCGCGGTGCGCAACTCGGGCGCGAGTGCTGTCGTCGAGGGCGTTGGCGACCACGCGCTCGAGTACATGACTGGTGAGGTTGGGTTTTGAGCTTTTTTTTTACTTTCTTTATATTTTATTTTGCTCTGCTTCTTCTTCTTATGAGGGAGCGGGAGAGGGGGAGAGAGAGAGAGAGAGAGAGAGAGAGAGAGAGAGAGAGAGAGAGAGAGAGAGAGAGAGAGAGAGAGAGAGAGAGAGAGAAAGAGAGAGAAGAAGAGGCATGAAGCAGTTTTTTAGTTCTGTTTCGGGATGCTCTCAGCACTTCTTCCAGCTCCTCTCTTCGCGTTTTTTTCTTTTCTGTTGCTCACTTTTTTTTTCCTTTTTCGAAAAACTCAAAACTCGAACACTCGACAAGGCGGGACCGTCGTCGTCCTCGGCCGCACGGGCAAGAACTTCGGCGCCGGCATGTCCGGCGGCCTCGCCTTCGTCTACGACTTCGAAGGCCGCCTCCGTTCTCTCTGCAACGAGGACGTCGCCGGGGACCTCTGCCCGCTCGACGCCGCGCGGGACGAGCCGCTGTTGGTCTCCCTGCTGCAGCGCCACGTCAGGCACACCGGCTCCTCCGTGGCCCGCGCCATCTTGGCTGATTGGCAGGCGGCCAAGTCGCACTTCGTCAAGGTGTTCCCTCACGAGTACCGGCGCGCGCTCGCCGAGGCCGAGGCCGCGGCGGCGAAGGAGAAGGCCGAGAGGGAGCGCGAGGCGGCCAAGGTCGCGGCGCTCGGGCCAGAGGTCGACGCCGCCAAGGCGCGCGAGGCCGCCGACCTCGCGCTCGCCCGAGCCTTGCTGCTGCCGGGGGAGTCCGCCTTCGACGCGCTCAAGCGCCTGGGGATGGACGTCATGGCCCGCGGGGAGGGCCTTCCCGCCCCGCCCGCGCCCACGGGCGACGCGGCGCTCGACCTCTCGCGGCTGACGACCGACGCGCTCGACGGAAGGCCCGTCGCCGGCCGGGCCCCGACGTGGGAGGAGTCGAGGCCCGTGAGCGTCAGGGCGGGAACGGCCATCAAGAGGCGAGGGTTCATCGACTATCGGAGGAACCCGCTGCCTTACAGGGCCGTGGCCGAGAGGGTGCAGGACTGGGACGAGGTCCAGGTAAGAAAAGAGACTTCCTTTTCTTTGATTTATTTTTTGGCGAGCGAGCGCAAAAACAAAAAACGCCGCGGCGACGACAGGGAGGGGGAAAACTCAAAAATGATCCCTTCTTCCCTTTCCCTTGACCCCTTTACCCCCCTTTACCAGGCCCGCCTCCCGGGAGCCGAGGACGCCGACCAGCTCGCCACCCAGTCGGCCCGCTGCATGGGCTGCGGCACGCCCTTCTGCCACCAGACGGCGACGGGCTGCCCGCTCGGCAACAAGGTGCCTGAGTTCAACGCGCTCGTCGCCGCGGGACAGTGGCGCGACGCCCTTGACCGCCTCTTGGAGACCAACAACTTCCCGGAGTTTACGGGTCGGGTCTGCCCGGCGCCCTGCGAGGGTTCGTGCGTGCTGGGTATCAACGAGCCGCCGGTGACGATCAAGACGATGGAGGTGTCGATCATCGACAGGGCGTTTGAGGAGGGGTGAGTTTGAGGTTTTTTTTTTGAATTTCGGGGTTTTTTTTCCCCCGCCGGGAAAACATCGAAGCAAAAAAACTCGCTCATTCTTTCTTTCCCTTTTCTCCTTCCCGAAACGAAACACCAGGTGGATGGTCCCCCGCCCGCCCGCTTCCCGCACGGGCAAGCGCGTCGCCGTCGTGGGCTCGGGTCCCGCGGGACTGGCCGCGGCGGACCAGCTGAACAAGGCCGGGCACGAGGTCACGGTGCTCGAGAGGGCGGACCGCGCCGGTGAGAGAGGGGAGCTTCAGTTTTCTCGTCGAGGCAGAGGCGGTCGAGGCAGAGAGAGGTCAAAGAAGAAGAAAAAAAGTCAAAACTCACCTTGTCGTCTTTCTCTCTTCTTTAAAAAAAAAAAAACAGGCGGACTGATGATGTACGGCGTGCCCAACATGAAGGCTGCCAAGACGGACGTCGTCCAGCGCCGCGTCGACCTGATGGCTGCAGAGGTAAGAGAAGAGAGTTTTGATTTTTAATATGTTCGTTTTCGGGTTTTTTTTCTCGGGGTCGAAGTCTCTAGACGGCGACGAGAAAAAAAAACTCATCGCCTCTTTCTTTTTCTTTCCCACTTCTCTTGTCTCTCCCACTTCCTTCTTCTACGAAAAACACCAGGGAGTCACCTTCGTCACCTGCGCCGACGTCGGAGGTGGCGGCGCCGTCCCCGGGGGAGTCGCCGCCTCGGCCGTCTCCGCCGTCGACGCCTCGGACCTGCTGTCGGCGGCCGACGCCGTCGTGCTCGCCGCGGGGGCCACCCGCCCCCGCGACCTGCCGATCCCGGGCCGCGCCGAGGCCGGCGGGGTCCATTTCGCGATGGAGTTCCTCACCGCCAACACGCGCTCGCTGCTCGACTCGGGGCTGGCCGACGGCGACTTCATCTCCGCCGCCGGGAAGACGGTCGTCGTCATCGGCGGCGGGGACACGGGCACGGACTGCATCGGCACCTCGGTGAGGCACGGCGCCACCTCCGTGATCAACCTCGAGCTGATGGACCAGCCCCCCGCGGAACGCGCGGAGGGAAACCCCTGGCCCTCGTGGCCGCGCATCTTCAAGGTGGACTACGGCCACGCCGAGGCGGCGCACGCCTACGGGAAGGACCCGCGGAGGTACCACGTGCTCGCCAAGCGCTTCCTCGTCGACGCCAAGACGAAGCAGCTGACCGGCATCGAGGTGGTCGAGGTGAAGTGGGCCCCTCCCAAGACGCCCGGGGGTCCCCCCGGCCCCTTTGAGGAGGTCGAGGGCTCGGAGGAGGTCATCCCGTGCGACCTCGCGCTGCTCGCGATGGGCTTTCTGGGGCCGGAGGCGACCCTGGCCTCGGCGCTGGGCCTCGAGGTCGACGGCCGCTCTAACTTTAAGGCCGAGTTCGGGAGGTTCGCGACGTCCGTGCCCGGGGTCTTCGCCGCCGGGGACTGCCGCCGGGGGCAGTCGCTGGTGGTTTGGGCCATCGCCGAGGGGCGCGGCGCCGCGGCGGCGGTGGACTCGTACCTGAAGAACAAGAAGCCGGCGGCGTCGGCGTCGGAGTCGACGGAGGCCGTCGTCGGAGGGCAGCTGACGGCCGCCGAGTGGACGAAGCGCGGCGGGCTCAAAGGCAGGAAGCCGTCGTTCTCCTCTGCTTGAGTTTGACTTTCATCTTGCTTCGTTTTCTTTTGTGTGCGGAGGGGGGGGGGAGGGCGTGATAGAGTTTCGATTGACAGAGAGAGAGAAAGAGAGAGTTGGGGGAAACGAGAGAGAGTTTGGAGGGGGCAAAAAAGGTTTTAGAGTTTTTCCCGTCTCCTCCACCACCACCACCGCAACAAACCCCAATTTAGCTTCATCGATCCCCCTTTTTTCGCGGTTATAGAGAGAGAGAGAGAGTCCTCTTTCGTTTTGCTCATAAGGAGTAGTTTTGGAGACACAGGAGAAAGGGGACAGAGAGTTCAACAAGAAAGTGCGGTGTCGCCAGAAAAAAAAACAAAAAACGAAGAAGGGGGCTGATCGTTCTTCGATGTCCAACTCGAGCATGGGAAAAAATATACAACAAGGGACCCTCACATCTTGCTTCGTTCTCGTCGTGCGCGAAGCTGAGTTAAAGGGCGGGCTGTAACTGAGCTTTTGCGCCGGCAACGGAGAGAGTGCTTCAAAGAAAGTGAGGAAAGAGGTTGAAGAGAGGAGGTTGAAGAAATGGTCTTTGCTCCATTTTCTTCCGCTTTTGCTTTTTTTCGATCATCAATTAACAAGTATGGGCGGCGTCCTCCAGACAATCAAGTTTCTTTCCGCTGCCACTGGCGTGGGCCTCTGTCTCAACGGCATGGACAAGCTGGCGCAGCGCATAGACGAGTGCGTTTTGGAGGGAGAAGGATGCGTAGCAGCAGAAAGAAGAGACGATGGAGACGAAGAAAGAGGGGGAAAATGACCCCCCTTTTTCTTCCGCTTTTCGCCTCTGCTTTGGACCTGCTCCGCTCTTTCGAGCACACCAACGCTGAAAGGAGAGAGAGGGAGATGCATGCGTTCGAATCACGAATGATCGCTTTGAGAAACGAAGAGAGCAAAACGCCGAAGAAAGAGACGAATTCAGTCAACGGGAAAACAATCGCAAGCGGCTTCTTCCTCCTCGCTTGCCCTCCTTTCGACCTCGACCCCTTTTTTCCCTGTTAGCGCTCACTCGATCACAAAATCGCCTCGATCGAATAATAACTGACAGGGGACGCCCGGCGCGACAAGCCGCGATTGAGCTCGAGAAGGCCGCGGCGGTGGTGAGCTTTTTCGTTTGATTTCTGATCGTTGAGAGCGGGGGTTTGTCTTTGCGGGTGGGGGGCTCGAGCCGCGGCACCTCTCTTCTCTCTTTTTTTCTCTCACTTGCTTCGACTCCCTAATCACTCCACCCAAACGAAAAATAAAACAGGAAAAGAGGAGGCTCCAGGAGGAAGCCAAGCAGCAGGCCGCGGGGTAGAGGGAGAAGAGAGGGGAGATCCGTTGTAAACAAGAGAGAAGAACCTAAAGAGACGGGGGGGGAGAATGAAGAGCGTCGTCACCCGTTTGCCGTCGTTGCTTACTCCTTTCTTTATTCACTTATTGAAATTGAGACGAAACGCCTGCATCTTTCCGTCTCTGACTTCTCTCCATAGCGCGCATTCAATGTCCTCCCTTTAGCAGTGATTTTCTGCTTCGCACGACTCGCCACGAAGCTGCTATGTTCCAGGGCGTGCAGTGCCCAGTCTGCTGCGAGGTCGCGACCGACGACGCCGATGGCTCGTGCCCGTCGGCGCAGTCGCAGGGCTGGTCGGCGCTCACAGGCTGCGGCCACGTCTTCCACACGGCGTGCCTGCTGCAGTGCCTCGAGCACAAGAGCCTGTGCCCCAACTGCAGGGTGAGGGAAAGAGATTGGAGAGATTGGAGAAAGCGAGGGAGAGAAAGAGTTGGGGGGAGAGAGATTGATAGAAACGCACTGGAGGGCCGATTCGCGCGATTCGTGTTGCAAAAAAAAAAACTCAACCTCGAACAACTCAAAAAAAAATAGGCGCCTGTCCAGGCCAACCGCCGAGGCAACGGTGGACACATGCGGGTCTACATTCCCTTTTCCTCATCCGCCCTGCTCGCGGCCGGGGCCACCCCCGGCTCGGCAGCGAAAAGAGGGAGAAGAAGAGGAGGAGGAAAAATGAAGGGGAGCAGGAAGAGGACCCGCACCGACGCCGACGGCAACGAAATCATCGACGACGGCGACGACGGCGGTTCCGAAGGAAACGAAGACGAGGGAGAAGAAGAGATGACGGCGGTGCAGGCCGCGGCCCTCGAGGCCCAGATCGCCGAGCTGTCGCGGAGGCTGCGCGAGGCAAGGGAAGACGCCGCCGACGCGGGCCGGGCGCGGCGGCTGGCCGAGGAGGCCGCGGCCGCCGATGCTCTGTCGGCGCGCGACGCCGCCGCCGCGGTAGAGGCCCTCGCGGAGGCGCGGGTCTCCGACGCTCGCCGCGCCGCGGACGACGCCGAGGCGGCCGCCGCGGCCGCGAAGAGGGAGCGCGACGCGGCGCTGGCGAGGGCGCACGCCGCGGCGCAGGCGAGGACCCGCGGCGAGCTCTCAGCGCGGGCGGCGAGGGAGAAGCTCGCCGCCGAGGCCGCCGCGGCGAGGAGGGAGGCCGACGGTTGGAGGCTGCTGGCTGACAAGGAGGCGAACAGGCACGAGATCTCGAGGCTGGTGGCGAGGCTGCTGCAGAGCGATAGCAAGAATAGTAACGGGGGAGGAGCAGGAGGAGGGAACGGCGGCATCGACGGCACAGGCGGAGAAGCTGCCGCCTCAGCCGCCGCCCTCCCTTCCTCGGTCTCGTTCCTCTCGGCGGCGCTCGAGGAGCAGAAGCGCGTCGCGAGGCAGCTGAGAGCGTCTCTGGCAAACGCGGAGAACGCCGCTGTGAGGATGGCGGCGACGGCGAACGCGAGCGCTGCCCGGGAGAGAGGGAGCGGCGGAGCCGCAGCAGCTGCCGCAGCAGTTCCAGAGGCGGCGCCGAGGGCGGCGGCAACGGCGACGACGCAACAGCCGAGGCCGAGGACAGCCTCCGCCGCCCTCGCTCCTCCCAGAAAGCACATTTCCCTCAAGAAAGCAGCATCGGCAGCCGCAGCAGGAGACGACGGCATCGACGAGGTTCTGATGGACCTCATCGGCGACGACGAAGAATTTGAAACCGACGACGGTTTCGAAAACGAGCACAGGAGAGCGAACCCGCGCTCCTCCCTCGAGCAGCAGCAGCAGCAGTCGCAGTCGCAGCAGAGGGGGCCGAAGCCGAGCCAGGGCAACAGTTCCTTCTCCTTCCTGTCTATGCAGGGGATCGGGGGTGCGAGGCTCGGCGGGGGAGCAGGCGGTGGGGGCGTCGGAGGCGCGGCGGCGGGGGCGGCAGGCGCGGGGGGGGCGGGCCTGGCCGCCGCCGCCGCGAGAGAGTCTTCGTTTGCCGCCGCTGCCAGTGCTGCCGCCAGTGCGGCCACCTTTGCCTCTTCGACCGCCTCCGCTTCGGGTACCTTTATCAGGCACGGGGCCGACGGGCGAGGGGGCAGGACCGCGGCCCTCGTCAGGCCCGTGTCGCAGGGGCTGACGGCCGGGACCGGAGGAGGAAGGAAAGGGGGAGCGCCGGCGGCGCTCGGAGGCCTCGGCAGCTGGAACGGCGGCGGCGGCGGCGGCAGCAGCTTCGCGGCCGGGCTCGCGGCCGCGGCGAACAAGAGGGCCCGCGGAGGAGGAGGGAGCGACAACAGCTCCTCCTCCTCGCTCGAGATCAGGCGCTTCTTCGCGCCCAAGAAATGAAAAATGATGGAGAGTGGAAGGAATTGTAAAAGAAAGCTCAGTCAGGTTGCAAAAAAAATACTCTCTCTCGTCTTTTCTTCTGTCCCTCTTCGCGCCTCTCGACCCCGAAAGAAAAAAAAACTTGTAACAGAACAAAACAAAACTCCCAATCACGGCGTCAGCCTCTTCGGGTCCCTCGGGAACAGGCTCGTCTTCCTAATGTTGTCCAGGCCCAAGAACAACATCACCACCCTCTCCAGGCCCACGCCGGCCCCTCCGTGCGGGAAAGAGCCCCACTTGAACGAGTTGATGTAGTCCCGGATTGACTCGACGACGATGCCGCACCTCTCGGCCTGCCGCCTCAGCATCTCGGCGCAGTGGACGCGCTGCGCCCCGGAGATGATCTCCTCGCCGCGGATGAAGACATCGTACGAGTTGGAGTACCTCGGGTCGACCGGGTCCGGCATGGTGTAGAAGGGGCGCACGGCGGCGGGGTACCGCTTCAGGATGAAAAAGTCGGTGTGGTACCTGTCGGCGACGAGCTTCCCCAGCGCGCGCTCGACCTCGGTGTTGAGGTCGGCCATCGGGTCGATGTCCGGGAATCCTCCCTCCTTCAGCATCTTGATCCCTTCCTCAAATGTCAGGATCAAGGTCTTGCGCAGGTAGCGCAGAGGAGGAGCGGGGAACTGCTTGCCGATGATGGCGATCTCGTCGCCGCATCGCTCGTTCAGCCCGTCGAACAGCGAGACGAAGAGCCGGTCGAGGACCTCGAGCACCTCGTCGTAATGCTCGTAGATGCACATTTCGAAGTCGAGCCCGGTGAACTCGGTCAGGTGGCGGTGAGTGAAGGACTTCTCGGCGCGGAAGACGGGCGTGACCTCGAAGACGCGGCCAAAGTCTCCCTGATGAGATTTGGGGTTTTTTTTTTCGGAGGGCTCGAGGTCGAGAAACAAAAGAGTGAGTTTTTTCCCTTTTTTTTTCCTGCTCTCTCGTTCTCTCTTTCTCTCTCTCTCTCCCCCTCTTTCGAGACCCTCCAACTTTCCCTTACCATCAGCGCCATCTGCTTGTAGAGCTGCGGCGACTGCGCCAGGCACGCCGGCCTCCCCATGTAGTCCAGCGCGAAGCAGGCGGCGCCGCCCTCGGAGGCCCCCGCGATCAGGCAGGGCGAGTGGATCTCCATGAACCCCTCGCGCGCCATCGCCTCCCGGAACAGGGCCCCCACCGCGGACTGGACGGAGAAGATGGCCTGCGAGGCCGGGACGCGCAGGTCAAGGACGCGGCCGTCGAGCCTCGTGTCCTGGGACACCGTCGCCAGGAGCTTGCCCTCGGCCGCGGCGGCGGCGACCTCGGCTTCCGACCGCGCCGCGTCGGCGACGTCGAAGGGCAGCGGCCCGGCCCTCGAGACGCACTTGATAGACACGCAACGCAGCTCGAAAGAGGAGACGGAGCAGGATTCGACCGGTTTCTCCGGCACGGCGATCTCGGCCTCGACATCGACGACAGACTCCTTCGTCAAGGTCGCGGCAAACTTCACCATCGTCCTCGAGCAGCGCTCGCCCGACTCGTCGGCCATCACGACCAGCTGGATCGTCGACGTCCGCTGCCTCAGCACCATGAAGCACGACTTGCCGCCTCCCCGGACCGTGTCGACTCGGGCGCGGACGAGCACCGTCGAGCCGGCCTCGGCCGCCGACAGGGACCTGACGTCGCGCCAGGTCCGCCGCGAGCGCTCCGAGCTCTGGATGAGCGGGAGGTCGCCGTAGAGGTCCTTGAGCGGGTCTGCCTCGCGGGCGGCGGCGAAGGCCGCGGCGGCCTCGGCGGAGGCTGCGGCCGCGGCGGCGATCTTGAGAGTTTTTTTTTTGGTGGTGGTGGTGGTGGTGTGAGCCCTCGAAAGCCGCGTTCCTGCCCCTCTTGCTCGAGGACGCAGATCCAGCCGTGGAGGCCCGCGGGGTGGGCTCTCCAGCCCGCGGGGTGAGCCCTCGAATTCGCGGGGTGGGCTCTCCAGCCCGCGGGGGTGAGGTGAGGGAGAGGTTGAGAAAGAGAAAATCAAGCCGCCAATCGAGGAAAGAAAATAAAACTCTCTCTCTCTCCAAACTCACCCTCTTGCGCTCCTTCTCCTCTGCCTTGGCGCGCTTGGCGTCCTCCTTGGCCTTGGCCTTGTCCGATTTCTCTTTGGGAGGCTCCTCCTCGGAGGCGGCCGGGGCAGCAGCAGCGGGAGGAGCGTCCTGTTTTTTGATATTGATCAATCGGAGTTTTTTTTTCTTCTTCTCGGTGAGCATTCAAAGGTTTGTTTTCCTCGCTCTCTCTCTCTCTTCCCCTTCCTCTCCCTCTGTCTCTCGCTCTCTCTCCATCGAAGCAAATCAAAGCATCTGAAAGAAAAACTCACGGAGACGCTGGCCTCAGCCAGCTTGGCCGCGGCTTCGTCGGCCATGGCAAGCGCGGGAGTTTTTTTTTTAAAGGAGGAAGGAAAGAGGAGAGGAGAGAAGAAGACGATATGAAAAAGTGGGAGATCACTTTCTTTCGCTGACGCTCGCCGAGAGCAGAGCGGGGAAAAGAAAAAAGAAAAAGAAAAGGAAAAAGGCGATGCCGCTCGCTTACACCGCCGCGGCGGTCAAGGTAGGAGATGCGGTTTTTCTTTTTTCCTTTTGTACACTGAGAGATCAGTCACTGGTGTGTCCTGCTGCGCATGCTGATGCAGCGAAAACGAGCACCCGTCGCTTTCAAAGGGAACGAGACAGAGAGACGGAAAACAACCAGCACTCACATCGATAAACTTCTAATGCCCTCTTCGAAAAAAACAAAACTCGCTCTTGCTTTCCACACACAGTCGACGCTCCCGCCTCTCCTCGCGCGGGACACGGCTATCTGCATCCTGCTCTTGGACTTTTTGGCTCCCGAAGGACTCGTGGTGAGTTTAAAGAGAGAGAGAGAGAGCACGAGAGCGAGAGACAGAGAAGAAGAAGAATCCACCGATCGACTCTCTCAATGCTCACACTTTCTCTCTCTCTTCTCCTCTCCAAAACGTTCTCCTCTCTTTCATCCTCTTTCTAGACCGCCGTCCCACCTCGAGCCTACCACGCCGCGTCCCTCGCCCTCCTCGACCTCGTCGCCGAGCAGAACGGAGGCTCGAAGCTCCCAGCGACGCTCGTCGGGCTCGGGGCCAGGCTCCGCGGGGCGCTCGAAGAGGCGCTCCGGGCGAGCAGCTGCAGCAGCTCTCCTCTCCCTCCCTGTTCTTCTCCTTCTCCTCCCCCTTCTTCCCGTTCTCGTGTCGTCGCCGAGGAGGCCGACGTCGCGACGCGCGCCGTCGGGGACGCCCTGGCTCGAGCCTTCGCGTCCCTGCGCTCCGTCGACGACCTCGTCTCCCTCTACGACGGCGTCGCCGCCGCCGTTGCCGCCGACGACGCCTCGGCCGAGGAGCCGTCGACTTACTCCGACCCCTCTTCCTCGTCCCCCGCCGCCGCCGCCGTCGCCGCCGCCTCCCCTTCCTCGGCCGCGGGCGTCTTTCTCCGCTGCTGCGCCGCCTCCTTTGGGATGCTCCCCCTCGCGGAGGTGGACGCTCACCTCAGAGAGCTGAAGGGCTACGCCGCGGGGAAGGGAGCGGGAGCGGCGGGAGGAGGAGGGAGAGGGGCTCTGGCGTCCGAGGGACCCGGCCCGTCGCCGCCGCCGTCGTCCTCCTCGGCGCTCTTCTGCGCCAACTCGGCCGCGAGCGCCGAGGAGGCCGCCCTCCTGCTCCCCAGGGCGCTCTCGCTGAGGGACGAGGGGGCGGCCCCGGCGCTCTCCAGGGCCGCGCACGAGGGGGCCCCGCGCCTCCTCGGCGGGGCCTCCGCTTCCCCCGCCGCCGCCTCCGCTCCCGCCCCCGCCTCGAGGAGCGAGAGCGACGGCGGCGGCGACCTCCGCTGGCGCCAGCGCCTCGTGCGCTCGCTGGCTGCTTCCTCGGCGACCTCGGCCGCTCTGGGGCACGCCGCCGACGCGGCGGCCTCGGCAGCGGAGGCCCTCGCTGCGGCGCAGCAGTCGGGCGCCACCGGAACCCGCGGCGGCGGGGGCGAGAACGACGGCGGGGACGGAGAGAGCCTCCTCGTCGCCCTCACTGCCTGCATCGGCGCCGCAGCGGCGAGCGCGCCGCCGCCGAGGTGCGGAGGGACGGGACCAGGAGCGGGAGGGGGCGTAGGGGCTCCTTCGCCATCGTCGCCGTCGCCGCCGTCGTCGAGCTCGCTCCGGGCGCTCGCCCGCCGCGCCCGCGCCGCGAGGCAGCCCGACCTCGAGGCCTCGGCGATTCTGTCCCTCGCTCAGGCGTCGATGGCGAGGGTCAGGCCACGAGGCGACGGGTGGAGGGACGCGCCCAGCAGCAGCAGCGGCGGCGGCGGCGGAGGAGGAGGAAGGGGGGCGGGAGCCCCGAACAGGAGGAGCAGGAGGCCGCTGTCGCTGCGCCCCGTCCGCGTCGCTGCCGCCGCCGCAGCCGGCGTCGCCGCGCTCGCCTCGGCGGCGGTCGCCTCGGCCGCGGTCCCGGCGCTGAGCCCCGCCGCGGTGAGGGCGTTCTTCCTCTCCCCCTCGTCGTCGCAGAGCGGCAGCGGCATCGATCGGTCGAGGGACCGGGCCGCCGCGGCGGCGGCCGCGGCAACCCGCTCGGTGCTCGAGGCCTTCCCCTCCGCCGCCTCCTCTGCGGCTCCTTCCTCTGCTGCTGCCGCCGCCGCGGGGGGAGCGGGAGGCGAGGGCGGGAGGGCCGAGGACCCGCTCCCCCCCGTGCTTCCTCCCGCGCCCTCTCTTTCTTTCAACGTCGGGGGAGGAGGAGGAGGCTCGGCAGCGGCGGCGGCGGCGGCCGCCTCCGCCCTCTGGTCGTCGACGCGGGCGACGGCGACGACGGCGGCGCGCAAGGAGGCCGCGGCCCGGACTGCGGCGCTCTGCGCCTCCGCCTCGGCGACCAAGGCCTCCGCGTGGCTCCTCGTGGGGTGCGCCGTCCCCGCGGAGGCGTCCGCGCTCGCCGCGCTGATGCTCTCGGGCGGCGGCGGGGGGAGGAGGAGGGGCGAGGGAGCTGGGGGGGGGGGGGACGCACCTGGACGCGTCGCGGCGCTCGCGGCCGCCGCGGGCGCTGCCGGCGCGGCCCTCGGCCCCCGGGCCGCGGCCGCGCTCCTGGACGCCGTCTCCCGCTCGAGGCAGACGAGGAAAGGCCGCTCCTCGGCCTCCTCCTCCGCGCCCGAGCTCGCCGCGCTCCGGGCCGAGGCCTCCGCCGCGGCCGCCAGGGGCCTCGGGGACGCGGGCGCCGCGGCCGCTGCCGCCTCGGGCGCCGCTGCGGCCGCCCGCGCCGGAGGGGGAGGAGGGGGCGGCGGCGGAGCTCGCGGCGGCAGCAGCAGCCTCGGCTCCTCCGCCGCGTGCGCGCTGCTCGCGTCCAGGGCGCTCGCCGACGCGCCCCTGGTCCTCGGGGACTTCTCGCTGGCGTTCTCCGCGGCCGGGGACGCCTTCCACGACGCCGCCGATGCGACTGAAGGCGCGGCCTCCGCCTCTGCGGCCGCCTCTGCCCCCTCCGCCGCCGTCGAGGCGCTGCTCTCGGCGGCCTCCGCCGCCCTCGAGGCCTCGGCCCCGTGGCTCGCGATCCCCAGCGCCGCCGCGGCGCGCTCGCACGCCGCCGCGGCGGGCCTCCTGGTTCTCGCGGCGAGGGCGGACGTGGCGCTGTCGAGGGCGCTGCTGGCCGCCGGCGCGGCAGCGCCGGCGAGGGCGCTCGCGGCGGGCGCGCTGCCGCGGCTGCTGCTGTCTGCGGCGGGAGGCGGGGGCAGGGCCGCGGCCGGGGAGGCGAGGCTCGCGCTCGCGGAGGCCGAGATGGCGATGGCGGGCAGCTGCGGCTCCCTCGCTGCTCGAGCTGCCGCTGCCAGCAACGGCGGCGGCGAGGAGGAGGAGGAGACCGACGAGAACGACACCTCTCCGTTCTTCTTCCCCGACCTCGAGGCCGCCGCCCACGACTGCGAGGCCGGGGGGGATTTCAAAAAAGCCGCAAGGGCCCACCACCTGGCCGCGATCGTCGCCGCAGCGAGCGGAAACACGCAAAGGGCGGACGCGGCGGCGGAGGGGGCGCTGCGGTGCAGGGAGAGGCTCGCAGAGGCCGTTTGAACGAAGAAAGAAATGTAAAAAAAACAAGTTTTTTTTGCTTGCATCGGGTTTTTTTTCAAATTCTCAAATTCTTTCTCCCTTCTCCTTCTCCTCTTTTTTTTACCTCCTCCCTCCTCCGCTCATGGCGCTCTCGGCGGCCAGCTTCGACAGGATCCCCTCCATCCGGTACTTCATCACGGGCTGTCCGCGGTGCGTCTTCTTCCGCAGCAGCGCGGTCTGCTCCTTCCGCCGCGCTCCCGCCGCGGCCGCCTGCTCTCGCCGGACGGCCGCCGCCTCGAGCGCCTCGAGCCGCGCCCGGGCTGCTTGCTCCTTGGCGTGCTCGTTTCTGGCCGCTATCCTCTGCAGGGTGTTGAGCGGCTTGTTGGTGCTCGAGTGGGGCCTGGTGTGATGGCTTTGGTGCTGTTGTGAAGGGGGAGGGACGGAGGAGGAGGCGACGGGAGGTGGCGGCGGCGGCGGGAGGCGTCGTCGTCGGGTCTGTTATTTGGTTTTTGGAAGGCAGGGAAGAGGAAAGAGGTCGGGTTTTTTTTCGATTTTCGATTTTTGATTTTTTTGATTTTCGCATGCCGCTCTCTCTTCTCTTTCTCTCTCTTCCTCTCTCTCACCTCTTCTTCTTCTCCTCTCCCTCCCTCAACGGCAGCATCAGCATCTATCGTCGCCCTCGCGATGCTACTAGGCACAGCCAGCTTGCCCTGGGCCTCCAGCCTGGCTTTCAGCTTTCGAAACTCGTTCACCCGCTTGGCGGCCAGGTTTGACGCCTTTTGCTTCGCGACGCGGGGGTCGTAGGTCGTCTTCTTCGCCCCGGCGAAGGCGAGCAGAGGCAGGGAGGAGCCATGGCGCGGGGCCTTCTTGCGTTGCTTGGCGAAGGAGGAAGACGGGGGAGGAGGGGCGGGCATCGAATGCTTTTTTTTGTCAATTGGCTAGGAGTCTTCACAGTGAGAAACGAAAGAGTGACTGCACTTTTTTTTCCCTCGAAGGACAAAAAAAAAAAGCAAGTCGTCATCCCTCTTTCTCTCCACCGGCTCTTTCTTGAGCCCCCCAATCGATCCCCCATCGCTCTCAGAGAGAGAAAAAGAAAAGGAAAGATAGCAGCAGCTGCTGGAAGGAGCGCGATGCCCGACACGGGAGCGAAGCGCAAGAGCCGTGAGGGAGGTGTCCGCGAAGGCGACGGCGAAGGCGACGGCGAAGGCGACGCCTTCGCGGAGGTGCAGGCGTGGCTCGACACCGTTCCTCTGATCTCCGTGGCTCCTCCAAAGCAGGTCCGTGCTGGGTGACTGTGAGAGAAGTATCGGGGGCCATCGTCCATGAAACGAGAAAGGCAGAGCCGGGTTAAGTTTTGACGACAAAGGACGATGCCATTCGTCGAAAGAGAAGAAACGCTGCGTCGTCTCCCTCCCCTCGCTCGCCCCTCCCTCTCTTTCTCTTTCTCAAGACCCCTTCTCCCTATTTCCTCTCTCCCTCTCGACCAATCAACCCCAAAAACAGGAGCTCTTTCAGCTCGAGCACGCAATGACCATCGGCCGCTGCCTCGAGGAGTTCGCGAAACGCAAAATCCTCAGCGCTCCGCTCGTCATCGAGCCGACGCTCGAGGACGACGCGCTCGACGAGGCTGGCGGCGGCGTGAGCCTCGCGGAGGAGGGCGGCGCGGCGGTGCCCGAGGCCGCGCCGACGCTGCTCGGCTGGATAGACACGGGGGACATCCTGCGCTCGTTCCTGCAGCACCTGGAGGACCACTTGGCAGAGGAGGCGAGAGCGGCGGCGACGGAGGGCGAAGGAGGAGGAGGAGTAGCAGCAGGAGGAGGAACCGGGGGAGGCGCTGAGAAGAAAGAGAAAGTTGAGAAAAAGAAAAAGGAGCTCCCGACCCGCATGCTCGAGCTGATGACGCTGCTCGAGAAGCTCGGCCCTTCGTTCGCGGCGAGGAAGCTCATCACCGTCTCTGGCGGGAAGGACAGGGCGCTGGTTTTCTCGGCCACGGCCAGCTCGTCGCTGCTCGAGGCGATGAGGGACCTTTTCCTGCCAAGCGGCAGGAACGAGAACCCTTCCTCCTCTTCCTCTTCTCGCTCGCCCTCCTCCCCGAGCGTCGTGCACCGCGTCGCGGTGTTTGACGGGCACGGCGCGATCACCCACGTCATCTCCCAGCTCGACGTCCTCCGGTTCCTGCTCAGGAACAGGGAGCGGTGGAGCTCGGTGTCGGGCAGGTCGATCGCGGAGCTGGGCCTGCTCTCGGGCAAGGCCCCCGTGCTCACGGTCGACCCGCACACCCCCGCGCTGCTGGCCCTGCGCGAGATGCGCGATGCCGGCGTGAGCGGCGCGGCGGTCGTGAGCGCGGGAGGGGGCCCGGCGGGGGGGGAAGGGACCGCGATCGCGAACCTCTCCGTCAGCGACCTGCGCGCTGTCGACCCGCGCCACCTCTCGGTCTTGGCCCTCCCCGTCGCGGAATTGCTGGCGCTGCTGCACAAGACGACCTATGTCGGGTAAGTGAGAATATTTTCTCACGCTCCTCTCTCTCTCTGTCTCTCTCTCTCTCTCTCTCTCTCTCTCTCTCTCTCTCTCTCTCTCTCTCTCTCTCTCTCTCTCTCTCTCTCTCTCGACTTCTCACGATCTTCTCTTTCTCTGTCTCTCTCTTTTCTCTCTTCTTCTCCTTCTGCCCCCCACCCCCTTTTTAACTTCACCAAAATTAAAACACGAAAATAGCTACTCCGCCGGGGGCTCCGCCGCGGCGGCGCACCCCTTCTTCGCGGGCGGGCGCGCGACGCCGGTGCCCTCTTTGTCGTCGGGCGGCGGCGGCGGCGCCCTTGCCGCGTCTTCTCCCGCGAGAGGAGGAGAAAATGGAGCAGGAGGCGGAGACACCGCCGCGACGGCGACGACGGAAGCAGCAGCCCCCGGAGAGGCCAAGAACGAAGGCGAAGAGACAGAGGGCGAAGCGAACGAGAACGAAAACGGTGACGACGACGACGTCAGGTTCATCGCCTGCACGCCCTCGTCGCCCCTCATCTCGCTCCTCGGCACCTTTCTGTCGAACTCTGTCCACCGAGTCTACGTCTGCGATGATTTGTCTTCTCCGAGGCCGACGGCGGTGGTAACGCCGACGGACGTGTTCCGCGTGCTGGCGGGGGTCTTTTGAAGGAGGAAAGAGAAGGGTTTAGAGATTTCGTTGAGGGAGTGTTTCTTGTTTTTCCCGAGAGAAGAGAAGGGACAGAAGAGAAGAAGATAGATTGTTTTTTTTTCGTTTTTGTCTGAATTTCACAACTTGCGTTCAGACGCAAGTTGTGTCGTTGTTCCTTCTCTCTTCCGCGTTCCTTCAAAGAATGGTCTCTTTTTGTTTTTGGAAGCAGCTACACACACACAAGAGCAACTCGACCCTCTCACTCTCTCCCTCTCTCTCTAAATGGCACACGAGAACAAAAAAACGAAAAACAATGGAATCGTTTTCCGGTTGAAGGAAAGAACACGTTTTTTAACTGTTTTTGTTCTCCCCCCCCTTCATTCTCCCTCTCTCTCTCTACTCCGACCTCCCGGCGTAGCTCTCAAACCCCTTGGCCCGGCAGTCGATGCCCACCATCGGCTCTCCGAGGTCCTGAGAGACCTCGGCGAGGACGGAGGGGTCCGCGTGGTGCGTCACAGCCTGAACGATCGCCCTCGCCCTCTTGGCGGGGTCGCCCGACTTGAAGATGCCGCTGCCGACGAAGACGCCGTCGACGCCCATCTGCATCATCAGCGCCGCGTCGGCGGGCGTGGCCACGCCGCCCGCGGCGAAGTTGACGACGGGGAGGCGGCCCAGCTGCTTGGTCTGGCGCACGAGGTCGACGGGCGCGCGGATCTCCTTGGCGTAGACGTAGATCTCGTCGTCGTCCATCGTCTGCAGGGCGCGGATCGCGCCCGTGACGGCGCGGGCGTGCTTGACGGCCTCGACGACGTTGCCCTGGGTTTGGTGAGGTTTCGGGTTTTTGAATGGGGGGGGGGGGAGGGAGAAGAGGGTGGGAGGAAAATGGGTGAGTTTTTTTCTTCTCGCGCCTTGCGCGCGCCTCCAGTCTGCCACCCGCCTCCGCC
>Ga0315289_10005038_pt1 | contig 19614 bp, 17 predicted proteins | sample YL17G11_40_MG_FD_203452 | JGI IMG/M metagenome (GOLD analysis project Ga0315289, IMG submission 203452) | Sediment microbial communities from Yellowstone Lake, YNP, Wyoming, USA - YL17G11_40 | ecosystem: Environmental > Aquatic > Freshwater > Lake > Sediment | place: USA: Wyoming | collected...
CGCGACGTCGGACAAAGTCTCGCGGAAAAGCCGCTCCTGTACGTGGCGCGACGTGACGAACGTGCCGTCTCTGCCGGAAAACGGCGAATCATTGGGAATGAAATTCATGGAGAGCGTGGGCGGGTCGATCTGCATGGGCGGCAACGGCCGCGGATTGACGGGATCGGTATAGGTGACGCCCACGGTCACTTCCTCCATGCCCGCCACGGCAACGACCTCGCCCGCCGCGGCGATTTCGATGGGCACTTTCTGGTTGGATTCGAACCGATAGACCTTGGTGATGCGCGCCGGCATGATCGAGCCGTCGCGCAGCGCCACCACGATGTCTTTATTGACATTCAGCGTGCCGTCGGTGATTTTGCCGATGCCCAGCCGCCCCAGATAGGGCGAATAATCGATGGAGCTGACCAGCATCTGCAGCGGAGCGTTGGGGTCGCCCGGGGGCGCCGGAATGCATTTGATGATCTTGTCGTACAGCGGTCCCAGGTCCCTGGGGTCTTCCGCCGGGTCGTCCAGCGCGTAGCCGTCCTTCGCCGATGCATAGACAACCGGGAAATCGAGGATATGGTCGGGCGCGCCGAGCTTGATGAACAGATCGAAGACCTGGTTCAGCGTCCAGTCGGGCCGCGCCGCGGGCTTGTCGATCTTGTTGATCACCACGATGATGCGCAGGCCGATGGCAAGGGCCTTTTTAAGCACGAAATAGGTCTGCGGCATGGGACCTTCCTGCGCGTCAACCAGCAGCAGGGCGCCGTCGGCCATGCGCAGAACGCGTTCCACCTGGCCGCCGAAGTCCGCGTGGCCCGGCGTATCGATGATGTTGATCCAGTAGCCGCGATACTTGAAGGAACCGTTTTTCGAGGCGATGGTAATGCCGCGCTCGCGCTCGAGATCGATGGAATCCATAAGCCGTTCGGCAACTACCTGATTGTCGCGGAACATGCCGCTCTGCTTGAAGAGCTGGTCCACGAGCGTGGTTTTCCCATGGTCAACATGGGCGATGATGGCGATGTTCCGGATATGGTGCGCTTCCATCCGACTCCCGGGAAAGGACCGGCATGCAATTATATCGCATACCGGTGCTAATGATAGATACTATCGGGCTGTGAGCAACGGATCGAAGAGCCAACGTGCGGGATGATTTCCATGCTGTGGGATCTTGCTTTCCCGGCTGCACTCGCCGGTGCCAAAATAAAAGCAGCACTACCGTCTGCGCAAGTGCGGGGCGTTCTGATTTATTTCTGCAGAGCGTGCCGACTCAGGCTGATGCGATAAAAATTCGCCGGTTCTTCGTACGTTCCGGTACGACCTCGTACCCGTGCGTACGCAATCCGGCGGATGGAAGCGCATCTGCGCCTGATATCGCGAAGCGCATAAGGGACTGAAATATCGAAAATTCCGACGAACATCCGATTTCCCTGGAATGATTGGCAAGCCCTTTGCATTACTAATTCCCCGAACGATCGATCGGCTAACTTCAACCATCAACCACAGGGAGTCTTTATGCGCATCGTGAATTGCATGATCGTAGCAGCGGCGGTCGCCGCATTGGCCACAAGCGCCATGGCCGGGGACCGGGTCGATAATCGTCAGGTCCGTCAGCGGGCGCGCATTGCCCAAGGGGCGGACAATGGTTCTCTTACCAAACGGGAAGACCGCAGGCTTGTCCGCGAGCAGCGCGCGATCAATCGCATGGAAAAGCGGGCCAATGCCGACGGTACCGTAACGCCGCGCGAAAACCGGAGGATTGCCAAAGCGCAGAACCGGGCAAGCCGAGACATCTATCGCCAGAAGCATGATGGGCAGATCCAAGGGGACAATCGGATCGATGCGCGGCAGGAGAACCAGCGCGACCGGATCAGAGACGGCGTGAAGGACGGGACCTTGACACGGCACGAAGCCCGGCGGCTGGCGCACGAGCAGCGTGCGGTCAATCGCGCGGAGCGTGCGGCCGAAGCGGACGGCAAGATCACCCCAGGCGAGCAGTCCAGGATTGACAATATGCAGGACAGGACAAACGCCGATATTTACAAGCAGAAGCATGATGACCAGAACCGGCCGAGTGCGCAAGGCGTAGAACCGGCGCCGGCGGAAAACAACGTCCAGTAATCCCCGATAGCGGGTTGAAATCAGTGTGCGGACAAGGGCGAACGCCCTTGTCCGCATGTTGGATTTTGTTCCTCGCAGCTACGACAGCCTCAACAAGACAAACGGCAAAGGCACGATCATCACCGCGCCGATGACCGACTCCGCGTCCGCTATCGCATCTGCAAGCATCATAGATAGCAAACGACATTACAGGAGTTCAACCCACCAGATATGCATGTGAAAATGATGGAATATCTTATTCATATTAAATAAGATAGGACGATTGACCAATATTGGTCAATGGGTATTGTCCAAACTTGGTCAGCGCTTAGCCGCAGGCGCAAATGGAATTTCTCTTCTCCCTGAAAACAGCAATACATTCCCGTGATTATACATCCCTGCTTTTATAGACACAGCCAATTCACTAACCATCAGCATAACACGCTGATATCAATTGTATTAAGATCATATCTTCGGCTGGCATGTCGCATGCTGTTTATTCGGATTGTAATCCATTTGCTGCCCAATAGCTGGCGGAAGATTGAATTCTTCGACCATATGGCATGCCTGGATTGCTAATCGGAGAGGCATTCCATGAAACCTTCAAATGAAAACATCCAGCGCGTGATTGAGGAATCAGGCAGACTCCTCCAGATTGCTGATACGGGTGACAGCGATCGTGAGGATGAAAGCTGCGGCGTGCTTTACGGTATTGTGCGCGATTCGGCGTATAAGATGAAATCGCAGGCGGAGCAGGAGCGCGAGAAGCATAGGAAAAAGGGCACGTGGAAATAGGAAACCCGGTTGGAATTAAATGGTTGAGCCCACGGAGCGATAATGCTTTTCCCGCTCGTTTTCCGGGCGCGCCAGAAACGCATCGACCTCGGCCAGCATGCTGTCCCGGTCGCCTGGCAATTTCCCCTGGACATTGAGGTAATTATTCGCGTGGTCGCACAGGAATTCGCTGGATATGCCGGACAAACCTGCAATCAGCCTGCGCAGCTCCAGCACGGTCCCTTCGGCGGCCTGCGGCATAAATCGCCCCGCGCGGACATCCGGAAGCAGCGGAGATTCCGCTGCGTCAATGCCATCCTCCGGGCCGTAGAGCCAGAGCCGGCGCACGCGGATGAACGCGGGGTCCATGGCTTTCAGCGCGGCGATGGTGCCGTCGATATGGCGCTGCCAATGATCGCCGCCGCCCAGCCCCAGGAGCACATAGGCCGACATTTCAATCCCGCATTCCCGGCACAGACGCGCGGCATCGGAAAGGGTGGCGGGGGTATGGCCCTTTTTATGGAACCTGAGCGTTTCGGGGTCGCCTGATTCCAGGCCGATATGCACGCGTGATAATCCGGCGTGCGCGCAACGCCGCAGGTCCGCAGGTCCCAGACGCCGGATGGTTGACGCGCGCGCATATGCGGTTATGCGCCGCAGGCGCGGCGCGCGCTGCTTGAGATGGGCGATGATCGCCGCGGTTTCGTCGGCCGGCCTGAAAAGCGGGTCGCTGTCGCCGATAAAGGCGGCAGTGCATGCGCTCAGACGCCGGGCGCACCAGTCGATATCGCGCTTGACATCCGCAACCGGTCGTATCGAGAATTCCGGTTCTCCCAGCGCGGGATACAGACCGCAGAATTTGCAGCGGTTCCAGTGGCAGCCGCGCACCGAGCGTATCAGCATGCTGCGGAACTCGCTGGGCGGGCGGATGATCAAAGCTTCGGGACGTTCGGATGTATGCATGATGATCCGGGGATTGCGGGCTTCAATGCATTATTTTACCTGCATGGTTTCAGTATATCATCGGAGCAGCAAAGGACGCACGCTATGAAACGGATCGGAGCGCATGTCAGCGCACAGGGTGGAGTTCAGAACGCGCCGGCCAATGCAACGGGCATCGGGGCGAAGGCTTTCGCGCTGTTCATTAAAAATCCGCGCGGCTGGGGCGATGCGCCGCTATCCACGGCCGCCATCGACGGGTTTCGCTTGGCCGTCGGCGACGAGGGTTTTTCGGCGCGGCATATCGTCCCGCATACCGGCTATCTCATCAACCTCGGCAGTCCCAGGCCCGACATGCGGAAGAAATCAGCGGCCTCGTTTCTTGACGAAATGAAGCGCTGCTCCCTGCTTGGACTCACCAACCTGAACGTGCATCCCGGGTCGCATTCCGGTGAAGAGGGCGAGGAGCGCTGTATCGAGCGCATCGCCGCCGGCGTTAATGCGGTGTTCGAAAAAGTGCGTGATGTGGGCGTGTTGCTGGAGATCACCGCGGGCCAGGGCGCGTCGGTGGGTTATACTTTCGAACATCTGGCGGCCATGATTGACAAAATCGACGACAAAAAGCGCATCGGCGTCTGCTTCGACACCTGCCATGCCTTTGCGGCCGGCTACGACATTTCGACGCCCGCGGGATATGCGGCGGTGATGAAAAAGTTCGATGATGTCATCGGCCTTTCGTATTTGAAAGCGCTGCACCTGAACGATACAAAAAAAGGCCTGGCCAGCCGCGTGGACCGGCACGAAAGCCTGGGCAAGGGAGAACTTGGGCTCGGGGCTTTCCGCGCTATCATGAATGATCCCCGGCTGGATGAGATCCCCATGATCCTTGAGACCGTTGACGATACAATATGGGCGAAAGAGATCCGGATGCTGTATGCGATGGCGGGGAAGAAGAATGGAGCAATGGAGTGATGGAGTATTGGAATGCTGGAAAGGCGGACGGTTGCGGGATTTGCAGTACTCCATTACTCCAGTACTCCATCAGCAATTACTCCACCGCATTCTGTTCCCGCAGCCTGCGCAGTTCGTCTTTGCGCCCCTGAATGCCCGCGCGCGCATCAAGATACTTGCCCTTGCCCGTGAGTTTGTAGCACTGGTCGAACAGTGATTCCGCTTTATCAAGGTCATCCGACAGTTCCGCGTACACGCCCAGGTTGTACATCGCCGCCACGCGGTCCTTGACCGCCTTGGCCGACTGGTCGTTGGCCGATTGCTCCCACAGGCCGCGGGCGTCGTCCATCATGCCGCGTTTGGCGTATTCGAGCGCCTGCTGCATGTTCCTTGCCGGGCCTTTTTCGAGCTTGCGGCTCTGGTAGACGTAGTAGGGCGCGATCTGCAGCACCGTTGAGGCCGCGATATTGTCCGCTGCCGCGTCAAGCGCCGGCCGCCATTCGGGCAGATTGGTGCAGGCCTCTTCGGGCGTGGGGCGTTCCGACACCAGACGGCGCGAAGACCGGTTGCTTTGCGCGGCAACAATGCGGCCCGTGGCGATCTCCACGATCCGGTAGTTTACGTCAAGCGAAACATGGCGCGTTGCGCGAAAAGCGCGGCGCTTGACATCCTGCTCCACTGTGACGGTTTTTCCCGAATCCCCGGGGACCTGCGTCTTCACTTGTTCCGTATATTCATACCATTCCCCCGCATCGGACATGGAATAGGCGCTCGAACCAAGCATGATCGCGTCCACGCCCAGCAGCTTGCCGATCTGCGCGGCTTGCGATTCGTCAACCAATCCGGTCATGGTCAGCCGGTGTTCGGCCATGATTTTTTCAAGTTGCGTGCGCTCCAGCACCTCATAAAACCCGTTCTGTACCAGGTCGGTGATGATTTTCGCGGAGATGGCGCTGCCGGGAAATGCGGTCCTGGGATCGGGCCGCGCGGGTCCGCCGCCGGTCTCAAGACCCAGCGTTTTCAGCAATGCCTTTTTGGCAATGTCTTCGAAGGACAGTTCTTTATTGCCCGCATCGTACCAGAATTTAAAGGAACCGGTGCAATCGAAATCAAACACGGCGATTTTTTTAAAGGGCGGGATGGACAGCTGCGCCGGCTTGAGCACGCGCATGTTGATATAGGTGGCGCAGCCAACGCACAGCAGCAGGGAAAAGAGCAGAGCCGCAGCGGCGATAGTGCGTTTCACAGGGTGCCTCCATATATTCCAAATAATATGAGTATACATTGCGGCTATCTGAATTTCCATTAGGGCCAGCGGCATGCATGAAAAGTTCTTGACTTATCAGGTCGCAATAAATCAGCTTTAGAGGTTCCCATACTAGAAAAGGAATCACCCGACAATGCCTGAGAATAAAAATAACGAGCTTTCCCATGATTCATCGAAGATCGCAATTTTCAAGGGCCATGAGATCCGAAAAATTCTCTATAATAACGAGTGGTGGTTTTCGGTGATTGATGTGGTCGGCTAACTTACTGATAGCGCAAACTCCCGGGATTACTGGTTTAAAATGAAAATCCGGGAGAAAGACGATTCTGGAGTTGAACTGTCGACAATTTGTCGACAGTTGAAATTGGAGGCGCCAGACGGCAAATTGCGAGAAACCGACTGTGCCAACACCGAAGGCATCTTCCGCATCATTCAATGAAGGATTGGACAAACCTTCCTAAAATCTTCGCGACCACTACCGTATCCCCAGTTCCTTCAGCTTCCGCGACAGATTGGATTGCGCCATGCCGATGGCGGCTGCGGCGGCGGTGATGTTGCCGGTGTTTTTTTCCAGCACCGCGGCAAAATAATCGCGCTCGAATTTTTCGCGGGCAGCGCGTGCGTCAAGGCCGCTGTAATCGGATGCCGGCGCCAAAGGGCCGGAACCTGTCTTTTTGCCGATGGCCTGTTCGATGGTCGCCGCATCGATCTCCCGGCTTTCGGAGAACACGGCCGCGCGCGTGACAATGTGCTTGAGCTCGCGGACATTGCCGGGAAAGTCGTGGCCGCGCAGCATTTCGACGGCGCCGGCCGAGAACCGCCGCTCGATGGCCATGTCCGCGCACACGCCTGCCAGAAGGTGCTCCGCAAGGAGCGGAATGTCTTCGCGCCGTTCGTCAAGCGCCGGCACGCGCAGAATGAAGGCGCACAGCCGGAACCAGAGGTCGTGGCGGAATTTGCCCTCTTTGACAAGCTGTTCGAGGTCCTTATGCGTGGCCGCCACGATGCGGACGCTTACGGAGATCTGGCGCGTGCCGCCCAGGCGCACGAAACGGCCGGATTCCAGCACGCGCAGCAGTTTTGCCTGTATCTGCAGGTCCATGTCTGCGATCTCGTCTAAAAAGAGCGTGCCGCCGTCGGCCTGCTCCATGCATCCCGAGCGCGGCGCATGCGCACCGGTAAAGGCGCCCTTTTCGTGGCCGAACAGTTCGTCCTCGGCCAGATTGACCGGCATGGAGGCCGCGTTGGTGGCGATGAAGGGCCCGTGGCCGCGGCTTCCGGAAAAGTGCAGGGCCCGCGCCACCAGCTCCTTGCCGCAGCCCGAAGGGCCGGTGATCACCACCGGCTCGCTTATGCCGGCAAGCTTGTCGATCTGGCGGTACAGCCGCTTCATGATATCCGATGTGTAAATGGCCCGGGGACAGGATTCCCTGCCCTGATTTTGCGCGCGGCTGCGCAGGCGCATCGTGTCCAGCGCATTGCGCACGCAGGCGCGCACCGGCACCAGGCGCAGGGGCTTTTCCATGAAATCATGGGCGCCCAGCCTGAACGCCTCGGCGGTCAGGGCCACCGTGCCGTGGCCCGAGATGATGATAACCGGAAGTGAAGGCATATCGGCCTTGATCTGCTTCAGCAGGTCCAGTCCGTTTTCCGCGCCGATTTTGATGTCAACGATCGCCAGATCGATATCACGAGGGGCAAGCAGCGCGCGCGCCTGCGCCAGGATTTCCGCGCATACGGCCTCATGGCCTTCATCCGCGAGTATCTCGGAAAGGCTGGTGCGGATATCGGCTTCATCGTCGACGATCAGGATACGTGCAGGCTCCATTATAATCCTCCCATTTTTCTAATCGAGTGTACGCTCGATTTGCGGCACAGCGGCCGGCAATGAAATCACAACCGTGACCCCGTGGTCTGCCTCGCGGACGCTCGATGCGAGCGTTACGCTTCCGCCCATCGTTTCGATGATGCGCTTGACAACAGGTAAACCAAGCCCGGTGCCGCCCTTTTTGAAACTGACATACGGCAGCCAAACGCGATGCACCTGCTCCCGGGGAATGCCGGGTCCGTTGTCGCAAAGCACCATGCTCACGCGGCCGCCTGATTCCGCGACGGTCGCCCGCATCTCGGTCGCCCCGGCCTCCAGCGCGTTTTTCAGAATATTCAAGAGCGCCTGATTCAGGAGATAAGGATCGGCCATGGCTTTTCCCGCCCCGGAAACCGAGACCGAAAGCCTGCCGGCCAGGTCCTGCGCCACGGCCGAGACCGCCGCCGCCGCATCGAGTTCCCGGGGCGTGGCGTCGGGTTCCCTGGCAAAGCTGCGGAACTGGTTCACCAGCCGTTCCAATGCGTCAATCTGCGCATTCATGCGCTCCACCAGGCGCTTGAGTTCGTCATGGGAAAGCGGTTCGCCCAATGCGGCCTTCTCTTCCATGCGGTCAAGGGTCAGGCGGATGGGCGTGAGCGGATTTTTTATCTCGTGCGCCATCACGCGCGCGATGTCCTGCCACGCCTTTTCCATGCCCTGCAACCTGGCCTGTTCGCGAAGCGCGCCCAATTCGTCGTGCAGGGCGATGACCGCGGCCTCAACGGTGCCGAGCGCGCCGCCCGAAACCCGGCCGATCGTTGCTACCTCACCTTTGCCGATCCGCTTGACAGACGCAGCAAGGTTTTTAAGCGGCCGCGTAAGCCGCTTGAGCGTCCAGAACGCGAACAGCAGGAGCGCCGCGAACAAGACCACGGAAAAGGCAAGGATCGCCGCCTGTTGTTCGCGCACGATGGTGGGGATCAGGGCCCGCCATTGGCGGTGACGTTCGAGCGCGGCGATGATCGCGGCGTGTTCATCGGGTTGCGATTGCGCAAGGCGCGCGTGCAGCAGCGTGTCAAGCGACGGGTCCACGCTCTGTTGCAGCGTGTCGGTAAGGTGGACCACGAAAAACCGCTGCACCGGCCAGGCAAACGCCGCAAACGTCGCCGCCGCGATGATCAGGATCTTCCATTCCAGTTCCAGTTTTTTCCACATACGCGCGGACCGCACTATTTCAGGGTGATTGTGGTTCCGATTTTCTTCTGTCCCCAGATTTGCGACATGTCAACGGTCCTGCCCAGGCGTTCCGCGCGGCTGGGCAATAACTCGGCTTCCAGCCTGCACGCTGACGCCGTGGGCCGGATGGCAATGCTCCATCGGGCATACTCGCGCAGGGCCAGCAGGATCTGGGGATATTTTTTAAGGGTGGACGGTTCACGGGGAAGGGCGGTCACCATTGAATCGCAAAACGAATAGGTATAATCCGCGATATCGCAGCGCAGTGTGCGGATGAAGACCATCGTATCGCCCGCATCGGTCATTGCGCTCAGGCGGAAACGCAGCGGAATGCCGGCGTCGACCAGATCGGACAGCTCCTGGCTCCATGAGGTTTGCAAAGCGCATTGGACGACGCAGAGCGTGTCGCCCGAAAATTGCGCCGCGGCCCTGAGTGTGGCGTCATCGCCGCCAGGCGACAGCCACTGGCCTAAAACAAGGAAAAGGCCTAAAAAGCCCTCTTTGGCGGATTCGAACATGAAAACTCACGACGCGGCCGATGGAATTGGTGACTCGGAGCGCCGGATGCGGGGCCCGAAACCGCCACTCCGTCAACCGAGATTGCCGAGTACCAGACGCAGGCGCACGCCCGGATTGACGGTAAAGAACCCGTCGGTCACCGATTGCATGCTGCTGTTGCGCAGACCTTCCGACGAAATGAAACATGGCGCCGCCACCTGCGCGCCCACGTGCATCCACGAGAGCAGCGACCAGGTCATTCCCACGTGCGCTTCCGCCAGCATGAATGCGGAGCCGACCGCGCCCAGATGCGGCCCGCTGTTGTCTCCTATGTCAAAGGCGCTCGCGCTGGTGGAGAGCTCGATGCCCATGCCGCCGGCGCCGATCATGCCGCCCGCGAACCAGTTGACGCGGTCCACGGCCCACGCTTTTTCCAAAAGGAGCGCGCCCATACCGATCCCCGTGGAAAGCCGGTAGCTGGTGTCGTTGACGGTATGAAAAAACGACTTGCTGCCGCCCCAGCCGCCCGCGCCGATGCGCACCCCGTAGCCCACGCCGCCGTAGGCAACGCCGCCGTTGAACACCATGGGCGCCCAGCGATGGTCGATGGTAAAGCCGATGGAATCGCGCAACAGCGACGAATTGGCGATCAGCTCCTGGACCGGCTTGAAATCCACGGCAAAAAATCCCGGCTCCGTGCCGGCGCAGCCGCCATAGCCGCGTTTGCGCGATGATGCGGTTGTGCCGCCCGCGGCAGGGCCGGTGATGGAATTGACGGTCTGCTGCGTCACCACCAGCACGGTGTCCCGGGCCGACCGCGCGGCATGGGCGACATCCATGGCCGCGCGGCGCACATCGTCCACGGCCTGATGCACGCTTTTCGCAACGCGATCGGCAACATCGTCCAGATCGTCTTCGATATTTTCTATGCTGTCGTCAATGGCGTCGCCGCGGTCCTCCAGGCTGTCGATGGCATTGTCCGCGCGGTCGCGCGATGCTTTAAGCGAATCGATTTCAACGCCCAGGTGCGTCCGTTCCGCCTTGAACGCGGCGAGTCGCGCCGAATCGGAGGCGATCTGATTGACGGATAGACTGTCCGCGGCACAAGCGCCGGACAGGGCCGCGTGCGCCGCGAAGATGCCGGTGAGAAGGGATGGAAGAATGCCACGCATGATGTCCCCTGCTTTCATGGCCAAAGCCGGTTTTGCGCCGGCTTCGACATTAAATATAGTTCCCGTTACCACAATCGGTTACCGCAGAGTGCGGGCCGAGGTCAACCCAGTGTGCCGAACATGATCCGCACCTGCAGAAGCGGGTTGAAGGAAATAAAGTCGCCGGTCTGACCGCCAAAGCCGTCGGACGAGATGAACACCGGCAGCGATACATTCGCGCCGGCATGCACGAACGTCCAGAACGTATAGGTGAACCCGCCATGGAGTTCCACGCAGGCGAAATGCGCGCTGGCGGTCGCTCCTTTTTCGGCATCGATGTCGACGTCGGAGAAGAAGGTACGCTCGTTTTGCTGGAAAATCGAGCGTGTGATGTCAATGTTTCCGGCGCCCACGTAGCCGCCGCCCAGGTAATTCATACGGTCGTCCACGAACGCCTTTTCAATAAGGAACCCGCCGAAGTGGATATCGGTTTTAAGCGATACAATCGAGTCGTTATAGACGTTCGATACGAACGTGCGGTGTCCGCTCATGCCCACGCCGCCCAAACGCACGCCGTTGCCCACGCCGCCATATCCCATGCCGCCGTTCATGATGAGCGGCTCGAACCATGGGTTGATCTGGAAAGAATAGCCGGACAGCTTACTGTCGTAGGTGATAAAATCGCGCAACGGTCCGGTGCAAAGCGCCATGACCCCGAACGCCGGCCCGCCCGACCCGCCCCAGCCTTTGGCGCGAAGCTCGCTCATTTTGCCGCGCCAGCCGCACAGCGCCTGCTCGACATGGGGTTTGTCGATGACATACACCGTGTCCCGGGTTTCCTTGACAACTACGAGCCCGCCCGTGTCCGGCCGGGACGCCGCGGCCGCCGGCTGATCCACGGAATCCGCGGGTGACTGCGCGCAGACTGTTGCGCATATCGCGGCTGCTGCTATCATGGATAATGCCTTCATGGTTCCTCCCGTCATATGGTTTTCTCTTGCTGTTTTCTCGCGTTTTTCATGGCTGACCTCCGACCTCTGCCGCTCTGACCTCTGCTTTCTAACCCGCTTTCCCGAACAAAACGCGCATCCTGATCCCCGGGCTGATGGTATAAAAGTCACCAAAGCCGTTGCCCGTGACGAACCCGTCCGGCGCATAGCTTAGCAGCACGAACCCTTCCAGGGCCAGGTGCGCGGCGGGCGAAAGAGACACCGTGGCGCCGGCATGCAGGTCGCCGATGATCAGGGGCGCAATCGCAAAGCCGTTGTTATCGCCCTTCCAGTTGAGCGAATCGTCGCCGGTGTTGACAAAGAGATCGCCGCGCTTGACTATCTGCTTATGCATCATATACGCGCCGCCGCCGAACATGAACCCGCAGAACATGTTGAATCCCGGGAACTCGAAAGCCTTTTCGCCCAGGAACCCGGCATACATGGGGATCATGCGCAGGATGATCGTGGCATTGTATCGCAGCGTGTCCCCGCCGGCGGTGTCCGGCGGCAGCACGCGCTCAAATGAATCGGGGCTGTGGAATTCACGGTATCCAACCCACCAGCCGCCGCCTGCGCGGAAACCGGCGTCGCTCACGCGGGAATAGCCCAGGCTGCCGAGCATCGCGCAGAAATTGCGGTCGAATGGGAAATCCAGCTTTTTCATATCAGGCTCAAAATTGCGGATACGGGTGAGAAATTTTTCATCAAGCCAGATGATCTGCGGGGCGAATGCAGCTGAGTGGGCCGTTTTATGCTCGCAGCATTCATCCTTCGCATCGCGGCAATCCTGGTCTTTGATGGAATCGCAGGGATCGTCGCAGTCATGATGGGCATATGCCGGAAGCGCGAACATCAAGCCGGCTGTTGCGATCAGAAAGGCAATGGAAGGTTTCATCGGACAACTCCTTGGTTAAGGGTCTCGGCTATGATGGAATAAAACATCAAATGACGTGCCAACGGCGGGCATTGGATTTAACCTCTTGGGATATTGGAAGTTACGGAATGCTTTCAGAAAACCGGAGGTTAGGATCAAGATGCAGCATATCAGAAGGATATATGCACGACATCTATTTGGGATCATGATTCCAAACAGCCGGCCGTGACGCGGGAAGGGTCCGGACGCAGGCAATGGCGCCCGGGGACACAGCGCCTGCGGATTTCCCTATGAACAATTGACGGTTGCGGCGGCTTCCCGATAATGCCGATACGCAGGTTCCGGCTTGACGCTATCGATAAACGTGCTGTATTTTGGGCATAGGGGATTGCGGCCTTAATAGAGTGAATACAATTTCAAGAGATTTCAGGAAACATCAGAATAATCAGGAAACCCTTTTCCGGGAGGTGTGCCGTGCTGCTTCGACTCGCGTGCCTCTGGGCGATCATTGGCGCGTCGTACTGCGGAGCCATGCAAACCTGGCTGACCGGTGACGCTGCAGATGTTACAACCACAACGACACAGGGATCGGTACTCATGGGAGGTGGCAGCGACGTGCTCTCCGCCTTCCAATGGATGACGCGGAAGTCAGGAGGCGGCGACTTCGTCGTGATCAGGGCAAGCGGCTCCAACGGGTACAATGACTGGGTATACAACACCGTCGGCGGCGTGAACTCGATCGAGACGCTGCTGTTCGAGTCAAGAACCGAATCCAGTGATTCCACCGTGGTGCGGAAGATCCGCAATGCAGAGGCGCTCTTCATGGCTGGTGGCGACCAAGCCGCGTATGTCGACTACTGGAAAGACACGCCTGTCGAGAACGCAATCAATTACCTCATTAAAGTCAAGAAGGTTCCGGTGGGCGGCACGAGCGCGGGCTGCGCGATCATGACGCCCTGCTATTTCGGCGCGACTGCCGGCGCACCCACGTCCGATGAGGCACTTGCGGATCCGATGCAGAGTTCCATCAGCAATGGCATCGGCATCGATGACTTCCTTGACCCGCCGTATCTGGCCAACACCATCAGCGACATGCATTATCTGACGCGCATGAGGCAGGGACGCCATGTGGCGTTCATGGCCTGCCTGGCCACGAGAGGCGTTCATGACGTGAAGGGCATTGCCGAGGATGAAGCCACGGCCGTGTGCATTGACAGCGACGGAAAAGCGTACGTCTACGGCTCTAGTACCGCGTTCTTCCTCCGGCAGTACTGCCAGGGGCCTGAGACCTGCCGGTCCGGTCAGCCCCTCACGTGGCAGGGAGGCGTCAAGGTATACAAGGTCGCGGCCAACACCACGGGCAATCGATACCTTGACCTTAAAGACTGGCAAGCGGGAAGCGGTGGAACCTGGGAGTACTGGACGGTGAGAGCGGGCACACTCACCATGGGAACGACAAAGCCCTTTGCCTGCGCGACACCCGTCGTGGCGCCGCCGGCGGGCTTGCACGCCGATGGCGGCGCTGCGGCATTGCCGGGAGTCTGGACGTCCATGCTGGGACGGATCATGCCCCCTCGGGTCGTCGGCAGGGCGGTTGACGGCTGCGGTGCGATTCATCTGCGTCTGGTTCCGGCGCCCTGCCCACACTGACGTCGCGCGCGCCACAGTAACTTCTGTCTGCAGTTTTATTGGCAAAGTTGGTTGTGTCTTTCAGTTCTACTTCATATCACCCATTTGCATTTTTACGCCAGCTTTATGCAATCCGGGCTAATGTCCCTCCTTACCTATTGTCGGTCAATCCTTATCAATCCATATCAAGTCGACCGATTCTCCCTGGAAAACCTTGCCGACGTTAATCCGCTGAAAAAGTATGAAATCCTATTTCGGTATTTGCCGAAACATGTGCTCGATGCTTCCCTTCCCGCAGTTGGAAGACCCGCTGTTTCAAAGGCCGCGCATCCGCACCTTCATGTGATTCTCGATCAGCTTGTGCACGAGTATCTGGAAGGGGATTCCCGCGATGCGATGCGAGCGCTCCTGGTGCTTATCATGACCTATCTGCGGCGGCAGCTCCGACAACAGAAAACCGCCGGACCTGCTGCGGCAATTGCCGCTTCGTATCAACACATTGACGGTGGTCCGACCCGTTTGCAGCCCGTTCAGAAATAATCCGAATTCCAGCATTCCATTTTGAAATTCCGCGCGGAGATGACTATTTTTTCTTGGCTTGCGTTTTCATGGAATGGCCGTCCCTTATGCCGTGCTTTCTTGCGATAATCCTTGTCATATGCGCTTCCCTGGCGCAGGCCCGGGAATCCGTTTCAAGGCCCGCATTGTCCGCTGCCGAACGAGTATGGCTTGCGGCGCACCCTGTGATACGGGTGGCCCCTGATCCGGACTTTCCGCCCATCGAATGGTTCGACAAATCCGGGGAATTTCGCGGTATCGCGGCGGATGTCGTCCGGCGCGTGGAAGAGCATCTGCGGATCCGCTTTAGCATAGTCCGCTGCCCGTCATGGGACTCGGTGCTTGCCCGTGCGCGCGCCCGTGAGGTTGATATGCTTTCCGCGGCAGCACAGACGCCGCAGCGCTCCGAATACCTGCTTTTTACCGGGCCGCACATCACGCTCCCCGGCGTGATTATCACTCGTAAAGATGCCGGCGGGACCATGTCGCTGTCCCGGCTCGCGGGAATGCGCGTGTGCGTGGTGTCGGGCTATCTGTGGCAGGAGTTCATCGCACGCGATCACCCCCGGATCATCCTGGACCCGGTGCCCGATATCCAGACCGGCCTGCGCAAAGTATCGTTCGGCCTTGCCGACGCCATGGTGGAAAACGTGGCCACGGCCGTGCAGGTGATCGAGCAGGAGGGCATCCCCAATCTGCAGGTATCGGGCGAAAGCGGGTATTCCACGAAGCTGTCGTTTGCCATACGCAAAGATTGGCCCGAGCTGCGGTCCATACTTGACAAGACGCTTTCGGCCATCGGGCCCGCGGAACGGAAGGCCGTGGTCGACCGCTACATTCATCTCAGCCGTTTGACCATGGTGCCGCGCAGGGTGCGCGTGGTGGTCGGCGCCGTTGCCGGCGCGGTCCTTCTGCTGATCTGCGTCATCATCACCTGGAACCATCTGCTGCAGCGGCGGGTGCGCGTGCGCACGGCGCAGCTGGAGCATGAGCTGGCGGAGCGCCGCCGCGCGGAGGCGGCGCTCCGCGCTTCGGAAACCAAGTTCATCGAAATGGTGGAAAACGCCAACTCCATCATCCTGCGCATGGACACCGGCGGGAATGTCACCTTTTTCAACCGGTTCGCGGAGGAGTTCTTCGGATTTACCAAAGCGGAAATCATCGGCCGCAACGTGGTGGGGACCATCGTGCCGCCGGTGGATTCGGCAGGGCAGGACCTGGCGGCCACGATGCGGGACCTGGGCGCGCACCCCGACCGCTATGCCGCGAACCAGAACGAAAACATGCGCAAAGACGGCAGCCGCGTATGGGTCTCGTGGTCCAATAAGCCGATACGCAATGCGGATGGCCGCATGACCGAACTCCTGTGCGTTGGAAATGACATCACGGCGCTCAAACAGACCCAGGAGGCGCTGCGCACGGAACGCGATTTCAATTCGGCCATTTTCGACACCGCCGGCGCGCTGGTGGTGGTGCTGGACCCCGCTGGCCGCATCGTGCGCTTCAACCAGACCTGCGAAAAACTCACCGGCTACGCTTTTGCCGAAGTGAAGGGCCGGCCGTTCTGGGAGTTGTTTCTGTTGCCCGGCGAAATGGAGACCGTCAGGGCGCGTTTCGACCGTCTCATCGCCGGCGATTTTCCCAACCAGGGGGAAAACCACTGGAAGCTTCGGGACGGCGGCAGGCGCCTGATCTCCTGGTATAACACGGCGATCGTCGATGCCGCCGGAAAAATCGGGCATATCGTTTCCACGGGCATTGACATTACAGAACACCGTCGCGCCGATGAAGAGCTCGAGCGCCATCATACCCGGCTCGAGGAGCTGGTGCGCGATCGTACGGCCCGTCTTTCGAGCACGGTCGAGCAGCTCAAGCGCGAAAGCGAGGAACACCGCAAGGACGAAGACGCGCTGCGCGAATCCGAGCGGCGCTACCGGTTCCTTTTCGAGCAGAGCCCGGCGGGAAACATCATCATCGGCATTGACGGGAAGATCAAAGACATCAATGAATATTTCCTCAACAATCTCGGGTACGCGAAAGACGAGGTCATCGGGAAGCCGGCCGTGGAATTCATCGTTCCCGAGGAACGCGGGCGCGTTGCGGACACGCTTAAGCAGCGCATGGCCGGCGTTTCGGTGCCCGAGCGGGACAACGGGGTGCCGGCGAAAGACGGTTCGGTCCATTACATCGTTTTTTCCAGCGGCCAGACGCAACTTTACGAAGGAGACATATTCCGGGCGATCCTCATCACCGGTATCGACGTGACCGACCGCAGAAAGGCCGACGCCCTGGCCCGGCGCCAGCAGGAGCAGCTTGTGCAGGCCGACAAAATGGCTTCGCTGGGCATTCTGGTCTCGGGCGTTGCGCATGAAATCAACAATCCCAATAATTTCATCATCCTCAACAGCGACAATCTGCGCGACGTGTGGAAGGACCTGCAACCGCGACTGGACCGTCAGCGCGACGAGCACGGCGATTTTCAGGTTGCCGGCCTGCCCTACGGCGAAGTGCGGGAGGAGATGGCCCGGCTCATCGACGGCATCGGCGACGGCGCCAAGCGCATCCGCGCCATCGTGCAGGGGCTCAAGGATTTCGCCCGCCAGGAGCCGGGCGACCTTGAGCAGCTTGTGGATGTCAACGAAGTGCTGCGCGCCGCCACGCTCATCCTGAGCAATCTCATCCGCAAATCCACCGACCGCTTCGTGTACGACCTGCGGCCGGATATCCCCAAAGTAAAGGGTAATTTCCAGAAGATCGAACAGGTGATGATCAACCTGATCACCAATGCCTGCCAGGCGCTTACGGCGCGCGCGCAGACGATCACCGCCGTTACGCGCGCGTCCGGCGGCTGCGTGTCGACGGTCATCCGCGACGAGGGCGTGGGCATTCTGGCGGAAAATATGAAGCACATCATGGACCCGTTTTTCACCACCAAGCGCGATTGCGGCGGCACGGGCCTCGGCCTTTCGATTTCCTACAGCATAGTCAAGGAACACGGCGGCGACCTGCGCATCGAATCGACGCCCGGCAAAGGAACGGTGGTGGAGGCGGTCTTTCCGGTCGCGGCGCCGCGACTATAGCCATGGGAGCCGAAATGTCCGAAGCAAACCGCTATCCCCGGGACCCGGTCCTTATCATCGACGATGAACCGCAGTTCCTTCAATCCGCGTCGTTTTCGCTGCGCACGGCGGGCATCACCAATATCGCCGTGATCAACGACAGCCGCGAAGTTCCGGCGTTTCTGGAGGCCACGCCCGTGTCGGCCGTGCTGCTTGACCTGATGATGCCGCATGTCACGGGCCGCGATCTGCTCCCCGCGATCGCGCAGAAACATCCCGGCGTGCCGGTGGTGGTTATCACCGCGGTCAACGAGGTCGAGTCGGCCGTGGAGTGCATGCGCGCCGGCGCCTTCGACTATCTGGTCAAGCCGGTTGACAAGACGCGCCTGGTCACCTGCGCCCAAAAGGCGCTCGAACACCGCGAGGTGCGCGCCGAAAACGCGCGGCTTAAAGAAAGCCTGCTGTCGCAGCGGCTTTTTCGGCCCGAGGCCTTTGAAGGGATCATCACGCGCAACGCGGCCATGCTTTCGCTGTTCCGCTACATCGAGGCCGTTGCGCCGTCGGGCCAGCCGGTGCTGGTAACGGGAGAAACCGGCGCGGGCAAGGAAGTGATTGCGCGCGCCGTGCACCGCGCATCCGGCCGCACCGGCCAGTTCGTGGCGGTCAACGTTGCCGGCCTGGACGACAACCTGTTTTCCGACACCCTGTTCGGCCATGTGCGCGGCGCCTTTACCGGCGCGGCCGCGGCGCGCGATGGCCTGGTCTCCAAGGCCGGCAACGGCACCATATTCCTTGACGAAATCGGCGATCTGGCAATGGAGTCTCAGGTCAAGCTCCTGCGCCTTTTGGAGGACCGCACCTACTATCCCATCGGCGGCGATGCCGCGCTCACCTCCACCGCGCGGGCGGTGGTGGCCACCAACCGGGGCCTGGACGCGCTGCGGCGCGAAGGGAAATTCCGCCCCGACCTGTATTATCGATTGTCAACGCACATGGTCCGCATTCCGGCCCTGCGCGAGCGCGCGGAAGACATTCCGTTCCTGGTGGAGCATTTTCTGGCGCAGGCCGCGGAAGAGACGGACAAAAAGAAGCCGACCGTGCCCCGGGAACTGGCCACGCTGCTTTCCACTTTCGCGTTTCCCGGCAATGTGCGCGAGCTGCGCGCCATGGTGTGGGACGCCATGAGCGTGCATCAGGGCGGCATCCTCTCCATGGAGCCGTTCCGGAGTCGCATCGGTCAATCTCGCGAAGGCGCCGCCGCCCGGCCGGGGGAACCCGGCGGCGCAAACAAACGCCTGCAATTCCTGGATGAGCTGCCGACCCTCGACGAGGCCGGGGACCTGCTGGTCGCCGAGGCGCTCAAGCGCGCCCGGAACAACCAGTCCATTGCCGCGCAGATGCTGGGCATCACGCGGTCGGCGCTGAATAAGAGGATCAACCATCCCAACGGCCGGCCGTGACGCGGAAAATCGCCGGACACCGGTAATGGCGCAAGGGGCATGGTTTCCCCGGATCCTTCCATGAAAAATTGACGGTTGCGGCTGTTTGCCGATGCTTCGTTCCGGCTTGACACTATCGATAAGCGCACGGTATTTTGCGTACAGGAGAGTGCGGTCGATCATGAAGGCCTGGAAGGCATTATCGCAAGCGTTGAGCCGGGATAAGGGACCGAGCTTCTAAATAGAATAACCGATATATCCTTTAAGTAAATATTGGATATACCGGTTAAGAAAATAGTGAATATTGAGATTGCTGTGTGATAGCTGTTATACATTGAAGAAATACCAGATA
>Ga0315289_10005040_pt1 | contig 19603 bp, 18 predicted proteins | sample YL17G11_40_MG_FD_203452 | JGI IMG/M metagenome (GOLD analysis project Ga0315289, IMG submission 203452) | Sediment microbial communities from Yellowstone Lake, YNP, Wyoming, USA - YL17G11_40 | ecosystem: Environmental > Aquatic > Freshwater > Lake > Sediment | place: USA: Wyoming | collected...
GCCCGGCCCAGATCTACGATAGCAACGGACCGGCACTTGCGGCCCAGGCGCGGGCGGCCGGCGCCGACGTGCGCAGGCTCGCGATCGCGCGCGACACCCTGCCGAACCTGCTTGAGCTCCTCGAGGTGGCGGTGTCCTGGGCCGACGTCGTGGTGCTCAGCGGAGGCGTTTCCGTGGGAGCGCACGACCACGTGAAGCCCGCCTTCTCGACGCTCGGCACACTGTCCCTCTGGCGGGTGGCGATCAAGCCCGGGCGTCCGTTCGCATTCGCCCGGGCTCGCTCGGGCGCGCGCGACGTGGCGCTCTTCGGGCTCCCGGGGAACCCCGTGAGTGTCTTCGTCACGTTCGAGCTCTTCGTGCGGCCCCTGTTGCGGGCCCTGGCCGGCCACGCCCGGCTCTTCGACCGGCCGGTCCGCCACGCGCGTCTCGTCGAGCCGCTCGCAGGGTCGGCCGGCCGGCTGACCATCGCCCGCGTCGTCCTCGAACCCGACCCCGCCCGCCCGGACGGCCTCGTGGCCCGGTCATCGGGCGGGCAGGACTCGTACATGCTGTTGTCGCTCGCGGCGGCCAATGGGCTTGCCTTCGTCCCCGCGTCGCTCCCGGCCGGGGCCGACGTGGTCGTCTGGGAGCTCGGGACGGCCTAGGTCCCACCGCTCATGGGCGGGTAGAGGTCGAGGCGGTCGGCATCTCCCACCCGTGCCTCGGGGAGCGAGACGACCGTCCGGTTGACAGCCGCAATGGCGATCTCCGCCTCCGGGACGCCCAGCTCGCGGATCAGGTCGAGGAGCGCCGTCTCGGCCTCCAGGTGCACCTCGAACCACGACCGCTTCTCCCGGTCGTAGAAGGCGAGGTGGCCGCCGAGGTGGACCTCCATCAGCCGCGGGCCGCGCCGCCGCCCCCGCCGGCACCGCCCCCTGCGCCGGCCGCGGTCCACTCGAGCCCGAGCGCCCGGAGGCGCCCCTCGGTCGGCGCGCCCGTGACGGGGTCCCAGCCCTTGAGCAGGTAGAGGTTCGTGAGGGCCTGCTCGAAGTCGTCCCGGGCGATCGCCGTGCCCGCCAGCGCCCCGTTCTCGAGCGGGGTGAAGAGCCGGTCCGGGAGCCGGTCGTCGGCCCGGGTGAAGCCCTCCCGCACGTTGAAGACGCGGGCCATGTTCACGGCCCGTTCGCCGACCTCCAGCAGCTCGTCTGCCGTCACGTCCCAGCCGGTCGCGGCGCGCACGGCCGTCAGCACGTCGGCCACCTGGATGAGGGAGCGCGGGGCGGGGCCGAAGAAACACAGGCCGAGGACCTTCTCGGCGCTGTTCCAGCGCTCGCTCGTGTACCAGATCCGGACCTTCTTCTCGCCGAGGTCGAGCGCCCCGGTCGGCTCGGTGATGCCGAGGTCGGCGACCGACCGGAACGGCACCGACTCCGGGTTCACGAAGAGCGGATCGTGGAAGCCCACCAGGTGGTCGGCGCCGGCCTCGTTCGTGGCGTAGCCGAGCCCCACCCCCACTTTGCCCCGCGGCTCGTGCATCGGAAGCTCCTGGCCCTTCACGTGCATGGCAAAGGACGGGGCGTCGCCCCCGATCGTCTCGGCCGCCCGCTGCGAGCCCTGGGCGAGCAGCTCGCCGAACCCGCTGCGGTCGGCGATGCGGACGACGAGCTCCAGCAGCACATCGGCATTCCCGAAGCGCAGCTCCAGGCCGTCGGTGTCGCCCGGTCCGATGAGGCCGTGCTCGAAGCACTCCATGGCGAAGGCGATGGTCCCGGCCGTCGAGATGACGTCGAGGCCCAGCTCGTTGCACAGCTCGTTGGCCCGGGCGACGGCCTGCAGGTCGCCGATCGCGCAGTCGGATCCGAATCCGGCGATGGCCTCGTACTCGGGCCCGTCGTACGTGTCGGCCACGGTGTGCCGGTCGCTGAAGGCCATGGCGGGCTTGCAGCGCACGGCGCAGGCGTAACAGGAGCGGGTCCCGCTGCGCAGCTCCAGGTAGGCCGCGAAGTTGATCTCGTCGACGCGCTCGAAGGCGCCCTGCCGGAAGTTGCGGGTGGGCAGGATCCCGCCGGCGTTCATGGCGTCGGTCAGCCCGGGCGTGCCCTTGGTGCGCAGGTCCCAGGCCTGGGGATGCTCGGGGATCTGCTTGGCCAGGCGCTTGCCGAGCTCGGCGAGGGTCGCCGGATCGTGGGCGAGGTCCACGTAGCGGCGGCTGCCGCGGACGGCCACGGCGCGCAGGTTCTTCGAGCCCATCACCGCGCCCATGCCGGTCCGCCCGTTGTAGTGGCGGAGCTCATTCATGATCATGGCGTAGCGCACCCGGTTCTCCCCGGCGCGCCCGATCTGGAGGACCCGGACCAGGCGGTCGCCGAGCTCCTCGCGGATGGCGGCCTGGACCGCCGGCGGGTCCTGTCCCCAGAGGTGCCGCGCGTCGCGGAGCTCCGCCGTGCCGTCCTTCACCCAGAGGTAGACCGGATCGGGCGAGCGGCCGGTGACGAGGATGGCGTCGAGGCCGGCCATCTTGAGCTCGGGTCCCCAGTAGCCGCCGGCCTCCGACTCGCCGAAGCCGCCGGTCAGGGGCGAGCGGGCGATGGCGTTGAAGCGCGTCGCGGTCGAGATCGGGGCGCCGGTCAGCAGGCCGGCCGCCAGGACCAGGAGGTTGTCGGGGCCCAGCGGATCGCCGCCCGGCCGGAACTCCCGCAGGAGGTAGTACGCGGCGAGCGCCTTGCCGCCGGGGTAGCGGCGGTAGAAGGCCTCGTCGAAGGACTCGCTGGAGATCGACCCGGCAGTGAGGTCGACCCGCAGGATCGTCCCGTTGGTCCCGTGGCTCATCGACTATCTCCGTCGTCCTCGGTCCCGGGGTCGGAGGATCGCCGGTTGAGCCGCGCGATCCCGCCCCTGGGCAGGCCGGGGCCCATTGTCCCAGAGGCGGACGCCGTCCGGTGGACGATGCAGGCGCCGCGTCGAGCTCGAGCGCCCGTTGCTAGCGGTCTTGGTCCTTCGCGAGCGGGATGAGGTGTGCCGCGCTGGCCTTGAACGTCGCCACGACCGGCCGCCCCACGGCCAGGCCCATCTCGTCCGCGGATGCTCGCGTGACCAGCGCGACCAGGGGGACGCCACAATCCACGCTCACGCGCACGAGCGGCCCACTGGGCGTGACGCGCGAGACTCGCCCGGGCAGCCGGTTCCGTGCGCTCGACATCTCGGTGCCTGGGCCCGGGTGGTCGCCCGGACCCGGCTGATCGCCGGACCACAGCGTGACGTCTTCGGGCCGCAGGCAGAAGAGGACCGCCCGACCGGGCCCGACCGACGAAACGGCCTCCAGGCGGTGGCCCGCCGCCTCGACCACGGCGAGCCCGTCGCGCGCCTCCACGACCCTGCCGTGTACCCGGGTCTCCACCCCGACGAACGCGGCCACGTCACCGTCGACGGGGGCGGCGAGCACCCGCTCGGGGCGATCGCACTGGCGCAGCCGGCCCTCGAGCAGCACCGCCACGCGATCGCCGAGGCGCACCGCCTCGTCCAGGTCATGGGTGACGGCGACGCATGCCACCGGTGTTGCCCGCAGGAGATTCTCCAGGTCGTCGAGGAGCAGGGCCCGCGTCATGGCGTCCACCGATGCGAAGGGTTCATCGAGCAGGAGCAGGTCCGGTTCCACGACCAGCGCCCGAGCCAGGCTCACGCGCTGGGCCTCGCCGCTGGAGATCTGGCGCGCGGGCCGGTCGCGCAGGTGCCCGATGCCTAGGCGCCCGAGCCAGTCCGACACGCGGACGCGGACCTCGTCGCGCGGCACGCCGCGGAATCGAAGGCCGGAGGCCACGTTGTCGAAGACCGACGCATCGAGCAGGATCGGGTCGGGCAGCACCAGGCCGATCCGACGCCGGTGCGCCAGGTCGTCGTCGCGCTCGCCGAAGGAGTCCCGGAAGGCCACCTCGCCCCGCTGTGGGCGAAGGAGGCGCGCGAGCGCGAGCAGGAGCGTGCTCTTGCCGGCCCCGTTCGGGCCGACCACGACCAGCGTCTCACCCCGGACGATCGCGAGATGATCGATCTCGAGGATGGGTCGCGCGCCCCGCACCACGACGAGGTCGTCGACCTCGAGGAGGGGATCCACGGGCACGGGGCCGGTCATCGCGCGGGGCGTCCCCGGCGCCGGCTACGGCTGCGGGCCACGGTGCTGCGCCCGGGTCAGGACGGCGTTCACGAGGAACGCCAGGGCCAGCAGGACCACGCCCAGGGCGATGGCCGCAGCGAACTCGCCCTTGCCCGTCTCGAGCACGATCGACGTCGTGAGGACCCGCGTCTCGTGGCGGATGTTGCCGCCGACCATCATCGCCGCGCCGACCTCGGAGATCACGGCACCGAAGGCGGCCATGAGCGCGGCCAGCAGTGGCAGGCGCGCCTCGCGCCAGAGCCACCAGGTCGCCTGCCAGCGCGAGGCGCCCAGCCCAAGGAGCTGCAGGCGAAGCCGCGGATCAAGCTGCCCGAGGGCGGCGACCGTCAGGCCCAGCATGACCGGGGTGGCGATGATCACCTCCGCGATCACCATCGCACCCGGCGTGTACATCAGGCGCAACCCGCCGAGGGGCCCGCTTCGCCAAAGCAGCATGGCGACGAAGAGCCCGACGACGACCGGCGGAAGCGCCATCCCGGTATTGACGAGGCTGAGCGTGAGCCCGCGACTGCGGAAGCGCGCGAGGGCCAGCCAGGTGCCCAGGGGCAGGCCGATGGCCAGGCTGATCGCGGTCGCCAGGCCCGACACGATGAGCGAGAGCAGGGTGACCTCAAGGAGGTCGCTGCCGGCGAAGATGTCCACGGCCTGCTCCGCTCTCTGGGCTGGTGGATGCCCCGTACGCTGGTCCCCGCGTGCCTACGGCTTCGGGGCGAGCTCGTCCTCGCTCTTGCCGGCGTCCGGAACGAAGAGATGCTGGCCGAACTGGCTGGCACCGAAGCTGCCGACCAGCGCCTGGCCCTCGGCGGAGGTCACGTAGTCGGCGAAGGCCCGGGCTCCTGCGGTATTGACGGAGGGCCACTTCGCCGGGTTCACCGAGACGACATGGTAGACATTGAGGAGCGCTGCATCGCCTTCCACGAGGATCTCGAGGCGCAGCGTGTCCTTCTGGGCGAGGTATGAGGCTCGGTCGGTCAGGGTGTAGCCGGCCTTCTCGGCCGTGATCTGCAGCGTGGTTCCCATGCCCTGGCCCGACTCGATGTACCAGGCGCCGGCCGGAGTGATCGCGGCTTTCTTCCACAGGGCCAGCTCGGCCTTGTTGGTGCCCGAATCGTCGCCCCGGGAGACGAACGCCGCCTGCGCCCCGGCGATCTTCGAGAAAGCCTGGGACGCGGCCGCGGTTGCCCGGATCCCGGCCGGGTCTCCGCCCGGCCCGACGATGACGAAGTCGTTGTGCATGACGAGGCGCCGGTCTACCCCGTACCCCGCGTCCATGAAGGTGACCTCGGCCGCGGGAGAGTGCACGAGGAGCACGTCCGCGTTTCCGTCCTGGCCCATCTTGAGCGCCTGCCCACTTCCGACCGCGACGGTCTTCACGAGGTAGCCGGTCCGCGCCTGGAAGTCAGGCACGAGGACATCCAGCAACCCCGAGTCCTGCGTCGACGTGGTGGTGGCGAGGATGAGGTCCCGCCTGGCGGGCGTGACGCTGGCGGCGGACGTGACACGGGCGGTCGGTGTCACGCCGGTTCCCGGCGTCGCCGATGTCGTCGTGCCGCAGGCTCCCAGGACCGCCATCAGGACCACGAGCAATCCCGCAAACCCGGCAGCCCGCCTGATCGACACCCTGATCGTGTGCGTCGGAGCACCTCGAATGTGGAAGCCGATCATGGTGCTGGCAGTTTACTAGACATGAGCAGTTCAGGCGCACCCAATACCTGTATATGCGAGGGGCGAGACGCTTGCCCGGACGTTCGCTCGCGGCGCTCCTGGCCGCCCACCCAGCGGACGGCTCGACGATCTTCTTCACTGCCGACGACGACGGCCACCACCCGGCGTTCCGGGTCGACCTCGCCACCGGGCGAGTGACGCGCCTCTCCGCGGCCGGCGCCCTCGGCGACCTCTGCCCGACGCCCGACGGCAACGCCCTGTTCGCCCTGCTCCGCCATCGGTTCGCCGCCGCGCATTGTTCGCCTGGACGCACGGATGGCGGACCAGGTGCCGGCGGAGCTGGCGAACGGGATCTCCGAGGGGGGATCGTGGCCCCCGGCGTCGTGGAGCGGCTGACCGCGCGCGCCGCCGACGGGACCCGGATCGGCAGCTGGCTCGTCCTTCCCGCCGGCGCCTCTCCGGAGGTCCCGGCGCCGCTGGCCGTCTGGGTGCACGGCGGCCCGGTGGGCTCGAGGAGCGGCTGGCACTGGCGCTGGAACCCGCACCTGCTCGCGGCCCGGGGGTACGCCGTGCTCATGCCGGACCCGGTCCTCTCGACGGGCTACGGCCAGGCGATGACGGCGCGGGGCTGGAACGACTGGGGCGGCGCGCCGTACGAGGACGTGACCACCGCCGTGGATGCGGCGCCGGCCGAGCGCGCCGACCTGGATGCCGGGCGGACCGGGCGACCCGTACCGCGAGCCCGAGCGGTACACCCGCCAGTCGCCCTTCGAGCACCTGGCGGAGATCCGGACGCCGATGCTGGTGATCCACGGGGAGCAGGACGTTCGCGTTCCGGTCAGCGAGGCGCTCCGCTTCTGGACCGACCTGCGGCGCCACGGGGTGGAGGGCAAGTTCCTCTACTTCCCGGACGAGAACCACTGGATCCTGAAGCCGCAGAACGCGCGGCTCTGGTACGCGACGGTCCTCGCCTTCCTGGACGAGCACCTCCTCGGGAAGCCCTTCGAGCGCCCCGCGCTCCTGTAGACGATCGCAACCACGCTCGGCCGCGCTCGGCCGCGCTCGGCCAGGGGCTGGGCCGAATGGCTCTGCCCGTCGACCATTCTCGGGCGCACGCTCCCTCAGGTTGCCACGGTAGCCGGAGGACTCGGAGATGGTCTCCCGGGCGCTCCTCGCGAGAGCCGTCGCGGTGGTGCTCTTCGCCTGCGGATTGCTTCTGCCCGCCGGATCCGCCTCGTCGGTATCGGCCGCGTCTCCCTGCCCTGCGGGTCCGGTGACGGTCGCCGACCTCGTCCGCCTCGCCGGCGACAGCGGACCGCTGGCCACGAAGTTCCGTCTGCCGGTCGCGACCATGAACGAGCGGGCGTTCGCCTGCTTCGGCTCGCGGGTCATTCGCCTCGCCGCGTTCGTGGCCGATCCCGGCGGGGTGGGCGGCGCGAACGCGTACCGGCTCTCGCCGCGCTGGATGGAAGAGACGGGGTTGTTCCTGTTCGGCACGTCCCGCCGCGTGGATGGCTTCGTTGAGGGGCCGTTCCACACGACTGCGGTCCCGCCCCGCCTTGGCGACCTCCAGGCCCGGTTCCAGGATCGATGGGTACTGGTGACGGGCCGATTCGGCGACCCGACGGCCCGCACCTGTCGTGCCACCGGCGAGAAGGGCCTCACGCCGAATCGCTCGCAGGCCATCAGGATCTGTCGGAGCATCTTCGTGGTGTCGGCGGTCTCGCTGCTCACGACCCCGAGCACGTCGACCGCGTCACCGGGTCCCCAGGCGGACAGGATGCGCTTGCGCACGTGGCTCGCGGTCTCGGCGGCCCTCGGCGGGCTCGTCATCCTGTGGTTCGGGCGGCGTCGTCGCGCCTAGTCCATCTCCAGGAAGGGCTGCGCGCAGCGGACGACGGCGACGTCGTCCGGCGTCCAGGCCGGGGGCGCGGGATCGATCATGCCGGGATCGCGCCGCCGCGTCAGCGAGCGGCGAACGGCGTCCCGAGGCGGGCGTCCACGCGGGCCGGGTGGGCGGCCTCCCAGGCCTCGATCTCGGGGAGCTTCGCGACGACGTAGCCGATCTCGTCCGTCCCGGCGAGGAGCATCCGCTTGGCGAAGGGATCGATCTCGAAGTCGAGGGTGCTCCCGTCGGGGAGCAGGACGCCCTGTTCGGCGAGGTCGACCGTCAGGCGGGCGTCCGGGTTCGTCTCGATGAGGGCGAAGAGGCGGGCGTGGATCGCCGGATCGACGACGATCGGGAGGACGCCGTTCTTGAGGGCGTTGCTGCGGAAGATGTCGGCGAAGCTCGTGGAGAAGACCGCCCGGATCCCCCACGCGGTGAGCGCCCAGGGGGCGTGCTCGCGCGAGGAGCCGGTCCCGAAGTTGTCGCCCACCAGCAGGATGTTGCGGCCGGCCATCTCCGGCCGGTCCAGGACGAACGGGGGGTCCCTGAGGGTCCCGTCGTCGTTGAAGCGCCAGTCGTGGAAGAGGGCGTCCGCGAGGTCGGCCTTGTCGATGATCTTGAGGTAGCGCGCGGGGACGACCTGGTCGGTGTCGACGTTCTCGGCGGGGAGGGGGACGACCTTGCTGGTGAACTGGCGGAAGGGCTCGGCCACGGCTCAGTACCCTCCGCCGACGGTCGCCGGCTCCTCGACCCCGGGCAGCGTCCGGGGGTCCGTGACGACGCCCGCGATCGCGCTCGCCACGGCGGTCAGCGGCGACGCCAGCAGCGTCCGCCCGCCCTTCCCCTGGCGACCCTCGAAGTTGCGGTTGCTCGTGCTGACGGCGTACTGGCCGGGGCTCAGCTGGTCGCCGTTCATGGCGATGCACATCGAGCAGCCGGACTCGCGCCACTCGGCGCCGGCGGCCCGGAAGACCTCGTGGAGGCCCTCCCGCTCGGCCTGGGCCTTCACCTTCTGGCTGCCGGGGACCACCATCAGGCGCACCCCGTCCGCCACGTGCCGTCCCCGCAGGGCGGCGGCGGCATGGCGCAGGTCGCTGATTCGCGAGTTCGTGCAGCTGCCGATGAAGACGACCTCCACCGGCTGGCCGGCGATCGGCTGGCCGGCCCGCAGGCCCATGTACTCGAGCGCTCGCTCCAGCGCCCGGCGCGCGGACGGGTCGGCGGCGTCTTCCGGCCGCGGCACCCGGCCGCCGACCGGGATCCCCATCCCGGGGTTCGTGCCCCACGTGATCATCGGCTCGAGGGTGTTCGCGTCGAGCGTGATCGACGTGTCGAAGATGGCGCCGTCGTCGGTGGGGAGCGTCCGCCAGCGGGCCACCGCGGCGTCCCACGCCGGGCCCTGCGGGGCGTGCCGCCGGCCGTGGACGTACGCGAAGGTGGTGTCGTCGGGGCCGACGAGGCCGGCGCGGGCGCCGCCCTCGATGCTCATGTTGCAGATCGTCATCCGCTGCTCCATCGAGAGCGCCCGGATCGCCTCGCCGCGGAACTCGAAGACGTGGCCGGTCCCGCCGCCGATCCCGATCCGGGCGATGAGGGCGAGGATGACGTCCTTGGCCCCGACGCCGGGGCGGAGCCGGCCATCGACGCGGACTTCGTAGGTCCTGGGCCGCCGCTGGAGGAGCGTCTGCGTGGCGAGGACCATCTCGACCTCGCTCGTCCCGATCCCGAACGCGAGCGCGCCGAAGGCCCCGTGAGTCGCCGTGTGGCTATCGCCGCAGACGATCGTCATGCCCGGCTGGGTCAGGCCCAGCTCCGGGCCGATGACGTGCACGATTCCCTGGGTCTCCGAGCCGTAGGCGTGGATGGGGATCCCGAACTCGGCGCAGTTGGCCTCCAGCTGCCTCACCTGCGCCGCGGCCATCGGGTCCATGATCGGGAGGCCGCGGGGCGCGGTCGGCGTGGAGTGGTCGGCGGTCGCGACCGTTCGCTCGGGGCGACGCACGCGGAGCCCGCGGGCGCGCAGGCTCGTGAAAGCCTGCGGCGAGGTGACCTCGTGGACCAGGTGGAGGTCGATGGCGAGGACGGCCGGTGCGCCCGGGTCCTCGGAGACGACGTGGTCGTCCCAGATCTTTTCGACGAGGGTGCGGGGGCGCGGGTCGGGCGCCCCGGGGCGGAGGTCGGACACGGTGCTGCGGCTCCGGGTGCGGGCGGTCGGTCGGAGGCCGAAGGGTAGCAGAGGCCGCGCCCGCGCTCGCCTGGCCGGGCAGCGGCGGCGCGTCGGCCGGCGCCGGCGCTCAGACGCGGCGGAAGACCATCCCGAGCAGGAGCAGCACGCCGGCTGCGATGAACGCCAGCACCCCGATCGTGTCCGTCAGCAGGGGCCCGTAGGTCGCGAGCAGGCCGACGAGCACGAGCACGAGCGCAATGATGATCGTCAGAGACGTCGGGGCGAGATTCGTCCGGCTCATCGCTCAGATCCCTGGGAGCAGCGAGCCGGCGATGAGCAGCACGTTGCCGGCGAACAGGCAGAGGTAGCCGAAGGCGACATCGAACGCCAGGCCGAACGGTGTGACGATCGCCGCCAGCGGCTCCAGCAGGTCGACGGCCGCCGGGATCGGCAGGGCCAGGATGGCACCGACCACCAGGAGCGCAACCGCGAGGCCGATGGTAATCATGCGCGGCGGGTTCGGGTGGAGTCGTGGCATCGACCGGAAGATAGCGCACGAACGCTGCCCGATAGACGCCCACGCCGCGGTCAGCGGCGCAACAGCTCCGGGTTGTTCGCGACGCGGACGACGACGTCTGCGAGGGAGGCAGCGAGGAGCCGGGCCAGCGGCAGGTCGGCGTTCGCCAGGTCGTCGCAGGGCTGGTGGTAGCACGCGTCCGCGGGCTGGCCGGCGGCCGCGCCCGACGCGGCGGCCTGCTCGGCCGCGACCGGCTCGCCGGCGCCGGAGAAGACCCCCGCCGTGGGCACGCCGGCCTCGGCGAAGCCGTAGTGGTCCGAGCCGCCGCCCAGGTCGATGCCGACCGGGGTGCCGCCCGCCCGTTCGACCGCCGCGACCAGCAGGTCGTGGGCGACCGTCGAGCCCGCGGGCGCGCCGGATTCCTCATAGACGCCGGCGAAGCCATTGGGGGAGGCGATCATGTCGACGTTGAGGTAGACGAGGATGGCCTGCCGTTGGTCGGCAGTGAGGGTGGACGCGTACCGGTAGGACCCGTGGAGGCCCATCTCCTCGCCGCTCCAGAAGGCGAGGCGGATGGTCGCGCGCGGCCGGGTCCCGGCAAGGGCGCGGGCGATCTCCAGCAACGCCGCGACGCCGGAGCCATCGTCGTTGATCCCGGGCCCGTCGATCACCGAGTCCAGGTGCGCCCCGAGCATGATCACGGCGCCAAGATCGCTTCCCGGTAGCTCGGCCATGATCGAGCGCGTGGGCGCCGCGGTCGTCCGCGCGTGCGTCACGAGGTGAGCGGTCGCTCGGTCGGCCGCCGCGGCGAGGAGCGCATCCGCCGCCTCACGCGACACGACCAGCGCCGGGATCTCCATGAGGCGGGACTCGATGAGCGTCGGACGGTAGACCACGCCCGGCGGCATCTGCGGGTAGACGGCGACGAACGCCGCGGCCCCGGCCTTCTGCGCTGCGATGACCTGGTCGCGGAGCAGGCAGGGACCCTGGCGGATGATGACGATCGCGTTCGGCGGCAGCGTCCCGTAGTGGGTCACGGCGCAGCCCTTGGCCGTGCCGGCGGGCGCGTCGAGGGCCCAGTCGATCGGGACGACCGGCCCCTCGACGTCTCCCGCCGGCGCGAAGATCAGGGGGCGCACGTCCGCCACGCGGAAGGTGCGGCCGCCGACCGCGAGGAAGGACCCGCCTTCGTCGAAGAAGGCCGCGCCCCCGTAGGCGTCCTGGCTGACGCTCCAGCCGGCGGCGCGGAGCTCCCGCTCCACGAGGTCCGCGGCCGCGTCGTAGCCCTCCGTCCCGACGGCGCGGTACCGGTCCGAGCCAGCCGTCGCCGCCGCGAGCGCCTCGAGGCGCCCGCGGAGACCCGCTTCCGTGATCGCCGCCGCGACGATCCGTGCGTCGGGCGGCCGCGGGGTCGGCGGAGCCGGCTCGCCGCAGGACGTCGCGACGACTGCGACGACGGCGAGAGCCGCAGAGACTCCCCGCAGCTTCATGACCGAAGGGTAGCGCCGGTGCCGGGCGAGCGACACGGCCGGGTGGATCAGCCGTCCGTCCGGCCGGGACGATCGTGACGGGCGGCACTGGCGGCACCGGTGCGTCCACGCGCACGCTGCCGGGCGATGTTCGACTGGATCGGCCGGGTCGTGGTTCGCGCCCCGCTCGTCGTCATCGCCGCCTGGATCGTCATCGCCGGCCTCTGCGTGCTGCTCGCGCCGTCGCTCTCGCGCGTCGGCTCGGCGGACGAGACGAGCTTCCTCCCGGCCGACGTCGAGTCCGTGCAGGCGCGCCGCATCGGGGCCGCGGCGTTCCCGGCCGACGCCGCGGTGGCGACGGCCACGCTCGTCTTCTTCCGCGAGGGCGGCCTGACCGTCGAAGACGCCGCCTACCGCGACGCGTTCGCGGCCTGGCTGACCGACCCGGCAACCCCGGCCGCCGTTCGCGACCATGTGCGGGGGGTCGTCACGGTCGCCACCAGCCCGATGCGCACGCCCGAGATGCGCAGCGAGGACGGCACGACGGAGCTGGCCTCCGTCCGGCTCGACGTCGTCGCCTTCCAGCAGGGCGCGAACGGGGCCGTCTCGGGGATCCGCGAGCACGCCGCAGCGACCGCGCTCGCCGGGCTCGCGGTCCACGTGACCGGGTCCGCCGGGATCGGGGCGGACTACGTCGCTTCCATCCTGGAGGGCACCGACCGAACGACGATCGTGACGATCCTCCTTGTCGTGCTCATCCTGCTCGCCATCTACCGGGCCCCGCTGGCGGCCCTCGTCCCGCTCCTGACGATCGGGGCCGCCTACCTCGTCTCGCGCGGCCTCCTGGGCTGGGTCGCCGAGGCGGGCGTCAAGGTGAGCACGCTGATCGAATCGTTCGTGGTCGTCCTCGTCTTCGGGGTCGGCACCGACTACACGATCTTCCTCATCAGCCGCTACCGGGAGGAGCTGGCCCGGACCCCCGACAGCGGCAGGAGCGCGGCCTCGCGGGCCGTGGCGGCCGAGCGGACGGTGGCCAGGATCGGGGCGGTCATCGCGGCATCGGCGGCGACCGTGATCGTCGGCCTCGTCTCCCTGGCGGTCGCCCGGTTCGGTCTCGTCCAGACGATCGGGCCGGCGATGGCGCTCGCGATCGCCGTCACCCTGGCGGCGGGCCTCACCCTCGCCCCCGCGCTCCTCGTCGTCTTCGGCCGCGTGCTCTTCTGGCCCCGCCACCCGAAGCCGATCGGGGAGGAGGCGGGCGTCTCCGCCTGGGACCGGCTGGCCGCCGGGATCGTGCACCGCCCGATCCTCGTCGCGACCGTGGTCGTGGCCGTCCTGGCGATCCCCGCATTCGCGATCCCGGCGCCCACGACGAGCTTCGACATGCTCGCCGAGCTCCCCGTCACCTCCGACGCGCGGGTCGGCTTCGAGCGCGTCGCCGAGCACATGGACCGGGGCCGGCTCATGCCGGTCATGACCTACCTCGACGCCCCGGCGACCGACCTCACGTCGCCGGCCGGCCTGGTGGCGATCGCGAAGGCGACCGAGGCGATCGCCGCGACGGAGGGCGTGGCCACGGTCCGCAGCCTGGCCGCGCCGACCGGGGAGGGCATCTCCAAGGACCTCCATCCGTCGACCCAGCTGCAAGCGATCGCCGACGGGGTGGCCCGCCTGGCGCTGCCGGGCGCGATCGACTTCGTGCTCGCCGACCCCGGTGCCCTCGCGGGCCTCTCCACCGGCGGGGCCTGGCTCGACGCGCTCGGCGTCGGGCACCCGTTTGCCGCCGCCGACCCCTCGTGGGCTGAAGCGACCGACGCGCGGACCGCGCTCACGGAGGCGCTCGCGGGGCTGATGATGCCGGGAACCCCGGCGGAGGCCGCCGCCCGGCTCAAGGTGCAGGCGGCCGGGGCCGCGGGCGACCTGGCGAAGGCGCTCGGCGCGGCCGCGGCGCACCTGCAGGCGACACCCGACCAGGACTGGTTCCTCGCCCGGGGCCTGGCGGGCGACGCCGGCGCGCAGGTCGAGCGGCTCGTGACGGCCTTCGTCGCTTCCGATGGGCGCGTGGCCCGGATCTCGGCGGTGGCGGCCGACGACCCCTACTCCAGCGCGGCGTCGACGACGGTCGGTCGGGTCCGGGCGTCGCTGGCCGGGCTCCCGGCGGTGGACGGCGTCCGCACCCTCGTCGGCGGTCCGACGGCCGAGTTCGCCGACATCCACACGACGATGGAGGCTGACTTCCAAGTCGTCGCCATCCTGACCGTGCTCGGGATCCTCGCGGTCCTGGCGCTCCTGCTCCGCAGCCTCGTCGCGCCGCTCTACCTCGTGGCGACCGTGCTCCTCTCGTACGTCACGACGATCCACCTCTCGGGCTTCGTCTTCGAGGAGATCCTCGGCCAGCCCGGCATGAACACCTACCTCCCGCTCATCGTCTTCGTGCTGCTCGTCGCCCTGGGGTCCGACTACAACATCTTCGTGACGAGCCGGATCCGGGAGGAGAGCGCGACCGGCGACCTGCGGGCGGGCATCCGGCGGGCGTCGGCGCACACCGGGACCGTGGTGACGTCCGCCGGCATCATCCTGGCCGGGACGTTCGGCTCGCTGATGACCGCGCCGCTGCTGATCCTCTTCCAGATCGGTTTCGCGGTCGCCCTGGGCGTGCTGATCGACACCTTCATCGTGCGGAGCATCCTCGTGCCCGCGCTCGCCGCGGCCGTCGGGGAGTGGAGCTGGTGGCCCTCGCGACGCCGCGGCGCTGCCTCCCCGCCGCCGGCCGAAGGGTAGAGCCCCGCCGCCCTCTCTCGCCCCGCCCCGGTCGGCCCGGCGGACCGACCGGCGGCCATCGCGTCCGCGAAGTGTCCGCCGACAGCCCCTGCGGGCAGAGCTGGTACTCCTTGCCGACCTCGAGGGAGGCCTTGCCGCTCGCCCCGAGCTTCGCGCCCTCGCCGCCGATCTGCTCGACCTTGCCCTCGACGCCGATCCGGTCGCTGATGGTCGCCCCTCTAGCCTTCGCCGCCGCCGAGCGACAACTGACGCCGGGGCAGATGAGTTGCCCGATCGGGCAGCCTCCCTGTTATGCCCTGCCGTGCCCTGTCGTGCCCTGCCGTGCCCTTGTCGGGCCCTGTCGGCGCGCCGCGGCGGCTTCTGGGCGAGGCGGCTTCGGGGCGAGACGGCGATCTGCGCCCGAACGTGCGCCCGGACCTGCGCCCGGACCGGCCGCCCGAACCGGTCGCTTAATCAGCCACATCAGTAGCCGACAGGGAGCCGGCCACGCCAGGGCCGGCGCGGTCGCGTGGGGGGGATGGCGACCGTTGGGGGGTGCGAGAGCGTCCCCGGCGACCGCCGCCGACGCTCGGACGAGACGGCCGACGCTCGGATTCAGCGCTCGGGCACGACCTCCGAGGGTGCACGCGCCAGATCCGAGGCGCTGCCGGCCGGGAATCCGGTCCGTTACTGGTGGTGCTGATATCCCGGCATGGAGCGGGTCGCAGGCGCGGGGGTACGAGCGCGGGGCGTGGGGGTACGAGCACACGGGCCTCCGTCGACACGGCCCCGTGGCCCTCGCTGGCCGTTCACAGGTCCGGGGTCTGTCCACAGGGCGGGGGTCTGTCCACAGGGGGCGGGGGTCTGTCCGTTGACGCCACTTCGATCCCTGCTACACTCCCGTCCACTCGTCGCACCAGCGGCGAGCCGCGCAGGAGCCACCGGGCACCATGGGCTTGTTCAACGGCCAGGATCGCCGCCCCGTCGCCGTCGTCGTGACGCGCGATGGCCGCCACGTGAACGTGCCGCTCGACGAGCTCGAGCTCGAGCCCGACGCCGCTCCCGTATCCCTGCGGTCCATTCTCCTCTCCCTTCTTGGGCTCCTGGGCCTTATTGGTGGCTCCCGGCGGGAGCCTGGAGGACCTCGGACGGAGCGCTAGGCGCAACGAACGAACGGAACCAACAGGCCCTCGCCGGGAGACCGGCGGGGGCTTTTGCATGAGCGGCGGGTTCGCCCGAGGCCGACGAGGCACCGGCGACGCGGGCCAGGGAGGTCAGGCACACCGATGGCGATGACGAAGGGCGACGGGGCCGCGGGTCCGTCGGAAGCGGCGGCCCCGGCGCCGACACGACCGGCCACGGCCGGCGGCACGCGGCGCAGCCACGTGCCCGGCGCCGGGACGGCGGCCGCCGAGGCGGTGGAGAAGGCCCGCCGCGAGATGCTCCACGAGGGCAACCAGGCCCGCCAGGAGGCCGCTGAGCGCCGCCAGAAGCGCGCCCGGATCGGCGCCGACGTCGTCGTCGAGGCGATCCTTCGCCAAGGGGTCGACGTCCTGTTCGGCTACCCGGGCGGGGTCATCCTGCCGCTCTACGACGTTCTGGGCGACCACCCCGACCTGCGCCACGTCCTCGTCCGCCACGAGCAGGGCGCGGCCCATGCCGCCGACGGGTATGCCCGCGCCACCGGCAAGGTCGGCGTCTGCCTGGGCACCTCGGGCCCGGCCGCCACGAACCTGGTCACCGGGATCGCCACCGCCCAGCTCGACTCGATCCCCATGGTCGCCATCACCGGCAACGTCCCGGCCGCGCTCCTGGGCAAGGACGCCTTCCAGGAGATCGACATCACCGGCATCACCCTGCCGATGACGAAGCACAACTACCTGGTGCGGGACGCGAACGACCTCCCCCGCGTCCTTGCCGAGGCCTTCCACATCGCCCGAACCGGGCGGCCCGGGCCGGTCCACGTCGACATCACGAAGGACGCCCTCCAACAGGAGACCGACGCCCCGCATCCCACCGACGAAGAGGTCGCCGCTGGCCTGCCGGGCTTCCGGCCCACCGTGGGCGGCCATCCCCGCCAGCTCAAGCTGATCGCCGAGGAGATCGCGAAGGCCAGGCGTCCGATCATCTTCGCCGGCCACGGGATCCTCATCGCCGACGCGACCGAGGAGCTCCGCGCCCTTGCCGAGAAGACCCGGATCCCGGTCGCCTGGACGCTCCTCGGGATCGGCGCCATGGACGAGACCCATCCGCTCGCCTACGGCTACATGGGGATGCACGGCTGGAAGCACGTCAACCGGGCGATCCAGGCCTCCGACCTCATCGTCGCCGTTGGGATGCGCTTCGATGACCGGGTGACCGGCAACGTCCGGACGTACGCCCCGTACGCCCGCATCGTCCACGTCGACATCGACCCGGCCGAGATCGGCAAGAACGTCGCCGTCGACGTCCCCGTCGTGGGCGACGCGAAGCGGGTCCTCGGCGGCCTGCTCCCCCTGGTCCACGAGGTGCCGGAGGCCGATCGGGCCCCCTACCTCGCCCAGCTCGCGGAATGGCGGCGGGAATCGGAGGGATCCAGCTGGCATGGCTCGGGGGCATGGCGCGACGGCCAGCTCTCGGCCGACTTCGTGGTCGCCCAGATCGGCGAGGCGACCGGGCACGACGCGACGCTCGTGGCCGACGTCGGGCAGAACCAGATGTGGACGGCGCGCTACGCGGGCTACCGGCGGCCGAACAGCCACCTGAGCTCCGGCGGCCTGGGCACGATGGGCTACGCGCTTCCGGCCGCGATGGGCGCCGCCCTCGGCCGCCCCGACAAGGCGACCTGGGCCGTCTGCGGCGACGGCGGGTTCCAGATGACGATCCAGGAGCTGGCCACGCTCGTCCAGGACCGGATCCCGGTCCGGATCGCCCTCCTCGACAACAAGAAGCTCGGGATGATCCGGCAGTGGCAGGAGATCTTCTACTCGGGCAACTACCATTCCTCGAACATGTTCGGGCCCGACTACCTGAAGCTGGCCGACGCGTATGGCATCCCGGCCTGGAAGGTGCGGACGCCCGAGGAGGTGCGTCCGGCTGTCGAGGCCGCGAACGCCGTCGACGGCCCGGCGCTCGTCTGGTTCGAGATCGCCGAGGCGCAGAACGTCCTGCCGATCATGCCGGCCGGCAAGGGCCTCTCCGACCTCATCGAGACCTGGGGAGGAGCCGACGAATGAGCCCGGACGGATCCGCCAGGGGGCCCGCGCACAGCGCACCCCCGCCGCGCGCCCTTCCGGGGACGGGGGAGCAGCGCCGCCACGTCCTCGTGGCGATCGTCAACAACCGGCCCGGCGTCCTGAACCGGGTGGCGAGCCTCATGCGCGCCCGCAACTTCAACATCGAGTCGCTCGCCGTCAGCCACCTCGACGACCCCGAGATCAGCCGCATGACGATCACCCTCCGCGCGGACGACGTCCTCGTGGAGCAGGCCGCCAAGCAGCTCTACAAGATCATCGACGTGCTCAAGGTCCAGGACGTGACCGACGAGCCGACCGTCCAGCACGAGCTCGCGCTCGTGAAGGTCCGGGCGACCGACCGGACGCGCGGCGAGCTGATCTCCATCGTCGAGATGTACAAGGCCCGGATCGTGGACATGGCACCGGAGGCGGTGATCGTGGAGACGGTGGGCACGGAGTCCGAGGTGGACGCGCTCATCGCGCTCCTCCGCGGCTACGGGATCAAGGAATTGGTGCGGACCGGGACTGTCGTCATGTCGCGGGGCGCGCAGTCGATCGAGGAGGCCACCAAGCGATGACGGCGAAGATGTACTACGACGCGGACGCGGACCCGGCGGCGCTTGCCGGCCAGACCGTCGCGATCATCGGGTTCGGCAGCCAGGGCCACGCCCACGCGCTGAACCTGCACGAGTCGGGCGTCCGCGTCATCGTGGGCCTGCCGCCGACCTCCAAGAGCCGCGCGATCGCCGAGGAGGCCGGCCTCCGGGTGCTCGACACGGGCGCCGCCGTGGCCGCCGCCGACGTCGTGATGATCGCGATTCCCGACACGGCCCAGAAGGCGGCCTGGGACGCGAACATCGCCCCCAACCTGAAGCCGGGCACCCTCGTCCTGTTCGCCCACGGCTTCAACATCCGCTACGGGCGGATCGCCCCGCCCGAGGGCATCGACGTCGGGATGGTCGCGCCGAAGGGCCCCGGCCACCTGGTCCGCTCCGTCTACGAGAGCGGCGGCGGCGTGCCGGCCCTCTTCGCCGTCCACCAGGACGCCACCGGGACCGCCCGCGCCCGCGTCCTGGCTTATGCCCGGGGGCTCGGCAGCACCCGGGCCGGCGTCCTCGAGACGACGTTCGCGGAGGAGACCGAGACGGACCTCTTCGGCGAGCAGAGCGTTCTCTGCGGCGGCACGGCGTCCCTCGTGAAGATGGCCTTCGAGACGCTCGTGGAGGCCGGCTACCAGCCCGAGCTCGCCTACTTCGAGACGCTCCACGAGCTGAAGCTCATCGTGGACCTCATGTATCGCGGCGGTCTCAACTTCATGCGCTTCTCCGTCAGCGACACCGCGGAGTACGGGGACTACGTCTCCGGGCCGCGGATCATCGACGAGCGGGTCCGGACGACGATGCGCGCGGTCCTCGCGGACATCCAGGACGGCACCTTCGCGGCGCGCTGGATCGCCGAGAACGAGGCCGGCCGGCCCGAGTTCGAGCGCCTCCGGGAGCAGGACCGCGACCACCAGATCGAGCAGGTCGGCGCGAGCCTGCGGGCCGCCATGCCGTTCCTCAACCCCGTCACCGTCCGCGCCGGCCAGGCGCAGGCCGCCGCGTCGAGCACAAAAGGAAGGGGCCACTGATGCCGTCGGTTCCCGCACCCGCCGGCCCGTTCGTCCCCGCGGGCACCGTTCGCATCTTCGACACCACCCTCCGTGACGGGGAGCAGGCGCCCGGCGCCGGCCTGACCGCCGCGGAGAAGCTGGAGGTCGCCCGCCAGCTCGTCCG
>Ga0315289_10005042_pt1 | contig 19594 bp, 20 predicted proteins | sample YL17G11_40_MG_FD_203452 | JGI IMG/M metagenome (GOLD analysis project Ga0315289, IMG submission 203452) | Sediment microbial communities from Yellowstone Lake, YNP, Wyoming, USA - YL17G11_40 | ecosystem: Environmental > Aquatic > Freshwater > Lake > Sediment | place: USA: Wyoming | collected...
AATACCTGAAGCGCACGGCCATAGCAAACCCGTACGCGCACATAGTTTACAACGGACCGAACGGGGTCGTGAAGTTCGAACGCACGACGAACACGATGCCGAAGCAGCCGAAGGAAATCAAGCCGCACCCGTACGGAATCGAGCTCGGGATACTTATCCGGATGCTGGCCACAACGCGCGCGCATAACTTGCACGGCTTCCTAGCCAACGATTTTTCGCGCGTAGGCGGAAATTCAGCCGAACAGATATTGCGACTTGCAAAGCTCGAAGCGAACCGCAAGCCCGCGGGCATAACCAACGAGGAGGCCGAGAGGCTGCACAAATCGATGCAGATGGTGAAGCTCATCGCGCCTCCGACGAACTGCATCTCGCCCATGACGGAGCAGCTGATAGAGAACGGGCTGAAGAAGGAAGTCGAGGCCGAGTATTACGTGGCAGTCACGCGTCCGCCCAGCGTTTATCGCGGCAATCCGTTCCAGGTGGAAGTGGGGCTGGCGTACGGCGGGAACCTGAACCCGAACACGGGCGCCGAGCTGTACAGGTTTGCGAACAAGGTTCCGCTGCTTTACCACCAGAGCAGTTGCGCGATTGCGAAAGCTGTCGAGGAAGTCGATTGGAAAAGATATGGACTGCAGCAACCCGCGAACAGCATGCCAGTAGGCCCGCTTGTAATGCTCGTGCACTTCGCGTCCGTGTGGGTGCCATTCACATCAGAAGGCAAGGAGGCAATCGCGGCGTATCCGGAGATCATCAAGGACATCAAGCTCGCGATACAGGACGCCGGCCGCAAGCTCGCGGGCTTCGTGCGCTCGCAGCGCAAGTCGCGCGAAGGCCAGATGCGGCGCCAGCTGTTCGAACGCTACATACCCGTCGTTGCGGAATCGCTGGAGAAACTGACGGGCAAGGACAAAGGGACAATAGAGACTAAGCTCGAGGCCGTGGTGAAATCGGGCAAGATAAACATCGAGGCGCAGGCAGCCGAGGCAGAGAAGGAAACGAAGCAGAAAAAAATCACGGAGAACGAAAGCGAGGAAGAATGAAAAACTAGCGCGTGGTTGTTATGCCGGAGAGGAACCCGAAGGAAAAGCTCGTGAAGATGGGCAACGACATCCTGAAGGATGTCGATGCGAAGACGAACCCGAAGATAGAGATACCGATACGCTCGTTCTCGAACATAATCTACAACGAGAAATCGAAATCGCTGTCCATCGGGGCTAAAACCTCGAAGAGGTTTTTCTTCAACGTCGCGCACGCGAAGAAGTTCATGCAGACCACGATGGTCGCGGCGTTCTGCAAGGAGTTGCTGGACGGGAAGATACACACGAGCCTGCGTGACATGTACTACAACCTCAAGCGCACGCTCAAGGACTCGGAGGAGAACACGTTCGACGAGCAGAGCGAGAGCGATCCGATAATCGTCGACATCGAGGTCGCGCTCGACATGCTGCGCGAGCAACTGCATCTGGGCGCGGACGTGCGCGGCCGTGTGGTGGGCGACGTGTCGATCGTGGATCGGGGCGATGCCATCAACTGGGGCAAGCTCGGCAGCGGAGGATGGGCTGTGCCGAGCAACGTGGAGGAGATAACGTTCAAGCGCGTGAATGCAAAGTTCATACTCGTCATCGAGAAGAACGCCGCGTTCGAGCGGCTGCACGAGGACAAGTTCTGGCAGAAGCACGGATGCATAATCGTCACAACGCAGGGCCAGGCCGCGCGCGGGTGCCGCAGGCTGATACAGCGGCTGTCCGAGGAGTTCAAGCTGCCCGTTTACGTTTTCTGCGACTCGGATCCGTACGGATGGTACATCTACTCCGTTATCAAGTTCGGCTCCATGTCGCTCGCGCACGTTTCCGACCGCCTTGGCACGCCGAACGCGCGCTACATCGGCCTGACGATCTCGGACATCGACAAGTTCGGGCTCGACAAGTTCACCATACGCACGAAGGATGTCGACATCAAGCGCGCCAAGGAGATGATGAAGTACGAGTGGTTCCAGCATCCCGAGTGGCAGAAGGAGCTGAAGATGCTAATCGACCGCAAGAAGAAGGCCGAGTTGGAAGCGCTATCCGGCAGAGGGCTGAAGTTCATGACCGAGGAGTACCTGCCGAAGAAGATCAAGAACAGGGAGTTCCTTCCGTGAGCCGCAGCGGCGAACGCTTAAGAAAGCTCGCATGCAATTCTCTTTTATGAAGGCCAGGAAGGCTTCTGTCGCAGGCAGCAAGGACTGCGCGCTCATACCCGCTTACAATGAGGAGCGGACGATAACGGAAGTAGTGACGAGGATAAAGAAGACGGGCACGCTTCCGATAGTCATTGATGACAACTCGTCCGACCGCACAGGCGAGCTGGCGAAGAAGGCCGGCGCGATAGTGCTGCGGCACAATGAGAACTTGGGCAAGGGGGGAGCAATAAAGACCGGGCTGAACTATGCATTCAAGCGGTTGACAGGCATGCAGAATTTCGTTTTCATAGACGCTGACCTGCAGTACGATCCGAGCGAGGCCGTTGCTCTGCTCGGTCCGCTGAAACAGAGGAAGGCTGACATGGTTCTCGGCTTCCGTGACTGGTCGGTCGTGCCTTTCCGCCACAGGCTCGGAAACTTCGTCTGGCGCACGGCTTTCAACTTTTTATTCGGCACGAAGCTGAAGGACACCAACTGCGGGTTCGTGGCGATGAACAGGCATGCTGCGGCGAAGATCAGGGGCATTGCGACCGGGGGCTACATCGTGGAGAATGCGATACTCGCGGCCTTGGTGGAGAGCGGCATGCGCGTGCACCAGGTGCCCGTGACCGTGTCGTACAAGGAGGTTAGCAGCATCGGTCGAGGCATGCGCGTGGGTGGTGGCGTGCTGGTGTTTATATTGAAGGCCGGGCTGAAACACAGGATACGCAGGGCATTCGGAAAAAGCAAAGGTAAGGTTTAAAACAGCGAAATATTACATTAAATGAAGACGTTCGGGAACGTAGCTCAGCCTGGGAGAGCAACCCAACTCGATGGGCTCCAAATCGGCTGAAGACCGATGTGTCGGGAGTTCAAATCTCCCCGTTCCCACACTTTCTTCTTTCGTAACGATTCAGCATCCTCAGGAGTCTGCCGGGTTTGTACTTTTTTATTGAAGTCAATACCCTGTCGTCAGGCACCCCCTCCAGCAGGGTTTCGAAGAAAGAAGCCCACAGTCTATATTTTTTGGTGAGTTCGGACCTGTCTTTTTTGTAGAGGCCAGTATGCTTAGCTAACCTAAAATGCAGAAAAACGCACAAGCCCTCGTCTAGCGGGCTGAGGCCTTCTTTCTCGAAGTTGATTCCATTCGCATCGAGCACGTTATGTATGCTCTCGTGAACCATCATGGAGAGCAAATCAGACTTGCCGAGGACTGCGATCAGACCCTTAGATGGTGGGATTGGTATCGTACCGGACAATCCGTATTTATTTATTTTTGCGTCTGCGCTGGCCAGCAAGTCACCGATTTTTTTGTTTTGATTTATGTACCTTCTGACGGTGCCTCTCATTACAAATGCTCGAGAAGTTTCTAGCTTTCCCATGCCGGCCAGTCGTTTCAGCTTTTTGTCTACGAGCCGGTCCACTTTTTTGTAGTTACCGTTGGTCTCCTTTAGCAAGTGACAAAGTTCGCCCGATCCTATCAAATTGAGGGCGTTTATCTCCCCCAAGATAAGCTTATCTGAGTACCTGAGCGAACACCGAAGTCTAAACCTTTTGCAGAAACCCCCCATTATGGCCTTAAGAGAAGCTTGCATAGTTTAATTTTAATAAGTTTAATAATTAATTGTTGTGAAAGCGTTTGGTTGGAAACCCCGGGTTTATGGTCGATTGAAATGGCAGAATGCGTATTCGGGGGCGAGCTGATAGAGAACCGCGTGGTCATAAGCGGCGCGGACGGCGTGCAGCTTTACGCCGAGTCCGGCTTCGGCAAGCCGCTGCCCGAGGAAAAGCCGGGCAGGCTCGAGCTCGAGCTGGTGGAGGCAGCGTACCTCGTGGAGAAAGGCAAGCTGAAGGTTTTCAAGAAGGAAGGCAAGAAGAAGCAAACGCTCAAGTTCGAGGACGTGATGAAGGCTGGGGCCGAAAGCACCACGCAGTTCCACGCGCAGTTCATGGTCTTCCGCGACCTGCGAGACCGAGGCTACGTGGTGAAGACGGGCTTCAAGTTCGGCGCGCACTTCCGCGTGTACGAGCGCGGCGTGAAGCTCGTGGCGGGCCCGAAGGCTCCGCACGAGCACACCAAATTCGTGGTGCACTGCGTGCCCGAGGAGGCCGCGTTCTCGCTGCCCGAGATGTCCCGCGCGGTCAGGCTGGCGCACAACATCCGCGCCACGTTCGTCTGGGCAGTGGTGGACAAGGAAGGCGAGCCGACGTACTACGAAATAAAGAGGCTCACGCCTTAGACTTGGCTCACGGGCTGAAAACATTTTAATCCCTTAGAAGACAAATTCTATACAGGTGTTTGTAGTGGCCGACCTGCCCGCGCTGCCGAAGGTAGACGAGTTCGCATTCGTGCTGCTTGCAGGGGTCGCAATGATACTTATCTTGGCATTGGCATGGTCGACGCCCCAGGAGGGCTCGCCGATGGTGTCGGACAACATGATAAGCCTTACCATGAAGCCCGGCGAGACGCAGACGTTCGAGTTCACGGTGCAGGGCAAGACGTCGCTCACAGCGATAAACCTTACCGCTGCCGGCGACATAACCAGCTGGGTCAAGTTCAACAAGAACAACTTCGACGTGACTGACAAGGGCACTGTCATAGTCACGGTCAGGGCCCCGCTGAACATAGTAAACGGCCTGTACACGGGGCGCATAATAATAACCGGCAGCGGAGGCAAGGCGACTTTGGCAGTGAACATTGCCATAGCCGACAGGACCGGTAACACGACTACGAAGAAGGTACTGGACCTTGGCGAGTTCAACGTGTCGTATGCGAAAGGCACTGACACGCTGGGCTCGAAAAGCGACGTGACGGTCTGGGGCGGCTATTTCTCAAGCCAGCCGGTAACGTTCACAGCCGCAGCGAGCGACGCGAAGCTGGCGATAGCCACCGCTGCCAGCGTGGAACTTGCAGTGGGCGGGACGAACGGCGCCGGCAACCTGATAGTGCTTTTCAACGGCAACGAGGTTTACAACGGCGCGGTCGGCGAAGGGCAGCTTTCCGTACCGATAAATGCGTCCGAAGTCAAAACCACGAACACTGTTACGATCAAGGCGGCTCCGCCCGGGTTGGCGTTCTGGTCGAGCACGACGTACGACCTGCAGTCGGCGAAGCTCACGCTTTCGTACAGCGGCGAGTCTCCGCAGGCGTTCATGTTCTTGATGTCCGCGGACCAGATAACGAACTTCAAGCGGTTCGACCTGTTCTACGTTGTCAAGGACGACACGGTCTCCCCGGTGCCGGAGATGAAGATAAAGATAAACAACCAGATCGTCTTCTGGAAGACGCCTCCTTACGTGAGCAAGTTCCTTGACACGACGTTCAAGGAGGACATGTTCGGGAACAAGCTGAACCTGAACGACGGTAACAACACGATAACGTTCTCGTTCGACGAGAACGCCTTCTACCACGTTTCGGACGCCACGCTCACTATCGAGTATTACGGTTGAGCGGGCAGGCGCATTCAGACTCCTGCGACCAGCGTTATGAAGTCCCTGGTGCCGGTGGCCGCGCCCAGTATGCCTATGACCAGCTTCAAGTAGCTCGCAAAATCCTTCGATTCCGCGCCGCCTTTAGAAACTTTGTCCATCACGAACAGTATCGTTACGACCGCAGCGAGCTTCAACAGCACGAAAGAGAACGGCCCGAACACGCCTATCACCGCGGTGGGCAGAACGTGCTGCTCGGAATATCCGAAGAACTGTAGCGCCACGGCCGTTGTGATGGAGTCGAACATGTGCAGCAGAGTCACGATCCTGTTCTGGCCGCTCCATTTCACCGACCTGAAGAGCAATGCCCAAGGCGCAAAGAACAGGAGCACGGGCACGGCCGCCTGCAGGTTCGCAACAGGCAGGCGCGCGAGCACGAACGGCAGCATAAGAACGCCAGCGAGGAACACGGGCTTGTGGTACGGCACGCCGAACTTTTTCTGCGCCAGAAGCGACGCGAGCAGCACTGCAAAAGTCACGCAGAAAACGAGCACGTATATCATCGGGGTCACGAACAGGAAAGAGTCGGGAAGCGTGCCGGCGTCCTCCAGAACGCGGACGGCCGCTCCCAGTACAACGTACGGTGATACGGCAACCGCCAGCCTCTTGTCCGCTCTTATGCCAAGTTTGCGGAGAATCTTGTAAAGAACATACACCGCTGCGACTAGCACGAGCGCGTACGTCAGCGTCTTCGGCACGTCGTAACCGCTCGCCTCGGGCGAGAGGAAATACTCCGCGAGCTTCGAGGCGAAATCTTCGAATCCCATTGTAAAATTAATACCTACTGAAGCTAAAAAATAATCAATGAGAAAGCAGATTCCGCTCCTGTTTTGCCTGGCTTGCATGGCGCTCGTCCCGATGGTCGTGCTCTCGGGCTGCCTGAGCAACCAGAGCGCGCCGAAAGGGCCGAGCTACAGCAACGACGTCGTGACGATCGAGGACTATTACGTGTCCAACCTGAACCCGTACGCAGGCACGGATACGGAACCTGGCCATGTGGAGATCGACTTTCTGTTGCAGAACAACGGCGAGTTCCCTGTTTCGCATCTGACCTTGGAAGTGAACGCGCCGCCGGGCTGGCAGATAACCAGCCTCGCGTGCCAGGGAATCACGTCGGAGACCATCACTGGCGGGAAAAGATGCGCGTACAACTACGACAACATCAATGATGCGATACAGCCCTTCGACGTCAGGAGCGTTTCGATGTTTTTACAAACGCCTTCCAACATACTAAAGCCGACCTCGTTCACGCTGAGCTATTTCATCAGTTACGATTACATTGGCTACAGGAAGGCGGACCTGCCCGTGGTGGACGGCGTGACCCTGCGCAAGGCGACATCCTCCTATTCGGAGAGCTCGCCGAGCTACGGGCCGATAAGGCTGGACTTCAACATACCGGTGCGCGCCGAGCACGTGGAAGGGAAGCAGGTGGTGAAGGAGTACTGGGGCGTGAAGGGCGAGCCGTTCGAGGTCATGTTCAGCTTCACGGACGTCGCCAGCCAAGGCTACAAGGCCAGCAGCGTAACGTTATCCAAAAACAGCGTAACGCTCGACACGAAAGGTTCGTTGGAGTTGAAATCCGGCCTGCCATGCGACTTCGCGGCAAGCGGCGCGGTCTACGTCTCTTCGGCCGTCGTGAGCAAGATGCCGGGCCAGCTGAGGTGTAGCTTCGTGTCAAACGACTTCGCCGAGCCGGAGATATTCGCAACGCTCTGGGCGAGTTACACGTATAAATACAGATACACGAAGACGCAGACTTTCGAAGTGCAGCCGCTCAGCGAGAACCCCTGAGAAGTCCCGCAAAATAATATTTATATCCCTTAAAAGCAAATTACATATCAAGGATTTCGATGAGAAGCTACCTGTTGCTCGCCCTTTCTGTCATCGGCATAGTAGTTCTTTCCGGGTGCATCGGTCAGACTACCATCACCGGAGTCGGCAAGGGACTTGCTATAAGCTCTTTTGGACCGGATTTCAACGACATAAGGTCGGGCGAGCCGGTCTATCTTTCTGCGATGGTAACGAACGTGGGCGAGTCTGACGCCAGCGCTGTATACGCGCAGCTCTTTGGACTCAACATCGGCGGCACCGAGTGGACACAGGAGAGCGTGGTCCCCTCGGGGCGAGTATCGATTCTGAGACGAAGCGACCCGACACTGGGCATCCCAGGCGAGAGCCAGGAGTTCGTATGGAACTTGAATTCCCCTGCGGACCTGATGGTGGACAACACATACACGGCCAATGTCCGCATTTATTACAAGTACAGCACGCAGGCCACGGCGCTACTCAAGTTCATAACTTACGATTATCTCAAGTCGCTGCCGTCCTCTGACATGAGCGCGGTGCAGTCCACTGCGGGCGTGTCCCACACCAGCTCTACTGCCGCGCCTATCACTGTCAGCCTGAACGTCGGCAGCAGGCCGCTCGTGTTGTACACGGACGATGACCAGTTCGTGGTCCAGATAACACTGAACAACGCCGATATTGGCAATCCTTTCTTAGTCACTGCCAATTATCCAGGATTAACGCCGTCAACCCCGCTGGTGCAGACCGACCTGTACAAGGTGAACGTTGCGATAACTTCAGACCTGGAAATGAACTGCGCGAACAGTTTTGTGGGAGGGACCGCGACTTCAGGCGTCGTGACCATGACGAAAGGAGCGACCAAGACGATATTCTGCACGGCCGCTCCAGGCAGCAGGAACGCCTTGGGCAACATGCGCGATTATGCCGTGACTGTGGCAGCGACGTACGGCTACTACATAGACTCTTCCGCTGACATCAACGTCATGAGGAGCATAGGGTCGCTCATAGGCGGAACGAGTGCGACGACAACGACAGCTGCCAGTGCGACCACAACGACCGTATCGACCACAGGATGGACTTGCGTGGGTGGAAGTTGCACGGTTGCCAGCGACTGCCCGCCTGTTTCCCCGAGCCAGAACGCGCGGGCGTGCCTGGGCGGCCAGTGCTGCTACCAGTAGGCTTTGCATTTCCGGCAAACCTTTTTTAGCTTGAGATATAATTTAATGGTTAGGATGAAAGCTGAACATTATTCCAAGGTCCAAGCCGCCGCGATATTTGCAGCCTTCTTTTTTGTCGCCTGGTTTTTTATCCTCGCGCCGGCTTATGCCGCGACCACGACCGTGACGATCAATCTTAACCCGGGGTGGAACCTGATATCGCAGCCTTTCATCGAAGGTTTCACAATACCAACCTACACTTGTCAACTTCAACCGAACACAAAGATATGGTGGTTCAATGCGGATTCGAGCCAGCAGAAGTACGTCGCAGTGGATTTGAACTCGCTCTACAACACGGTCGGCGGCAACGGGTATTGGATAAACGTCCAAAGCGCATGCACGATCGCATTCTCGGGCACGCCAGCGACTAATTTGCCATTAATGCACGGATGGAACCTCTTCGGGGGCATAGACGCAGCTGGAACGACCATCAGTCAAATAACCTCCAGATGCAACATCGTATACAACACCCGAATATGGGGGTATGATTCAGATCCCTCAGTAAAAAACTATTTTCCGGTTAGCACGGCTAGCACGCTTATGCAAGGCGCGGGTTACTGGATTGACATCGACTCTCCGTCTTGTGGCGTACCGGCTTCTAGCATAACAACGACAACGACTACCATAGCCACGTCTTCGACGACCACGACTGCGCTCTCAGCAAGTTCGATAGTACTCAATGGACATGTAACCGATACAGCGACGGTCTCCCCATCGTCTGCCACGGGCACGGTGCAGTTCCAGGTCTCGACGAACGGCGGTGTAACGTTCACCACATACGATATCAAGACGCTGTCGGGCGGCTCGGCCACGTCCGTCCCGTACACACCACCAGTGCTTGGCACCTTCTACTTCAGGGCTCTGTACAGCGGTGACTCGGTCTACCCCCCATCGCAGAGCGGCAACACAGCTGAGATGCTGACGGTGGTCAGCAGCCTGCCAACTACTTCTACAACCACGACGACTACGACATCCACGTCTACTACGACCACCATCGCGCCTACGACTACCACCACAACCTGCCAGTGGAGAGATGACGGGTGCGGCGCATACGGATGCGGATCGAACATGGGACAGGGTTATTATTGCGGAGGCACGCTTTCCAACACTCGGTGTGTTGAAAATCCAAGCTGCACGACATCGACAACATCTACGACCAGCACGACTACGTCCACAACAACCACAACCACCACAATTCCACCAGTGTGCTATTACACTAGTTGCGATGCCCCCGTGCCAGATGTATGTAAATGTGGGATAAGGACATGCGGGTCTGGCCAATATTGTTGCGCAAGTTACAATTACAACATTGGCATCTGCACAGACTACTCGACCTGCTTCATATCTTGCGGCATGTGAAAGGCCTAAGAATTGTGGGTCCACCCGGAATTGAACCGGGCTCTCCACCGTGTGAGGGTGGCGTCCTAGCCGATAGACTATGAACCCGCGGCTGCTATAACTGATTGGAGTTTGCATTTTAAAATCTTTTACGCAGTCGCTCCAGTGCGGCTTGGAAACGCTTATTTGGACTGTGCTCCAATCATATTGTAAATGGCAACCAATCTCCGCAGTCTCATTTTGCCCATTGCGCTCGCGGTCTGCGCCCTTGCAGTGCTATTAGCCTACGCGGCATTGTCCGGTAATACGGCAACGCCCAGCACCGCTGGCTCCGTGACCACGACCCTGGCCAGTTCGGGTGCAGGGACCACGACAACGGTTGCATCGCCCGCAGGCGGCGCCGGCCCGTTGCCTTCGGTCGGCGGGACCGGGACGACCAGCACGTCGATCACGAACTTCGCGGCCGATACGGCGACCGCGCGCGCAGGGACGGCCGTGACGTTCACAGGGATTCTCATGTTCGGGACAAGCCCGCTGGTCGGGGCCCAAGTCACGCTTTTCAACCACGACACGGGAGCGTCTCTGACTTATGCGATTACCGGGAATTCAGGCGACTTCAGCATACAGTACGCGCTTCCCGGCCCGGGGTCGTACAATCTCGAAGCGCGCTACTTGGGGTCCAACATCTATCACAGCACCACCAGCAACGTGATAGCGATAACATCGACGTAGGGCGCGCGCGAGGAACGGCCGCATCCTAGAAATCCTCGAGGCTGCGCTGCTCCTTGGCCTCGCCCGTCCGCTTCGTCCTCAGCCGCTCGTAATCCTCTTCCGAAAGCACGGGTATGCCGTACACGCCGTCATATCCTGGGATGTACCGCACGTCGCCGTTGCGCACGCGGATTATCGCGTTTGCAATTTTTTCATTTGCAACCAGATGCAGCTCCGCCTCTGGTACGTTCAGCAGCACGTTCAGCTCGTTGCCGAACTTCGCTATCAGCGCGTCCTGCTGCTCGATAATGCGCTTCGAGTACAACTGGTTCACTCCAAGCGCGGCCGAGACGATTTCGTACAGGGGTATTATGGACCTGAACGGTATCGCGCCCTCCGGCACGAAGCTCGCAGGCCTGTTCGCCACTTCCTCGACACGCTGCGCCACGCCTATCGTCAGCTTGCGCTTGCATACGGGGCAGACGTTGTTCAGCTTCTTCGCTTCCTCCGGGCTCATGCTCACGCCGCACGCGCGATGGCCCGTGAAATGGTACTTGCCGTACGACGGATCGACCTCGATCGTGAACTTCAGCCTGCTCGGATCCTTTTTGAGAATGGCATCGTTTATTTCCGCGTATGTTAGCTTGCCTTCATCGAGCTCGAACACGTTCGCCTCGCGGCCTATGCGCCAAGGCCATGGACTATGCGAATCCGAGCTCGAAAGGATAGTCACGCGATCGAGGCTGGAGATGCGCCAGTTCATGGCCGGATCGCTGCTCATCCCGGTCTCAAGCGCGTGCACATTCTTCGTCCGGTCCTGATAGCAGTCTTCCAAGGAATCGAAGCCCGAGAACTCGCCTAGCACACCGAACCAGCTCGTCCACGCGTGCGCTGGATAAATCAGTATGTCCTTCGAGATTTGCATAAGGATTTCCACGAGCGCTGGCGACGTGAGTCCGCTGAGCATCGGGCGGCCGTCTGCCGCGAGCTTGCCGTACTTCTTCAGCGCCTCGTTTATCTGCTCCACGACCTCCAAGCTCGGCGCGTGCAGGACGTGATGCACCTTGCGCGTCTTGCTATCCTGCGTGTAGATCGTCGCGACCTCGCCTGTCAGCATCCAAAGCATGCCGCGGTGCTCGAAAATGCCCGAACCAGGCTGCGTCTCGTTCGGCACGAGCTTCTCCCGTATCTCCTCCAGCCAGGACGGGTGCGTAAAGTCGCCCGTGCCCACGAGTTGCAAGCCCTTCAGCTTCCCGTTGCGCGAGATTTCTTCTATGCTCATGTCCTTGCTCGTGGCTCGGCTGAAATGGCTGTGCAAGTGGAAGTCCGCGATTATCTGCATGCGATCGCCTGCGTTGCCTGCTATAGCAAATCGTTTCAAAAGCGTAAATAGTATGCGACCCGCGGCTCAGGCGAACGCGAACACGCCCGAGAATATTCCGGAAGGCGTGAGCAGCAGCACCGCCCACAGCATTATAAACAGCCAGTACACGTGGCTCCACATGAAAAGTCCGCCCCCGTCCAGTTGCTTCAGGGGTATCAGGTTGTACACGGCGAACCACGAGTTTATGTCCGACAGGTAGCCCAGTGCAGCCGTCCACCCAGCTGGCCCTGCGAACGCCTTCAGCACGGTCGCGAGCAGCAGGTTTGCCGCAGGACCGGCCATCGAGACTATGCCAACCTCCTCGAACGACGCATGCCGGTTGCGCATGCCCCAGCGGCTGAACTTGTACGCCACGGCAGCCGCGCCGCCGACGATTATGAGTTTGATGCCGACGAGCATCACCAGCAGGCTGAACACCACGCCCGGCATCCACATCTCGTACGTCGCGCTTACGCCGAACCTTTTCGCCACTCGGCGTTGCGCGTACTCGTGCACGGCCATTGCAATCGCCACCGCAGCGAGTGCGCCCGGCAAGGCGACGAAGGTGGAGAAGGGCCGCTCGAAGTTGTAAGCGAAAATCAGTGCCGCCACAAGGAACGACACGGCCAGCCCCCATTTTTCCTGCAGCGACATGTTGCCGAAAAACTTCGCAGTTTTCCTAGTCCTTTCGACTGGCATAAATAGAATTTAACCTAGGAAATATTTTAATGCCTCGTCTATGGTCGAGACTTCCTTCACTTCGATGCCCGCCTGCTTCGAAACGTCCAGCGTGACTGGCACGTAGTTCGTGGTGCAGTACGTTATCGGCCCCATCCTCTCGCAGCTGCGTTCCTGCTTGTAGTAGCTTTCCATCGCTTGGCCTTCGGGCACTAGGAACGTCTTCGCGCCAACCGCCTTCGCCGCCTCCGCTTTTTCAAGTATGCCGCCTACTGGTCCTATGGTGCCGTCCGGGTTTATCGTTCCTGTAATCAGCACGTCCGGGTTGATCGTCGTGTTGCGCAGCGCCGCCACCGTTGCTATCGTGAGCGCCGCGCCCGCGGACGGTCCCTCGATCAGGTTGGCGCTGGTGTTGATGGTGTAGATTATGTCCGCATCCGAAAGGTCGTAGCCCGTGTAGTTCTCGGCCACGTACTTCGCAGTCTGTATCGAGTATTGCGTGTCCACCCAGAACAGGAGCTGGTTGATGTTGACGAGCGTTCGTCCCTCGCCCTCGATGGAATCCACCTTCAGCCAAGTGACCACGCCGTTGCCCTCGTTGTCGAGGGCCGGCATCATGATCGCCGCGTTTCCGTACACGGGCTTGGCGTAATGCTTCTCCAGCGACGTCGCGCCGGTGAAGTTCGTGGCGTTCGTTGTTATGCTCGTCTCAGCGCCGGTTTCCGCTAGCCTGGACACGTACGCCGAAACGGCTATTATAGCCATTATCGCGACCGCCGCGACCGCGTACCTTCTTTCCATTCGCCATGCACGCTCCGTTGCACTCCCGACAATCCTACAATAATGTGCGGCTGTATTGAAATAATTTGCGGACCAAGATAAAGGCGCAGAGAGCGGTCCGGAGGTTGACGCATGCCGGACGGAACGGTTGTCCGCGCTCCTTCCTCCACCCCGCTTTTCCTATAGCACCCTCGCGGCTGTTTATCCTTGCTGCATTCCTGCCCTGGGGAGTTCGCAGCAGCGCGGGCCGATAGGGGCAGGGCTTCTCAGTCCGGAGCCCAGGCCGCTTCGCCCGATACGCGCCGTCCAGCGGAGTTCGGCTCGGACATGAAGACCGTTTTCCGATGGAGGTGAGGCCTAGCCACCCCGACCTAGCTCTCTGCAAAGAGAATTAGAGTGTAATGAAATTTAAAGGTTTGCTAATGTATATTTCCTTGAATGAAGTACTGAAACAGGAAGTATTTCTAAGAGAAATATAGAATGGAATTTGAATCCATATAGAACACCAAAATTATTCGGACATTCTTAGGACAGTATTTAATGCAACCGGTAATTCAGTTATACCATCATCACCACTAAAATGTCTCATGTCGTGTTCAACTATTACTTCGGAATTCAACTTGTCTTTAAAGAAGTCTCCATAATGCAGTGAAACATAGGGGTCGTTATCAGAATGTATTGCAACGAACTTTTTACAATGAGATTTTATTCTTTCCCAGTCAATATGTTTTGTAAAGAAACTTTCCAATTCTTCATATCCTAAGTTAGAAGTGAAGCCTGCAATAAGAACAGCTCCTCCAACTTCCTGACCATCTTCCAAATTTTCAAGGTATCTAAGAATTGTTATGCAACCTAAACTGTGACCAACAAAATAGCAATCTTTATCCGGGATTCCAACAATTTTTATTAGATGCTTTATCCAATCATCCATTTTTGGGTGTTTTGTATCTGGCATTGCAGGAACAAATACAGAAAATCCTTCTTTCTCTAATTTACTTTTTAACCAAGGTCTCCAACCCTCTTCTGGGTATCCTTCCCAACCATGTATAAGGAAGATTCTTTTTGGCATAATTATCAATAGACCTCCCAAAAATATAACTTTAGAATTTTATGCGTCCCAAAATCAGATAGATATCGTTCTATATTTTATTTTGTTTGCTAATGTATATTTCCTTGAAAAAATCTTCCTGCTTATTTTTTGAGAAACTTTTCTAACCTGTCCATCGCTTCTACAATCTGCTCGTACTTCGTCGCATACGAGAATCTGACAAACCCTTCGCCGTGCGGGCCGAACGCGGAGCCGGGTGTTGTTATCACGTGCGTTTCGTCCAGAATCCTGTTTACAAGATCGTACGAGTTCCTGTCGAACGCGTCGCATCGCGCGAACGCGTAGAAAGCGCCCTGCGGCATGCGCGTCGCGAGCCCGATGCCGTTCAGCCTCTTGACTATGTACTTGCGGCGTCGGTCGTACTCGCGGACCTGCTCTCGTATAAAGCCCTCGGACTTTGGGTTTCGTAATCCTTCGAGCGCGGCGTACATAGACGGCACGCACGCGCATATGTGGCCGAAATAGTTGAACTTGAACACATTCTTCATCAGCTCCGCTGGCCCGGCCGCGTAGCCGACGCGCAGCCCTGTCATGGCGTAGCACTTGCTGAATCCGTTCACGGTTATCGTCCGCCCAGCCATGCCGCCGAACGAGCCGATGCTGTGATGCTTGGCGCCGTCGTACACGATGTTCTCGTATATCTCGTCCGATATTATTATCAAATCCTTCTCCGTGGCGAAGTCGGCAATCTCCTCGAGCTGCTTCTTTGTGAACACGCCGCCGGTCGGATTGCACGGCGAGTTGATCAGTATCGCCTTGGACTTTTTCGTGCAATGCTTTTTCAAATCCTCCCTGCTCGGCGCGAAGTTGTTCTCCTCGAACACGGGTACGAAGTTGCATCGCCCGTGCAGCGTCTGCACCGCGGGTATGTACATCAGGTACGTCGGGTCCATCAGCATTATCTCTTCGCCGGGGTTCAGCAGCGTCGCGATTGCAGCTTGGAGCACAGGCGAGGAACCGGCACCGACAACGATACCAAACTTCGGGTCTGCGCCCAGGCCGTTCTCCTTCTTCAGCTTCTCTGCGATCGCCTCGTTCAAGCCGGGGATGGAACCGGCCGCGGCGTAGTGCGTCTGATTCTCGCGGAGCGCGCGAACCATCGCGCCCTTCATGAATTCTGGCATGTCGAAGTCCGGCTCGCCGCGACCGAGGCTGATCGTATCCTTGAAGGCCTGCGCCTTCCTAGCCAGCTCGGACAGCGGGCTTTCTGGCACTTCGGCCAAATCCTTGTTCAGAAACCTGCCATAATCCATGCAGTCGCCCTCGGCCAGCACAGCCGCCGTTAATTAATTTAGCTTGCTTGGACAAATTAATCCATATGCTCGAGAGCTTCTTCAGCCCGAAGTCTGTGGCAGTAATCGGCGCTAGCCACACGCACGGCAAGCTCGGCCGCATAGTGTTCGAGAACTTCATACATGGCGGTTACCGCGGACGCGTCTATCCCATCAACCCGAACCCCGTGCCCATAGACGGCATCGGCGTTTATCCGAGCGTGAAGAAGCTGCCTGAGAAGGCGGACCTCGCTGTTATAGTAACGCCGGCGAAGGCCGTGCCAGGCCTGCTGAAGGAATGCGCGGAGGCCGGCATAAAGTCCATTGTAATCATCTCCTCCGGCTTTTCGGAAACAGGCAAGGCAGGCAAGGAACTGGAAGACGAATGCAAAAAGATAATGGAGAAGAACAAACTGCAGATAATGGGCCCGAATTGCCTCGGCGTTTACGACAGCATCAGCCGCGTGGATACCCTTTTCATCGGCCAGAGCAGGCTTGGAAGACCGAAGGAGGGCGGCATCGCGTTCATTTCGCAGTCCGGCGCCGTGGGCGCGACGATGCTCGACTGGCTGAACGACCAGGACATAGGCATATCGAAGTTCGTGTCGTACGGGAACGGCATCGGCGTTAACGAGGCCGACCTGCTCGAATACGTGGCCGACGATCCGAAGACGAAGGTAATCGTTTCGTACATAGAGGGCCTGAAGTCCGATGGCATGCGTTTCATGGAAGCGGCCAAGAGGGCTGCGAAGAAGAAACCGGTTATAGTCCTAAAGGCCGGCAAGACCGACAAGGGCACGGCTGCGGTCGCAAGCCACACAGGTTCGATCGCGGGCTCGGCGAAGGTGTACTCGGCAGCGTTCAAGCAGTCCGGCTTGATCGAGGCGACGGACTGGACCGAGCTCTTCGACATCGCGCGCGCGTTCGCATCGCAACCTCTACCCGCAGGAAACAAGCTGCTGATAGTCACGGACGGCGGCGGGTTCGGCGTCATGGCCGCGGACGAAGCGGACAAACGCGGCATCGAGCTCAAGGAGCCGAGCGAGCGAATGCGTAACACGCTGAAGGCCGCGATGCCCAGTTATGTTTCGTTTCACAACCCCATAGACCTCACAGGCGACGTCACAACTGAAAGGTACGAGCTTGCGATAGAGGAAGGGATGAAGGAATACGACGGCATCGTGGTGATAGCGATTTTCCAAGTGCCGCTTCTCGACAAAAACGTAGCATCTTCCATAGCAGCTATAGCAAACAAGCACAGAAAGCCAGTGCTTTGCTGCTCTGCGGGCGGCGAATTCACGAAAAACATAGTCCGCGAGCTCGAGGACAGGGGCGTTCCGGTGTACCTAACGCCAGAGCGCGCGGTGCGCGTGTTCGACGCTATGCTGAAATATTCCAAGTCGAGGCAGTGAGCGCACCGAGCCGTTGCTCGGCTTCCTGAAAAACTTTAAATATATCACACGCTCTTTAATCAGTAAATATTTTTTCAAAGATTTTCATTTGACAAACGATTCAATGCCGGGATTTGGTGAAAAGTAATGGACACCGAAGAGGGCATGGGAGAGGTAGAACTGGACGAATGGGAGGACGAGTCCGAAAGTCCGGGCGAATCGGACGAATTGGAGGACTGGTAAGCGAATTTCACGTTTGAAAATTTTTTATTTTAATTTCCCTTTTCTTTTTTCTTCGTACCGCGCGTATTCATATTAGTGGTTCGTATGTTGGACGCGAAATCCGGCGGGCTGCTCGTGCGCACGGCGCGCAAGATAGTTACTAAAATCGCAAAAGAGAAACGTGCGGCTCACAGCGCGCAATGGATCGACGAGGCAGCGGAACGCAACATGCAAAGATCCGGCGGCGAGAAGCTGCGTATGCCGCGCGGCGTCTTCGTTACAATCAAAAGGCATTCGGACGGCTCGTTGCGCGGTTGCGTAGGCTTCATACATCCGACGCCGATGTGGGACGCGGTGCAGCGAGCCGCCGTGTTCGCGGCTTTCGGCGATTCGAGATTTCTCCCCATCGGAGCGAACGAACTCGACGACACGGTGTTCGAAGTTTCTGTCATGACCGAGCCCGTGCTCGTTGAGGGACGTTCGGTCGCGGAGCGGAGGGAAAAAATAAAAATCGGACGCGACGGCCTGATAATCTTCAACGGCGGGTATAGCGGACTCCTGCTTCCGCAAGTTCCGGTCGAACAATGCTGGGCTGTCGACGAGTTTTTGAGCAACTTGTGCTACAAAGCCGGGCTTCCGGCAGATGCGTTGTCGGACAGCGGCACGGAACTGCTGAAGTTCGAGTGCCAGGTGTTCGCGGAGACGGAGCCTAAGGGAAAAATAGTCGAAGTGGCGCCTGCGAAGCATGCGAAGCATGCGAAATAGCGCGGCGCATGTTACCACTCTGCGAGGTCGCGGGCCGCTTTTCAGTAAAGCTTTTATCCTCCAGCACGCGAAAATGTATTTAAGGTGAATCTTAAAAATGGTATTCACTGCAACGCTAATCGATTTGGGAATAGCGCTCCTATTCGCAGTAGGCCTCGCCGAATGGGCGAAGGTAAAGCGCAAGTCCGAGAAAGGATTTGGCTGGCTCGCTGCGGCCGGGGTGTTCTTCCTGTTCGCAGGAACGTTGGAAACATCGTTGCTTCCAGGCCTCTACGACTACGTGGGCGGCCTGTACCTGAACACGCTGTTCGCTGCGATCGGATGGATACTCGCGTTAATCGGGACGCTGTTCATAGGGTACGAGACCCTGTTGGAGAAATAAGATTTCCGGATTTTTTCTTTTTTAAAATTTCCGGCAAGTCTGAGGTTTCGAACTTCTGCTATTGTTAATGCGCTACAATTTCTCCCGTAAGCTTTTTCAGGAGCCGTTGGTTTAGGAAATGTGCAGGAGGTGGGATTCGAACCCACGAAGGCACTAAGCCACAGGATTTCTTATTTTCGTCATCTCGAAATCTGCACTCAAAGTGCAAAACCTTGAGTCCTGCGCGTTTGACCAGGCTTCGCTACCCCTGCATCTGAATAATTAATGCCAAGCCGATATTTAAAAACGTTTGAAAGTGCGGTCTCGAATCCTAAGCGAGCGTCTCGACTTCGGACTTCAATTTCTCTATCTGCGTCTTCAGGTCGTCCATCGAACTCTCGAGCCCGCGCACGTCCTGCACCTTCATGTCAGCGACCTCGCGCATGAAGTCCACGGGCTTCGTGAAGTCCGAGTCGAGCTTGTTCAGCTGTCCGCCGACCTTCTCGAGCGCGGCGTACAACAAATCCATGTTGTCCCTCTCCATCTTGATGAGCTTGCTCAGTATGGATATCTGGCTCTTTATCACGCCGAAGCCCATCTTCAGATAGTTGACTGTGTTGAGTATGTCCTTGTACTTCGATATTTTGACGAACACGGGCGCCAGGTTTTCCGCGCTTTCCTCGGCCTTGTTCCCGGGCGGCGTCGCGGAAATCATCGGAACGCCCAACCCCGCATCGGCAGAATCTTCTTCGACTTCCGGAAGCTCTTCAGGAGGAACGAATTCATCAACAGGCGAAGTTTGCACCTGTGCCTCCGGTTCGCCCTTGCGCTTGCCAAAAATAGCCATAATTAAATTCTGTTTGCTGTGAATATAACTTTTCGCTAGGAATGGATGTGCGGTAAGCGGGATTTGAACCCGCGTCACAGCCTTGG
>Ga0315289_10005045_pt1 | contig 19585 bp, 12 predicted proteins | sample YL17G11_40_MG_FD_203452 | JGI IMG/M metagenome (GOLD analysis project Ga0315289, IMG submission 203452) | Sediment microbial communities from Yellowstone Lake, YNP, Wyoming, USA - YL17G11_40 | ecosystem: Environmental > Aquatic > Freshwater > Lake > Sediment | place: USA: Wyoming | collected...
GCCCGCCGAGATGGACCGCATCCTGGACGGGGTCGCCGACCCGGCGGGCACCTTGTATCGCTTCAGCGTGCCCCGCTCGATGCTCTTTCGCAAACAGGTGACCTGAGGAGGAGGCGGAAATGAAGAAGATCGTCATCGACCCCATCACGCGGCTGGAGGGCCACGGCAAGATCACCATTTTCCTCAACGACGAAGGCGAGGTGGCCAACTGCTACTTTCAGGTGCCGGAGCTGCGGGGCTTCGAGCAGTTCTCGGTGGGCCGGCCGGTGGAGGAAATGCCGCGCATCACCACGCGCATCTGCGGGGTGTGCCCGGAGGCGCACCACATGGCCAGCGCCAAGGCTTGCGACGCCGTCTACCACGTTGAGCCGCCCCCGGCCGCTAAAAAGCTGCGGGAGTTGCTCTATTCGTGCTTCTTTGTCGGCGACCATACCTTGCACTTTTACGCGCTGGGCGGGCCGGACTTCGTGGTCGGCCCGGACGCGCCCGCCGCCGAACGCAACATCCTGGGAGTCATCGGGAAGGTGGGCCTGGAGGCTGGCAAGAAGGTCATCGAGCTGCGCAAGCGCGCCCAGCACGCCGTGTCGCTGATCGGCGGCAAGGCCATTCATCCGGTGACGTCGATACCGGGCGGGCAGGCCAAGCCGCTGACCGCCGAAGAGCGCGACCAGATCCTCGAGCACACCGGGTACTTTGTCGAGTTTGCCAAGTTCACCTTGGGCGTGGTGGAGAACGTGGTGCTGAAGAATCCCGCCTACGTGGACCTGATCCTGAACGGCCCCTACACCCAGCGCATTTACTCGATGGGGACTGTGGACGCCAACAACTGCGTGAACTTCTACGACGGGCTGGTGCGGGTGACGGACCCCGAGGGGAAGGAGTTCGTCAAGTTCCATCCCAAGGACTACTTGAACGTGCTGGCCGAGCACGTCGAGCCGTGGACCTACTTGAAATTCCCGTTCCTGAAGCGGGTGGGGTGGAAGGGGTTTGTGGACGGCAAGGATTCCGGGCTCTACCGGGCCACGCCGCTTTCACGCCTCAACGCCGCCGACGGGATGGCCACGCCGCTAGCCCAGGCCGAATACGAGCGGATGTACGCGACGCTGGGCGGCAAGCCGGTGCACTACACGCTGGCCACGCACTGGGCGCGGGTGATCGAGCTCATGTATGCCGCCGAGCGCGCCTCCGAGTTGGTGCGCGACGAGGAGATCCTCAGCCCCAAGGTGAGGACCATTCCCACGGCCACGCCCACCGAGGGGGTAGGCTGCGTGGAAGCCCCGCGCGGCACGCTGTACCATCACTACTGGACCGACGCGCAGGGGATTCTGAAACGCGTCAACCTTATCGTGGGCACTACCAACAATCACGCCCCCATCTCGCTGGCCATCCGCCAGGCCGCCTTCGGGCTGATCCGGCGCGGCACCGAGATCACCGACGGGGTGCTGAACCGCATCGAGATGGCCTTCCGGGCCTTCGACCCCTGCTTCGGCTGCGCCACCCATTCCCTGCCCGGGAAGATGCCGCTGGAAGTCGAGGTCCGCGATCCGGACGGCACGCTGGTGGCCTCGCGCAAGCGGGTGTAGCGAGTGAAGACTGCCCTGGTGGGCTTTGGCAATCCCTGCCACGGCGACGACGGCATCGGGCCGGCGGCGGCGCGCCGCATCTACGATTCCCTGCCCCACCGGGAGAATATCGACCTGCTGGAGCTGGCGACCTCCGACTTCGGCGTGATGGAAGCGCTGATCGGCTACCAGCGGGCGGTGATCATCGACGCGCTGGTGGATGAGGAGGCCGAGGTGGGCACGGTGCGCCGCATCGAGCTGCCGGAATCCCTCGCGGACGGCCACCTCAGCCCGCACACTGCGGGCTTCAGCGCGGCCATGGCGCTGGCGCGCAAGCTGGGGCTGGCCGTGCCGGAGGAGATCGCGCTCTATGGGGTAGTCATCCGCGAGCCGCCCTGCTTCTCGGAGCGGCTAAGCCCGGAGCTGGAAGCCAAAGTGGCGGAGATCGCCGAGAGCATCCGAGGGGCGGAGTTTCCGTAGGCGCGCGGGGTGGGGCGACGGCTTCCCCTAGCTTGGTTTCGGCATCGTAGTAGGGCCTCAGGCCCAAATCAAATCGCGATGTCGTCGTTGCGGATCCGGTCGCTGAGCCTTTTCTCCAGTACCCCCAGCCGGACGCGGAATTTCGTGCGGTCGCCACGATAATAGTCCACGGCGTATTCGACCGGGACACCGCTGGCGTACCCCAGGCGCCGGATCAGCAACGCCGCCGAACCGCGCGGGACCGTCAACAGTTTCGCTTCCTGGTCGCCCAGCGAGACCGCTTCCATGGTCTGGATGGCGTCGGTGGGCTTGTGGCCCATGGCGCTCATGATCTCGTAGACCGAGCGGTGCGTCAGGTCCTGCTCGAGAAAGCGCGGGAAGCGGCACTCTGGCAGCCAGGTGCTGGCAACCACCAGCGGCTCGCCGCTACCCAGCCGCAGCCGCTTGAGGCAAATGACACGCGCCCCGGGCTTCAGGCCCAGGTAGTGCAGCACGGGGGAGTCCGGCTCGGCCATGCGCCGCGTCTCGGCGGTAAGGATGCGGGTGCCGGGCGTCAGGCCGCGGTACACCATGAATTCGGTGAAGCTGAACAGTTGATCCAGGTCCTGCTCCACCCTGGGCTCCGCGACGAAGCTCCCGACCGCCTGGCGCGAGTAGATCAGCCCCTCATCCCGGAGCTTGGCCAAGGCGCGGCGCACCGTGGCCCGCGCCGTGCCGAAGCGCCTGACGAGTTCCGGCTCCGAGGGGAGCCGGCTGTGAGGCGCGAGCCCGTGGGCGACGATGTCCTGCCGGATGGATTCGGCGATTCTCAGGTAGACCGGGACATTTTTCTGCATAAGGCCGCTCACGGTGCGGCCGCCGTCCCGCCCGCGTCACGGGCGGCGCGCGGCCGCGGCTTGAGCTTCCATGTTACCGAAAGCAGCACGATGGCCAGAAACGCCGCGGCGAGCGAAGCGTACAGCGCGGCGTCCCACCCGTAGTGCTCGGCCATCCACCCCAGGCCCTTCCCCTGCACCGTGCGACCCATATACCCGAACATCCCGATGAAGCCCGCCGCCGCGCCCACCGCTTTCTTCGAGCTGAAGTCCAGCCCCGTCACACCCAGCAGCATGATCGGAGGATAAATGAAGAATCCCACCACGCCGAACAGGAGCAGATCCAGCCACAGCATGCCCGGAGGCGTGTGCAGGATCCCCGCGAAGGCGCCAAAGACGGGCAGCATGCACAACAAGCTCACCATGCCCCGGCGCCCGCCCGCCTTGTCCGACAGCCATCCCATCAGCAGCGTGCTGAAGATGCCGGCGAACTCGAAAATCGCCGTGCTGTAGCCACCGTCCAGGAGGCTGGCGCGCTTCACCTCCTTGAGGTACGTCGGGCCCCAGTCCAGCATCGCGTAGCGGGCAATGTAGACGAAGAAATTGGCGGCGGCGAACAGCCAGAGGTACTTGTTGTTCAAGATGTAGTTCCGCAGGAGATCGCCCGTGCCGAGTTCCTCTTCCTGATCGCGCACGCCGCCGGGCGAAAAGTCGCTCTGGTAGTCCTCGACCGGCGGCAGGCCGACCGATTGAGGCGTGTCGCGCAACCGCAGCAGCAGGTAAAGGGCGCAGATCACGGCCAGGATGCCCGGAACGAAGAACGCGGAGCGCCAGCCCATCCAGGCGGTGCTGTAGGCCACGATAATCCCGGTGAGCCCTCCGCCGACGTTGTGGGCGATGTTCCAGAAGCCGAACACGGTGCCCCGCTCGCGCACGCTGAACCAGTGGCCGAGCGAACGGCCGCACGGCCCCCAGCCCATGCCCTGGAAGAAGCCGTTCAGCGTCCAGAGGAACAGGTGCATCGCATAGTGGCTGGAGCCGCCGAACAGGAAATTGCAGAGCGCGGTCAGCAGCAGGCCGGCGGGCATGAAGAACCGGGGATTGCTGCGGTCCGACCACGCGCCCATCAGGAATTTGCCCAGCCCGTAAGCGATCGCCGTCAGCGCGAGGAGGTCGCCGATCTGGCCTTTCGTGTAGCCCAGCGCCTGGCCGATCTCCTTGGAGACGACGGGGAGATTGTTGCGCACCAAGTAGAACGTGGCGTAGCCGATGAACGTGGACTCGAGAATCTGCCATCGGAGCCGGGGATAGAGGCTCCGCGCCTCGGCCTCCGGCAGCCTGGGGAGGTGGGGAGCCGGGCGGAGCCAGCGGGCCAGGGTGGACATGGAGGCCAGTATATTCTTGTCTAGACAGCAGCGTCAAGCCTTCCCCCATGTGCCGGCCGCGGCCGGCGGTGCGACCGCCTAGAGGTGAGATTGGGCTTGACATGGGCGGCCGAACGCGGGGATAATTGCTTGTCTAGACAGGTGGCCCGATGGACCGCTTCCGCTACCTCGACGGCCAGTTCGACCTGCTCGTCATCGGCGGCGGCATCATCGGCGCCGGCATCGCCCGCGACGCCGCACGGCGCGGCCTCCGGGTCGGGCTGTTTGAGAAGGCCGATTTCGGCGGCGGCACGACCGCCGGGTCCACGCGCCTCATTCACGGCGGTCTGCGCTACCTGGAGATGCTCGACTTCCGCCTGGTGCGCATGGACCTGCGGGAACGCGAGACGCTGCTGCGCATCGCGCCGCACCTGGTCAAGCCGCTCGAGTTTCTCGTCCCCTTCTACGATCGGAGCCTGTGGCACCGCGCCAAGCTCCGCGCCGGCATGCTGCTGTACGACGCGCTCAGCTTCGACAAGAACCTGCCCAATCACCGGGTCCTGGGCGCTGCGGAAACGCGGCGGGCCGAGCCGCACTTGTCCCCGCAGGGATTGCAGGGCGCGGTGGCCTATTTCGACGCGCAGGTGGATTCGCCCGAGCGGCTCTGCTTGGAAAACCTGATCGATGCGCGCGAGCACGGCGCGGTGGTGCTGAACTACGCCGAGGTGACCAGGGCGTTGCACGCGGGCGGTTCGCTCACGGGCCTGCGGGTCCGAGACGTCCTCGGGGGCGGAGAAACGGAGGTGAACGGTCGCCTGGTCGTGAACGCCTCCGGGCCGTGGTTCGACCAGGTTGCCGGGCGGCTCGCGCCTCACCCGCACGCGCTGATTCGGACCACCAAGGGCATTCACCTCGCCGCCGCGCCCGTCAGCCGGCAGGCGGTCGCGCTGTTCTCGAACCTCGACGGCCGTCTCATCTTCGTCATTCCCTGGCTGGAATACAGTTGGATCGGCACGACCGATACCGACTTTCACGGCGACCCGTCGGCCGCGCGCGCCACGGCCGAGGATGTAGACTATCTGCTCGGCTCCTCGCGCAAGTTTTTCCCGCCGGCCGCGTGGGGACCCGTCTACTGGACGAATGCGGGCGTGCGCGCGCTGGTGGCGCAGGACGGCAGGGAATCGTCGGTCTCGCGGGCGCACCGGATCCGGGAGGGGCCGCCGGGGTTGATCTCGGTTTTGGGAGGCAAGATCACGGGCCATCGCGTGATCGCGCAGGAAATCACGGACCTCGCCTGCCGGCGGTTGCGCGTGCGCGCACGGTGCTCCACCTCCGAGGCGCCCCTGCCGGGGGCCACCGGCGCGGCGCCGCACGAAGCGCCGCCCGGGGTGGAAGCAGGAACGCTGGATCATTTGCGGTCGCTCTACGGCAGCCGAGCCGCACCAGTGCTGGCCATCGCCACCAGCCATGGGAAGTGGGCGGCGCGGTTGGCGCCGGAGTATCCGGACATCGCCGCGCAAGTGGCCTTCGCCGTGCGCGAGGAGGCCGGCGAACGGCTGACCGACTTCCTGTTGCGGCGGTCGCTGCTGGGTTTCAGCCCGGATCAGGGGCGGAAAGCGGCGCCCGCCGTGGCCCGGCTGATGGCGGAGGAATTGGGTTGGACGGCCGCGCGGCAGGCGGCCGAACTGGAGGCCTATCAGACATGGGTGGAACAAACGCAGGCTTTTCGGGGCGAGCTCCGCGGCAGCCGCCTGAGCTACGCCTCGTAGGCCTGAGGGCAAGCCGGTTCTCCCGCGAAAGCGGTCGCGCCGGCTGCGGCGGACCAACTGGGGGTCAAAAAGGGGCCATGCGCATGTCAGCGGGGAGACACACCCGGATGGCATGATCGCTGAGAGGTTAGGACCATGAACAACTTCACAAGAATCACACTGCTACTGGGATGTCTCCTGGTAGCGACCCGGCTCTTCGGACAATTCGAAACTGCCGAAGTACTGGGCACGGTGCGTGACCATAGCGGCGCCGTTGTGCCTAAAGCGGATGTCGCTCTGCTCAATCAGGACACCGGAATCCAGGCGAAAACGACGACGGACGCAAACGGAAACTACAATTTCTTCAACGTCAAGGTCGGTCGCTATACCATCACGGCCGAGGCTCCCGGGTTCTCCAAGTTCTCCACCACGGATATCGTGGTCAACGTCAATGCCCGGCAGAGGGTCGACGTCACCATGCAAGTCGGCGTGCTCACCGAGGTAGTGGAGGTGAAGGGCGCCGCGGCCACACTTCAGACCGACAGCAGCGAGCACGGCCAGGTGATCCACACGCAACAGATTGTGGAATTGCCCCTCAACGGCCGGAATTATTCCGACCTGGCGCTGCTCACGACCAACGTGCACAAGTCGCCGATTGCGATGACCGAGACGGTGCCACGCGAAGGCGCATTCAATGTGAACGGGATGCGCAGCACGTATAACAACTTCCTGTTGGACGGGATGGACAACAACGCCTATTCCACCAGCAATCAGGGATACTCGAACCAGGTGGCGCTGCCCTCGCCGGATGCGGTTGCCGAGTTCAAAGTGATCACCAGCAACTTCAGCGCGGAATACGGACGCGTGGGGGGCGCCGTCGTGAACGTCGTCATGCGTTCGGGAACCAATCAGTTGCATGCAACCGCTTACGAGTTCCTGCGGAACACGAACCTGAATGCGGTCGGCTTCTTCAAACCGACAGGCGGTGTCAAGCCCACGCTCCATCGGAACCAGTTCGGCTTGACGGTGGGAGGGCCGGTTATCAAGAGCAGGATATTCTTCTTCGGCGACTACGAAGGCTACCGCCAGATCCAGAAAACAATCTACTTCGCATCGATTCCAAACATGAATGACCGGGCGGGCATTCTGCCGGCGACGGTGGTCAATCCTGTGACCGGCGCGGTCTACCCGGCGGGTACTCCGATCCCCATGACCTCGTTCGCCAAGAAGGTCTTGACCGATTTGCCTGCGGTTCCGGGAGGCACCAATCGCTCCAACGACTACCAGCAACTGATGCTCAACCCGCGCGATTACGCGGACAAGTACGACGCCAAGATTGACGGCCAGATCAACGAGAAGATGACCGCTTTCCTGCGCTTCAGCCAGCGCAAGGACAACCAGTTTTATTCGCCTTATCTTGAAGGTCCCTCGGGCGGGGCTGGCAACGGCTATGTTCGCGTGCTGAGCCAGGCGGCGGCCCTCGGGTACACCTGGACCCTCACCCCGACCTCGCTGCTCGAGATCCGCATGGGCTTCACCCATATGCTGGCGGGAAAGCAGCCGCCGTTTCTGGGCGGCGTGAGCATGCAGGACCTGTATGGGATTCCGGGCCTGCCGACTTTTCCGGAATTGACCGGCGGCCTGAACACGCAGAACATCACTGGGTTCACCACCGGGATCATAGGGCGCCAGGCTACGAACCCTCAGTTCCAGAACCCGACTACCTGGAATCCGAAGGCGAACTATTCGTGGATGAAGCGCCGCCATACCCTCAAGATGGGCGGCGAGATGCACCTGATCCACACCCAGGTCATGGACATCAACCCGGTGTACGGTCTCCTGGGCTATGCCGGTCAATTCAGCAAGCCCACCTGTGCGCTACTGGGACAGGCGGCCGGCTGCACGATTTCGGGCGACACGGCGAGCTACAATCTGGCGGACTTTATGTTCGGCCTTCCCAGCCAGATCCAGCTCGCCAACTGGCTGGTCGGCAACTATCGCCAGCGCGACTACTTCCTCTATGTTCAAGACGACTTTCGGGTCAATTCGAAACTCACCCTGAACCTGGGCCTGCGCTGGGAATTCGCCACGCCGCGCTGGGAGCGGGACAACGTCCTCTCCAACTATGACCCCGTCACCAACCGCATGATCACGGCGAAGAACGGCAGCCTGTATGACCGCACGCTGGTGGATCCGGATTACAGGAACTGGGCGCCGCGTGTCGGTTTTGCCTACAGCGTCAACCCCCAGACCGTGTTCCGCGGCGGGTACGGCGTCAGCTATGTGCATCACAACCGGTTGGGAAGCGCCGATGAACTCGGCATTAATGGCCCGCAGGTGAATATCGCCACGATCAATCAATCCATTCCTGCCGGCGGTTCGGTCCCTGTCGGATTCCTGACCACGCAGTCCGCCTTCCCGCCTAGTCTCACCAACCCGGCCAATTTCAATCCGGTCAATGCGAATGTCGCTTACATTCCGCGTGACACGAGGTGGCCGTACGTGCAGACATGGTTTGCTTCCGTCCAGCGGGAACTCGTCAAAAACTGGGTGGTGGAGCTGGGGTATACCGGCAGCCACAGTATGCGCCTGCCGATCATTTGCGACTACAATGAGGCCCTGCCCAATCAGCCCGGCCAGAGCCTGGGGACGCAAGCCCGCCGGCCGAACCGCAGCTTTGGCGCGATCACGTGGGTGAATCCCGCCGGCCAGAGCGTCTACAACGGCTTCTCGGCCCGGCTGGAGCATCGCTTCTCTTCCGGGATTTACCTCCTGAACTCGTCTACCTGGTCGAAGGCTTTGGGCAACTCCGAGCAGGCGCTCGAAAACAACGTGACCGTCCAGAATATTTACGATCTGAAGAACGAGCGCGGCCCCACCAGCTATGACATCACGCTCATGAACGTCACCAGCGGCGTCTATCAGCTTCCGTTCGGCAAGAGCCGGAAGTTCGGCTCGAGCTGGAACGGTGCGTTGGATGCGATCGCGGGGGGCTGGGAGATCAATGCCATCAACACCGCCAACTCGGGGATGCCGGTGAATGTCACCTACACGCCGTCGGCGGCCCTTGATGCTACCGGACGTTTGGCTGAATATCGCGGCGTGGCCCAACAACGCCCGAACCTGGTCGGGGATGCGACCCGCCCCAGCGGAGCTTCCATGATCGATCAGTACTGGAACAAGGCTGCGTTCGCGATGCCGACCGCCACCGCACCGTTTGGAAACCTCGGCCGCAATTCCCTGCGCGGCCCGAACTTCTGGCAATGCGATCTTGGGGTAAACAAGCGTTTCCGGATCCCGGCGCGCGAAGGCATGACGTTGCAGTTCCGGTCGGAGTTCTTCAATGTTCTGAACCATACCAACTTCGGACCGCCCTCCTCCGACATCACCAGCGCGGCGTTCGGAACGATCCGCAGTGCGTATGCGGCGCGACAGATTCAGTTCGCGTTGAAGCTAAGTTTCTAGGGACTGGATAATTAATCAGCAATGGGAAGCGAACGGCCCGGCTGATGGCGGACGAATTGGGTTGGACGGCCGCGCGGCAGGCGGCCGAACTGGAGGCCTATCAGACATGGGTGGAACAAACGCAGGCTTTTCGGGGCGAGCTCCGCGGCAGCCGCCTGAGCTACGCCTCGTAGGCCTGAATGCAAGGAGGAATAGTATGCGATACACCGTTCTCGTGTTGATCTTGGCTCTTGGCTGCACGACGGCTGCGCTGGCCCAGACGCAGGCCAACACCGGCCAGATCGAAGGCATCGTCACGGACCCGGCTGCCGCCAGCGTAACTGGTGCGGCGGTGCGGATTCACCACCTCGACACCAACCAGGTGCGCGAGCTGAAGACGGATGCGGCGGGCTTCTACCGCGCCGCCTTACTGCAAATCGGCGCCTACGAGATTACCGTCCAGGCGGCGGGATTCGCCGTCTACCGGCAAACCGGCATCACTCTCTCCACCGGACAGATCCTGACCGTGAACGCCCGCCTGAGCCTCTCCGCGGCCCAGCAGGAAATCACCGTGGCCGCCGACGCGGCCCTGCTCGAGGCGGCGCAGGTCGCCCAGAGCCGCGCCGTCAACCAGATGGATATCGACAACCTGCCGAACCTGTCCCAAAGCGAGCTGAACTTCGCTTTCCTCCAGCCGTTCGTCAATGGCAACCGCCCGCGCGAATATGAGGCGCCCCGGCTGGACTTCGGAGGGCTCGCCCGGCGCGTCAACTTCCAGGTGGACGGGTTCCAGAACAGCACCGCGCAGCAGAAGGCCTTCCGGGTGATCATTTTCTCGACGGCGGCGCTGCAGGAGACGCAGATCGTCAGCTTCGGAGCGAACGCGGAGAGCGGGCGGACGGCCGGCGGCGTCGTGAACAACATCATCCGGTCCGGCACGAATCAGTTCCATGGCCGGGCCTCCTACGTGACTTCGCGCAAGACGATCAACGCCCGGCCGTTCGGCGCGCGCGAAGGAATCAAGCCGTCCGGCAACGTTTGGGTGGGGGCCATCGGCGGGCCGATCCGGAAGGACCGGCTGTTCTTCTTCGCCAGCTATGAAGCCAGCCGGCGCGCTTTCCCGCAGTCGCTCGGCTTCACCAGCCCGACCGCGAAGGCCAACGCCGCCGCGCTGGGCTTCAGCGGCGCCGAGGTCGATGTGCTGCCGTCCCGCTTCAACCCGCAGCTCTGGCTCGCCAAGCTCGACTGGCGCCCGCGCGACAGCCACGCCTTCTCGCTCCGCGGCAACACCTTCCGGGAGCTGTTCACGGCGCGCGACCCCGGCGGCATCACGGTCTTGAGCTCGTCCAACGGCGCCATCTTCAATGAGGCGGCCATGGCGTTCTCGTGGACCTACACGATTTCGCCGTCCACGCTGAACGAGTTCCGCAGCCAGCTTGCCGATCGCTTCACCCGCCGCCGCCCAGTCGTCGAGCCCGGGCCGAACACGCTGCCGCAGACCACCGTGAGCGGCGTAGCCACCTTCGGCTATCCGTCGGGGCTCACCGCCAACCGCGAGAAGATCGTCGAGTGGAGCGACAATCTCACCCAGCAGGTCTCGCAACACCAGGTGAAGGGCGGCTTCAATGCCGTGCTGTCGCCGCTCACGTTCGAGGACCAGTTGACGCCCGCGTTCACCTTCGGCGGGCTCTCGGCGTCCGGGGCGCGCGGCCCGGTCACCGCGCTCGAGAACCACCTCTGGGCGCGCCAGGGCCGCATCGATCCGGCCACCAACCGGCCGTTTACCTACACGCAGCTCACGCTCGCCTTCGGCGAGCGGGTGCTGCGATACGCCCAGGTTTATTACGGGGTCTACCTCCAGGACCAGTGGCGCGCGACGCGCAACCTCACGCTGAACTATGGGCTGCGCTGGGAGACCGGTTCTCCGCCGGAAGCCGACCAGACCTCGCCCTTCGAACTCTCCCGGCAGTTCCCGGTGGACCGGAACAACGTCGCCCCGCGCTTCGGCTTCGCCTGGAGCCCGCGCGGCTCGCAAAAGACGGTTCTCCGCGGCAGCTACGGCATCTACTACGACGCGCCGCAGGGCAATTACTTCCGCGATGCGCTGACCAACAACGCGCAGCGGCAGCTTTCCATCCAGATCTCGGGAAGTTCCGCCGGCGCGCCGGTCTATCCCAACTACCCGACCTCGCCGGCGGGCCTGGCCGTGGTGCGCTCGTCGCTCACCGTCATCGATCCCCGCCTGGCCTGGATGTACGCCCAGCAGGCGCAGCTCGCGGTGCAGCGCGAGCTCCGGCGCGATCTGGCGGTGACGGTCAGCTACGCCTTGACGCGGGGCACGAAGATCCCCGTGGCGCAGAACCTCAACCTGGCGCCCGCCGTGGGCGTCCTGCCGGACGGACGGCCGCTGTACAGCTCGGCGCGCCTCGATGCCCGCTTCAACAACATCGCCATGATCACGGCCGCCGGCAACTCCAACTACAACGCGCTCGGCATCAACCTCAACCAGCGCTTTCGCCGGCACTACCAGTTCAACCTGTCCTACACGTGGTCCCACGCGCTGGACAACGCGCCGGAGACCGGCATCGCCGGCGGCAGCGAGCAGCCGCAGGACACGTTCAACCGCCGCGCCGAGTACGGCAACTCGCTGGCCGATGTCCGGCACGTGCTGAACGGCAGCGCGGTGTTGCGGCCGCGGTCGCGGAACGCGCTCCTCGACAACCATCAGCTCGCGCTGTTCTTCTTCGCCCGCAGCGGGAGCACGTTCAACGTGCTCGCGGGGACCGACTTGAACAAGGATTCGGTGAACAACGACCGGCCGGACTTCTTCGGCCGGAATATCGGAAAGGGGCCGGCCTCGAGGCAGTTCGACGTGCGCTACAGCCGGTTCTTCCCGCTGCGGCGCGAGGGGGTGAAGGCGCAGTTCACCGCCGAAGCGGCCAACGTCTTCAACACGCCGGTCCAGGATTCCACCAACGCCTTCATCAACCGGGTGTGGGGCACGGGCCCGGCGCCGGTGGCGACGTTCCGCGACCTCATCGCGTATCACGAGATGCGGCGGATCCAGCTTGGCTTCCGCCTGGATTTCTGAGGCGGCGGCCATGCGGAGGCTAGTCTGGGGCCTGCTTTTGGCCGGGTTGTACGCGCCCGCCCAGTACCGCGGCAAGACGCTGATCGCGCACCGCGGCGCTTCGGCCTACGCGCCGGAGAACACGCTGCCGGCGTACCGGCTCGCGATTGAGCAGGGCGCCGACTACGTCGAGCAGGACCTGCAAATCACGAAGGACGGCGTGCTGGTGTGCCTGCACGACCTGACCCTGGAGCGAACCACCGATGTCGCGGACGTCTTCCCCGACCGGCATCGCACCGAAGAAGGCGTGCGGCACTGGTACGCATCTGACTTCACGCTCCAAGAGATCCGGCGGCTGGACGCCGGGGCCTGGAGGGGAGAGCAGTTCCGGGGCACGCGCATCCCCAGTTGGCAGGAGGCCATCGATTTGATCCGCGGCAAGGCCGGGCTGTACCCGGAGACCAAGGCGCCGGAGGTCTACGGCAGCCGCGGCTTCGACATGGAGCGGCTCGTCCTGGACGTGCTTCGCAAGAACGGGCTCGACCGGCCGGGCGCCGACCCCAAAACGCCGGTGATCATCCAGTCCTTCAGCGAAGCGAGCCTGCGGAAGATGGCCGGCCTGGGGAGCCGCCTGCCGCGCCTGTTCCTGATCTCCGAGCGGGACCAGCAGAAGTGGCTCTCGCCCGAGGCGATCGCGCCGGTGAACGAATTCGCCCTGGGCATCGGTCCGGAGAAAACGATGGTCCGGTCGCATCCCGAGCTGGTGAAGTGGGCGCACGACGCCGGCCTGAGCGTGACCATCTGGACGTTGAGTTCGGCCAACCCCGGCGGCTTTCCCGACGTCGCGCAGGAGACCGCGTTCTACTTGTTCCAGCTCGGCGTGGACGCCGCGTTCACCAACAACCCCGACCGGTTTCCGCGCCAGCCGCGTTAATCGGTCAGGCAACTCTCAGGAAAGGCAATCCCGCGCCCCGCGGCGGACGTCCACGCGGGCCAGCAGCGCGAAGCCGGCCACGAAGAAGACCAGCAGCGACAGAATAGCCAGGCGGTAGCTGCGCGTGAACTGGAGCGCCAGGCCGAACATCAGGGGGCACAGCCAGCTGGTGCCCTTGTCGGTGACCTCGTAGAGGCTGAAGTACTCGGCCTCCTGGCCCCTGGGGATCATCTGCGAGTACAGCGACCGGCTCAGCGCCTGGCTGCCACCCAGGATCAGGGCCACCACCGCGGCGAGCACGAAGAACTGCGCGGTGGTCCGCACCGAGAGGTACATGGCCGCCACGACCGCGGTCCACAGCAGCAGGGCCAGCAGCACGGCGCGCTGGGCGCCAACTGCGCGCGCCACCTGGTTGAAGACCAGCGCGCCGAAGAAGGCCACGAACTGGACCATGAGGATTATCAGCGTGAGCGTCGAGATGGGGATCTTCAGCTCGTCGTGGCCGAACTGGGTGGCCAGGACGATGACGGCCTGGATGGCGTCGTTGTAAAGCAGGTAGGCGAGCAGAAAGCGGAGCGTCTGCGAGTACCGCGGAAGCTGGCGCAGTGTGTGGATGAGCTGGCGGAGACCGGCGGCGAGATAGTTCTCGCCGGGCGGCAGCCGGCGCAGGGGCTCGCGGTTGCGCAGCGTGGCCAGGGGAATCACCGTGAACAGGGCCCACCAGGCGCCGGCCGAGCCCAGGCTGATGCGGACGGCCTGGGCTTCGGTGAGGCCCAGCGCGCCGGCCTGCTGGTAGAGCAGCAGATTCAGCGCGAGCAGGAGGCCGCCGCCCAGGTATCCCAGGCCCCAGCCCTTCGAGGAGACCGCATCGCGTTCCTCCGGCGCGGCGATCTCCGGCAGAAAGGCGTTGTAGATGACCATGGCGGCGCCGAAGCTGACATTGGAGAACAGGAACAGGAATCCGCCCGCGAGGTACGCCCGCCCGGTGAGGAAGTACATGGCGAGGGTGGCCGCGGCGCCCAGATACGCCAGCGCAGCCAGCCACTGTTTCTTGCGCGGGCTCGAGTCGGCCAGCGCGCCCACCACCGGCAGGCAGAGCACTTGCAGGAGCACCGACAGGGCCACCAGGTAACCCCAGTAGGAGCGCGGCTCGATCGGAATTCCCAGCGGGTAGATGTAGCCCTCGGCGCCGGCGGCGGCCTTGGCGAGCGCCGTCAAATAAGGCCCCAGGAACAAGGTGACGACGGTGGTCGAAAAGGCGGAGTTGGCGAAGTCGTAGAAGTACCAGCCGGTCTGCTCGCGGCGGCCAGGGGGCGGGGCGCCGCGCATACGCTCAGGGCCTCCCCGCGCCCTGGCTGGCGGCCTCTTCAGCCATCCGGCGGAGGCGGACGTAGTCCTTCTTGCCGCTGCCCAGCAGCGGGAGTGCCTCGACGTGCACAACGCGGCGGGGGATGGCCAGTTCCGGTGCGCCGAGGGCGCGGGCGGCCTCGAGCAACTGCTCGCGGCGCAGGCGCGGATCCTCGCTGAGCAGCAGAACGCTCTCGCCGCGCCCGGCCTCTCTGACCGCCATGGCCGCGTGCTGATGGTCGGGGGAGGCCGCCGCGGCGATTCTCTCGACCAGCTCGAGCGAGACCATCTCGCCGGCCACCTTGGCGAAGCGGCGCACGCGGCCCAGGATGTGGAGGAAGCCGTCCCCGTCCATCGAGGCCACGTCGCCGGTGTCGTACCAGCCCGCGCCGAAGACCGCGCGCGGCGGCTGGAGCTCGCCGGGGCGGTCCTCGAGCAGGTAGCCGGACATCACGTTGGCGCTGCGCACGTGGAGCACGCCGGCTCCGGCGAGGCCCGGGACCGGCTCGAGCCGGTATTCGACGCCGGGGACCAGCTCACCCACCGAGCCGGTCTTCGCGGCCACTGGCGTGTTCACCGCCAGCACCGGCGCGGCCTCCGTCACCCCGTAGCCTTCCAGGATGCGGATGCCGAACTTGTCGTGGTAGAGCTTGCGGACTTCCTCGGAAAGCTTCTCGGCGCCGGCCACCACCAGGCGCAGGCTGCGGAAATCATAGGGGTGGGCGCAGTGGCCGTAGTGGCCCAGGAAGGTGCTGGAGGCGAACAGGATGGTGCAATCGGAGTCGTAGATCATCTCCGGGATGATGCGGTAGCGCAGGGGCGAGGGGTACAGGAAGATCCAGCCTCCGGTCGCCAGCGGCAGGAACACCCCCACCGTGAGCCCGAAGGCGTGAAACAGCGGCAGGGCGCTCAGGAAGCGGTCTTTCGAGGAGAACTCGATGACCGCGCGGCACTGGGCCACGTTGGCGAGAAAGGCCCGGTGACTCAAGACCACGCCCTTGGGCTTGCCCTCGGAGCCGGAGGTGAACAGCACCACGGCCGGGTCCTCCGGCCTCCCCGGCGAGGCCGCGCGGCGCGGGAAAGGCAGCGCCCACAGGATCAGCCAGAGCTTGTCCCGCACGCCGAAGCTCTCCCGCAAGTCCTCGAGATAGATCACGCGCGCGCCTTCCAGCTTCTCGACGATGCCTTCCAGCCGCACCTTCTCCAGGAACACACGCGAGGTGAGGACGGTGCGCACGCCGGCGACCCGGCAGGCGCTCTGGATGCCCTCGAAGCCCGAGGTGTAGTTCAGCATGGCGGGCACGCGGCGGAAGGCGAACAGCCCGTAGACGAGCGCCACCGTGGTGTTGAGGTTGGGCAGGAGCACGCCGACGGTCTCGCCGGGCTCGCTCACCTTCGTCACCAGGCGGCCCAGCGCCAGGCTGGCCTTGAGCAGCCCGCCGTAGGAGAAGTCCTGGGGGCGCGTGTCGTGGAGAACCTGGCGGCGCCTGCCGTAGACTGCCATGGCCTCCAGGAACGCCGGAAACAGCGTGGTGTCCTCGCGGGCGTGGTAGACAGCCTCCTGCATGACCTTGCGCAGGATGTCCGCCGCCTGGCGGCGCCGCGCCTTGCCGCTGCGCCCATCGGGCACGTCGATCGTCACCGGGGGCCGGATGGTGACGGTGATGCGCGGGAAGAAACGCTTGGGGAAGTCGCCGGACATCCGGCTGAAGTGGGAGTAGACGGCCCCGTCGATGTGCACCGGGACCACGGTGGCTCGGGTTTTCTCGGCCACGAAGGCCGGGCCCTCGTAGATCTTCATGAGGCTCCCCGTGACGGTGACGCGGCCTTCCGGGAAGATGAGCACGGGCTGGCCGGACTCGATGAGGTTGACGGCCGCCTTCATGGCCAGGGGGTTGGTGGTGTCCACCGCCAGGTGGGGGATGAAACGAAGCGGCAGCCGGATGTACCAGCGCCGGGCCATGGCGGTGTGGATGAGCCAGACGGGGGTGACGGGGAGGAAGGCGCCCAGCACGATGCCGTCCAGGAAGGACTGGTGATTGGAGACCACCAGGAGCTTGGCGTGGGGCTCCATGTGGCCGCGCACCCGGACGCGGAAGAAGAGCTTGAGCAGCAGGCGGATCAGCGCGCGGGCCATACGAATCCGGTCATCCAGGATAGCAGTGAGGAGGCGGCGCCGTGACATTTATTTTCCTGATGGGGCCATTGCCCACCGGCTGGAGAACTGCTATATTTGATTTCGCGAATTGGAGGCCCGCTTCCCGAAGGGGTCGGCCGACGGCGATTTGCGAAGTCCGTGGCTCGGAGGAATTATGGCGGTCTATAATGATGTCCCCCTGCCTGCGGAGGGGGAGCCCATCCGCGTGGAGAACGGCAAGTTCCTGGTGCCGGACCACCCCATCCTGCCCTTCATCGAAGGGGACGGCACCGGGCGCGACATCTGGCGTGCGACCAAGATGGTCTTTGACGCCGCGGTGGCCAAAGCCTACGGCGGGCGGCGCCGGGTGGCGTGGTACGAGGTGTTCGCGGGCGAGAAGGCCTTCAGCCGGTTCAACAGTTGGCTGCCGCCGGGCACCCTGGACGCCATCCGCGACCTGCACATCGCCATCAAGGGTCCGCTGACCACCCCGGTGGGCACGGGCATCCGCAGCTTGAATGTGGCCTTGCGGCAACTGATGAACCTGTACGTGTGCTGGCGCCCGGTGCGGTACTACCCCGGCGTGCCTTCGCCCATGAAGCGCCCCGAGTTGCTCGACGTGGTCATCATGCGCGAGAACACCGAGGACGTCTACGCCGGCCTCGAGTGGCGCCAGGGCACTCCGGAGGCGCTCAAGCTGATCGAGTTCCTGGAGCGGGAGCTGGGCGCGAAGGTGCGGCGCGACTCGGGCGTAGGCATCAAGCCCATCAGCATCACCGGGTCGAAGCGGCTGATCCGGCGCGCCATCCGCTACGCGCTGGAGCACAACCGGCGCAGCGTCACCCTGGTGCACAAGGGCAACATCATGAAGTTCACCGAGGGAGCCTTCCGCGACTGGGGCTACGAACTGGTCAAGGAGGAGTTCGCCGATGTCTGCGTGACCGAGGCGGAGGCGAGCGGCAATGTCCCACCGGGCAAGCTCCTGATGAAGGACCGCATCGCCGATCAGATGTTCCAGCAGGTGCTGCTGCGGCCCGATGAGTACGACGTGATCGCCACGCCCAACCTGAACGGCGATTACCTCTCGGACGCCTGCGCCGCGCAGGTGGGCGGGCTGGGCATGGCCCCGGGCGGCAACCTCGGCGACGAGCACGCCGTGTTCGAAGCCACCCACGGCACCGCGCCCAAGTACGCCGACCAGGACGTGGTGAACCCCTCCAGCCTGATCCTGTCGGGCTCGATGATGTTCCAGTTCATGGGCTGGCAGGAGGTCTCCGCCCTCATCGAGCAGGGCATCACCCGCACCATCGCCCAGAAGCGGGTCACCTACGACCTGCACCGGCTGATGGAAGGCGCCACCAAGGTGAAGAGCAGCGAGTACGGCGCGGCCATCGTCGAGAACATGGAGACCGCCTGAGCTGGAGTTTCACGCAGAGTACGCAGAAGATTAGGAGATCATCATGAGGAAGAAGATCACGGTAATCGGTTCTGGTAACGTGGGCGCCAGTTGCGCGATTCAACTGGCGCAGAAGGAACTGGGCAACATCGTGGTGGTGGACATCCGGGAAGGCTGGGCGGCGGGCACCACTCTGGATATGTTCCAGTTCACGCCGGTGGCCGGCGTGGACGCCAAGGTGACCGGGGGCAGCAACTACGAGGCCACCGCCGGCTCGGACATCGTGGTGCTGACCGCGGGGCTGCCGCGCGGGCCGGGCATGAGCAGGCCTGATTTAACCTGGGCGAACCTCCCCATCGTCCAGAGCACCGTCGCACAGCTGGTTCAGTACTCGCCCGACGCCATCCTCATTATCGTCACCAACCCGCTGGATGCCATGTGTCACGTGGCTTACGAGGTGAGCGGGTTCCCCAAGAACCGGGTGATGGGCATGGCGGGAATTCTCGACACGGCCCGCTTCCGCGCCTTCATCGCGGACAAGCTGGGCGTGTCGGTCGAGGACATCCAGACCCTGGTACTGGGCGGGCACGGCGACGAGATGGTGCCGCTGGTGCGCTACACCAGCGTGGGCGGCATTCCACTCACCGACCTGCTGGACGCCGAGACCATCCAGGCCCTGGTGAAGCGGACCGCGGTGGGCGGCGGCGAGATCGTCAAACTGATGGGCACCAGCGCCTACTACGCTCCGGCCGCGGCGGTGGTGCAGATGGTCGAGTCCATCCTCAAGGACAAGAAGCGGGTACTGCCCTGCTCGACGCTGCTCGCGGGTCAGTACGGGCTTGAGGGCCTGTTCTTCGGCGTGCCGGTGAAGCTGGGCGCCGGCGGCATCGAGCAGATCTTCGAGCTCAAGCTGAACGAAGAGGAGTCCGCCGCCCTGAAGAAGAGCGCGGCGAGCGCCAAAGAGCTAGTCGATCTAATGGAGCCCAAGCTGGCGGAGATCCGCGCCGCGCGGGGCTGAGCGGTTCAAGGTTTCACGCAGAGGCGCAGAGGCTCCGCGGGCTCTGCGTGAAACCTACACGTCGTCGCGCCCGGCATGGCGTGACACCCGCCGAGGCCGAGGAAGCCCTCAGGAGCTCCCCGCTCCAGATCGACAGCAGCGAGCGCGGCGGCACGGCAAGCTCCGTGTGGTAACCGCCTTCCCGGCCAGCCGGAAGTGGCGGGCGCTCTACGCGCGCCTGCGAAAGGGAGCGAGCAATGCCTAAGAGTAAACTGGCGGCGGCATCGACCG
>Ga0315289_10005047_pt1 | contig 19580 bp, 18 predicted proteins | sample YL17G11_40_MG_FD_203452 | JGI IMG/M metagenome (GOLD analysis project Ga0315289, IMG submission 203452) | Sediment microbial communities from Yellowstone Lake, YNP, Wyoming, USA - YL17G11_40 | ecosystem: Environmental > Aquatic > Freshwater > Lake > Sediment | place: USA: Wyoming | collected...
GTACGGCTTCTACTACATCGACTCCGTCGAAGGGGAGTGGAACAGCGGCCGCGACGAGAAGCCGAACCTAGGCTATAAGCCCCGCTTCAAGGAGGGCTACTTCCCAGTGCCTCCCCACGACTCCATGCAAGACCTGCGCAGCGAGATGATCCTGACGATGATCAACGTGGGCATCCCTATCGAGGTGCACCACCACGAGGTGGCCACCGCCGGCCAGGCCGAGATCGACATGAAGTTCGACAGCCTGATCAACATGGCCGACAAGGTCATGTGGTACAAGTACATAGTCAAGAACATCGCCCGCAAACACGGTAAGGTCGCCACATTCATGCCCAAGCCCCTATTCGGCGACAACGGCTCGGGCATGCACACCCACATGAGCCTCTGGAAGAACAGCACCAATGTCTTCTACGACCCCGAGGGGTACGCGCTCATCAGCCAGGCGGCCCGCCACTACATCGGTGGCCTCCTCAAGCACTCGCCTGCCCTAATGGCCTTGTGCGCCCCCACCACCAACTCCTACAAGCGTCTGGTTCCAGGCTATGAGGCGCCGGTGAACCTGGTCTACTCCGCCCGCAACCGCAGCGCGGCCGTGCGGATACCGGTGTACACGTCCAACCCTCAGACCAAGCGAGTGGAGTATCGCCCGCCAGATGGAACCTGCAATCCCTATCTGGCCTTCTCGGCCTTGCTCATGGCCGGCCTGGACGGAATCGAGAACGAGATCGACCCCGGGCCCCCTCTGGACAAGAACACCTACGAGCTGAGCCCCGAGGAGGAGAAAGCCGTTCCCACCATCCCCGGCTCGCTGGAGGAAGCCCTGGACGCCCTAGAGGAGGACCATGAGTTCCTCCTGAAAGGCGGTGTGTTCACCAGCGATGTGCTGGAGGTCTGGCTGGAGTACAAGCGACAGCACGAGATAGACCCCGTGCGACTGCGCCCCCACCCGTGGGAGTTCTACCTTTACTTCGATGTTTAGAAGCTGCCCCAGCGGGGGCGCGATGACGCGGCTCCGGCGGAATGCCCGCCCGCAGGCGCGACAGCGAGCGGTGGCGGTAAGCTGGCCCGTCGTCAGGCTGATGCAGTACACTCTGGAATAGAGATGGATATGAAGCCGATCGTTATCGACTACGGAGCTGGCAATCTGCGCAGCGTGGCCATAGCGTTGGCGCGGCTGGGACTCGACCCGTTGGTTACCTCCGATCCCAGGACGGTACGCACTGCCGACGCCTTGATCCTGCCGGGGGTAGGAGCCGCCGCGGACACTATGAGCAACCTGGCCCAGCGCCGCCTGGTGGAGCCCATCTGTGAGTACATCGCCAGCGGCCGACCTTTCCTGGGCATCTGCATGGGGCTTCAGGTCTTGTTCTCGCTGAGCGAGGAGGGCGGTGAGCACCCCTGCCTGGGCATACTGCCAGGACGGGTGAGGCGGCTCCCTGACGGCCTGAAGGTGCCCCACATGGGCTGGAATCTGGTGCGCCAGCGCTGCCCGCACCCCATCTTCGACGGCATCTCTGACGGCGCCCTCTTCTACTTTGTCCACAGCTACTATGCCCACCCTGAGGACCCTTCGGTGGTGATAGGCGAGACCGACTACGGCGTCACCTTCCCCGCCGTTGTAGCCAAGGATAACATCGTGGCCACCCAGTTCCACCCGGAGAAGAGCGCCGAGCCTGGCCTTCGCCTCTATGAGAACTTCCTTCGCATGACTCAGGCGAGCAGCCTCGGACAAGGGATAGGCCTCTAGCCGCCAGGCGCGAAACTGTAACGGCCAATCGCCACGTTTCGTCATAACCTCTGGAATGCATCGTTTCTCGAGTGCGCCGGCTCCACTCCGGCTGTTCGCGTGGCCAATGCGCCACATCCGCTGGAAGATCATCCTTCCCTACGTCTTTCTGTCGGCGCTGGTGGCTATCGTTGGAACCTATCTGGTCACTCGCCTTGTCACTGGCTCCCTGAACGAGCGCTTCGACAACCAGCTCGTGGAGGCAAGCCGCGTCACCGCCGACGCCGTGGTTCGGACAGAGCGAGCGCACCTGGAAACGGCGCGTGCCGTCGCGTTTACGGAAGGAGTCGCGCAGTCCATTCAGGCGCGGGACAAGGACAGGCTTGAGGAGCTGGTGGAGCCCATCGCCAGCAATGCGGCGGTCGAACGACTGGAGATTCTGGACGCGCAAGGCCAGCGGCTCACCACCTTGTCCTTGTCAGACAGGGGAGGGCTTCAATACGAGCAGCTTGCTGACGCCGATGAACCGGCCACCTGGCCGCTGGTCGGGCGGATCCTTCAGGGAGACGCAGACGAGCTTGGGGACAAGTACGCACAGATCGTCGAGACCAGCGAGGGCTTCGTGTTCTACACGGCGGGCCCCATCTTCGAGAACGACTCACTTACGGGCGTGGTCCTGGTCGGGACGACCCTCGATTCATTTGTACAGCAAACGAAGACAGAGGCGCTGGCCGATGTCACTGTCTACGATTTCGACGGCAACCCCCTGGCCTCGACCTTTGCCCAACCCGACGCTGCCTCAACCGACGAGGCACGCCTAAATGTCGACCGTGCCATTCTCGACGAGGCAATACCGGGAGGCAGCGCCATCCGCGAGCACCGCACCCTTTGGGGACGGGGCTACGACCTGCTATATGGCCGGCTCGAGGTTAGAGACCAGGTGGTCGGCCTCTACAGCGTTGGGCTCTCGACTGACTTCATTTTCAGCGCCGGGACGGTGACTCGGCTGCAGATGGCCCTGCTTTTTGGGACTGGCATGGTCGCCGTTTTGACCATCGGGTTCTTCCTGGCTCGTATCTTCACTCAGCCGCTCTTGCAGCTCGTTCGCGCCGCCCGCCTTGTGACGGCGGGCGACCTGACCGCGCGGAGTGAAGTAAGGTCCAGGGATGAGATAGGCATCCTGGCCTCCTCTTTCGACGAGATGACGGCGAAGCTGCAACGCCAGCACCTTGCCACCGTCACGACACTCGCCTGCGCTATCGATGCCAGGGATCCCTACACATCGGGACACTCAGTGCGTGTGGGCCAACTCGCCGTGATGCTCGGCCGCCATTTGGGCCTGGATGAGAGAACCCTCGTCCAGGTCGAAATCGGCGGCTACCTGCACGACATCGGCAAGATCGGCATACCGGATGCCGATCTGCTGAAGCCGGGCCAGCTAACGACCGAGGAGCGCCGTGTGTTCAACGAGCATCCCCGGATCGGCCTCGCTATCCTAAAACCAGTCGATCTCCCGGAGGAAGTCCTCGATTTCGTCGGGAGCCATCATGAACGCCTGGACGGAAGCGGCTATCCTCAGGGCCTGGAGGGCGAGCAGCTCTCCATCATCGCCCGCATCGCTGCCGTCGCCGACATGTACGATGCCCTGACGAGCAGCCGGCCGTACCGTGGGCCAGCGACCCCCGAGCAGGCACTGGCCACGCTCCGCTCTCAATCCGGCACGCTGCTCGACCCTCTCGTAGTGGATGCCCTCGCGGCCATCTTGCCCGAGTGGGAACGCCGTCGTGCGAACGAGCGCGAGCTTCAGGGCCTGAAGTTGCCGGACCTCGAGAGCGGGAGGATCCCGGTATAGAGGGATTGCAGCCATGTGGCCTTCCGTTCGCCAAACCTTCGCTGCTGTCCCCATCATCGCCATATGCATCTTGCTGGTCAGCGTCGCTGCCAACAGCGCCCTTGCCCGTCCCCAAGTCGAACGCCTGGATGCCGATTCGGCTTCGCTCATCCGCGCCGACTACTCGGTGGACCCGCGCGGGACCAGGCTGGCCCCCCTCAGCGAGCGAATCATCGATGTTGCCCGTCAAGACGAGTCCAGGCTTCAGGAGACAACCTCAGAGATGGAGATCGTCCCCATCTTCCGTCCAGCTGCGCCGACTGGCCCAGAAGCTGGCGGGGAAGCCCCCCCGACCGCCCAGCCTTCCCACACCCCATCAGCGACACCCACGCCGCTGCCGACGCCCCGACCGGCGGGCAGCCCAGAACCGGCATCCCTACCTGCGGCAACACCCACGCCCAGCTTCGCCGACACGCCTACGCCGATACCGGTATCGACGCCAGCGCCGACGCCACCGCCGAGCCCAGCGCCGATGCCAACCTCAAGCCCTATGCCCACGACAACGCCGAGCCCAGCGCCAACGCCAACCCCAGGCCCCATGCCGACGACATCGCCAACTCCGGCGCCAACGCCAACCCCAAGCCCCGTGCCCACGACAACGCCAGGTCCAGCGCCGACGCCCACGCCCACACCCACACCGAGCCCGCTGCCAACGCCGACGCCCACGCCAACACCCACGCCGACACCCACGCCAGCACCCACTCCCACGCCTTTGGGCCAGCTCTACTTGCACAACAACCCTACGCCACCGATTGGACACACGGCTTCCCAGGCCGTTCTCCCAATGGATTCCACCTTGCCGACAGCGGCCGTTCTGTACAACTACGACACCGATCGCGACAACTCCCCTGGACTACTCATCGCCAAAGGTGGCAGCGGCCCAGACGAAGACGACCCGACGAAGTATCAGGCCTGGCGCACCCCACCATTCGGCGAGTCTGTGGTGATCCAGGGCGATGTGGATGTCCACCTCTGGAGCGCGATGAAGGGCTTCGACGCCACCAAAGGCGGGGCGATAACAGTGTACCTGCGGGACTTCGACGGATCGAGCTACGTCGAGCTTGGCGATGCTACCTTCACCGATGCGAAGTGGCAGGGTGGCAATTCATCCTGGGTCCTGAAGACTTTCAAGCTCTCCATCAGCTCCCACACGCTGGCCCCTAGACACAGTCTGGAGCTCAAGCTGATCGTTGAGAGTTCGTCTGGCGACGACATGTGGTTCGCCTACGACGCCGGCAGCTACAAGTCGCGAGTGAACATGCCCAACTAGCCGCCTTGCGTCCGGTGATACCAGTTCCACCCGGAGAAGAGCGCCGAGCCTCGCCTCCGCCTCTACGAGAACTTTCTTCGCATGACGTAGCCGAGCGGCCGCGGACAGGGGATAGGTTTCTAGCCTGCTCTATCCTTAGAGATTGTCACAGCTGTGGCAGTTTGAAAGAAGGGGTGGAAGGTCCTAACATCGTCCACGACTCCGAGCCATGGGCATAGTTGTTTTGGCCATAGACGTGGAAGCTCTTGGGGGGTTAAAGTAAGACCCAGAGAGGCATTTGGTGCCAAAGACTCTTTTAGGCAAATGGTCTGTCGGATTAATCATCATTTTCTTCTTATTATTTGCAGCGTTTATCTTCCTTGTTGCTTCTGGACAGGAGGATGGCCTCTTCACTAACCTGACATTTGCCATCGCGGGAGGTGCCGCAGTACTCGCTTTCTTTGCCGGGATTATTGGCATTATACGAAGTAAGGAGCGATCGGTTCTTGTTTTTCTAGCCACCGCAATCGGCTTTCTCGCTATTACCGGCGATCTTCTCACCCACCTGCTTTTCGCGCTTGGCGAAATTCTATTCCCATACTAGAGAGCCTTCAGATCAAATCTCGTACTTCAACAGCTTTGGTTGTTGTTGGTAACTAGCTCGGTTCTAACTCCACCCACGACTCGCAGCCGCGAGGGCTGGCAAGGGAAGACGCTGCGGCCGCTACGAACCAGACGATGGCGTTGGCCAGCGAGGGCCGGGGAAGAACGAACGGCTATCCGCGGGCCCACTGAAGTCTGGGGTCGGGAGTCGTTGACTCGGTACCGGCGCGATGCTAGGGCGTGGCCGTCACGACGATCGGTACACCAGCCCTACGCGGCCGAAATCGATCTCGCTCCAGTCGCGGAGAGGGCGACGCTCTCCCTTCCCCAGCGGGTGGGCGTCCACTACCACAGCATCCGCCGAGACTGCCTCCAGGAGGCACTCCTCGTTCCGACGGGGAATGACGCGGACCTGTCGCTCTATGAGGCCCAGGTCTATGTCGTCACCAGGGCCGCCGATGGTCAGTGGTCGGCGCCACCAAGTGCGCCGATGGCGCGATTCGAGATCATAGGCCTGCCCTCCCGGCACCGACTCCACGTGGCCGTGCAGGAGGGGGCGTCCGTAGCGGGCATAACCCGCGCACGCCATTGCCAACCCACCCAGCAGGGCTGCACCCAGGACAAAAGGCAGCGGCAGGTCTCCGTCGCCGTCCGCGGCAGCCGTTGCGCCACCTACGGGCATCGGAGTGGGCGTCACCCGCGGAGAGGGCGACGATGCCGCGACCGGTGTCGCTGAGAGCGAGACCTCAAGAGTGCGGCGGGCCATCACTTCCCCCTCAGTCTCTGCCGTCAAGGCGATCCTGTACTTTCCCTCCACCTGGTCCACCGAAACCGTCCCCACGTACTCGCCCGATCCCACCGATCGAAGGGCTCCCTCACGGGACTGTCCGTCCGGCCCAGTGACCGTGACAACCACCGTGGCGTCGTCCACCAGCTTCTCCTCCCCTGTCTGAGAGTCGCGGGCGGTCAGCCGGACGGCAACTTCCAGGGGCTCGCCAGCTCTCAAACCGAGGGAGGACGACGGGCGTAGCCACTCCACCTCCAGCAGCGTCCGCGGCGTCGACGAGATAGTCAGGCATGACTCGCCTTCAGCCGCTCCGACTATCGTCAGCGTCCAAGTTCCCCTTGCCGGCCCCTCAATGCTGAAGGCGTCGTAGCGAGTGTCGCCGCCGGTCGGGGTAACCGGCTGACCATCGGGGCCGACCACCGTGACCGCCGGCCGGCGGTCACTGGAGTAGGTCACGAACATTGAGAGTGTGGAAACGAACTGGTGAACGGGGAAGGTCACGGATCTCTCCTCGCCGGGAGCTAGGCAATCGCTGAACAGGACTTCGAGAACGTCCAGCTTGTTGGCGGCGAAGATCTCCTGGAATACCAGCGTCAGTTCACCGGCCTCCTCCGCCTTCCGGTAGAGCCCGCCACCATTCTCCGCCAGCTTCTGCAAGAACTCTGGGTCCACTGCACTGGCCAGGGAGACCGGAAAGAGTCCCCAGTTCCTCTCCCCAAAGCTGGTCGCTAGGGCAAACACCGCGTTCCGCTCTGCTTCCTGCGCCTGGGCCGAGAAACTGGGCCAGTCGGGCGGGTGGAGCTCACCATCAGTTAGAAATATGGCGAAACGGATAGAGTTCGAGCCTTTCTCCAGCTCCGCGAGCCCCGCCGCCAGGCCGGTTCGCATGTTTGTGTTTCCCAGCGGGGTCACCGGCCTCAGCCCCGCCTTGATGGTCTCCTTGCTCGCCATGTCCGGCACCTTCGTCAGCGGCACCAGCACGGTGCTATCGTCTGCGAACAGAACCACGCTGATCTCGTCCCCCTCCTCCAGCAGGTCCACCAACTGGCTGGCCGCCGCAAGGCGTAGGCTGGCGGGGTCGGTCTGGGCCATGCTCCCTGAATTGTCGATCAGCAGAAGGACAGAGATGTTCGGCGGCCCTTGGGCGTCCGCCAGTAGGATGGATAGGAAAGCAAGAGCTACTACCGTGGCAAGCGACAGAGAGAGCACGCGAAACATCGGCTTTGCCGTCTTTTCACCACCTCAGTGCTGGGCCTTGCCGGTGAGGGCCAGCAGTCCCAAGGCAGGCACCAATGCGAGCAGCGACGGAACGAGCTTCACCGTCCTGCTGCGCATGATTTGCCTCTTGGATTAGACGAAATTGGCGGCGGGATGTTACTCACAGGCGTGAGCGTTGGCAAGTACGGACAAGAGGCGAAGAGATGGGCGCAACCCCGCCAGGTGGTTGACACCCGACACATAGCGTTGGCTGATAGCAGGGCGAGCAGGGGCCAGAAGGCGCTACCCCAGCCTCCGCCAAAGGCGGATCAGCTCCGGCTGAACCGTCTCCTGGCGTACCAGGCGCCCGCGGTGAGGGCTGTGTTGTCGCGTACCCCCAAAAGGGTTGTGGCATTCAACGACGGCGGAAAGTCTTGTGGGCTTCGCGACGCGTCTACAGTGCCTAGCCCTCCTCGATGGTAACGGTGATTATTCTGTCGCCGGGGCTGGTGGCGGTAGCCGGATCGCGAGGCGTCAGCGATTCGGCCACGTCCATTCCGGCCACTACCTCTCCAAAGAGGGTGTTAGCTCCCCGTCAAGTTGGAGCAACGCGGGCTGTCTCCCTGCGGCTTGAGGCAAATGAAGAACTGGCTGCCTGCGCTGTTGGGCCGCGGGGCCTTGGCCATGCCTACCGAACCGTCCTTGAACGGGCGGTCGCTGAACTCGTCGGGAAGGGTGTAGCCAGGGCCGCCGGCACCGGTGCCGGAAGGGTCGCCCCCCTGGGCCACGAAGCCTGGGATGACCCGATGGAAAGTGAGCCCGTCGTAGAAGCCCTCGCGGGCCAAGAAGACGAAGCTATTCACCGTCTCTGGGGCTACATCTGGGAGGAGCTGAATGCGGATGTCACCCCTCTCCGTCTCGATGGTGGCGAAGTAGGTCTTCTCCACATCTATGGTCATCGGCGGCGCCGAAACCTGGGTCGCGAGAGGGGTCTGGGTCGCCTTCTGGGTGGTGGAGGGTGTCGAGGTTCCCGCCGTTTCCGCGTCCTTGCCGTCGCCGCACGCTGCCAGTAACAGGGAAGCTGTCATGAGGGTGTAGAAGACCAACGCACATCGCCAGAGAAACTTCACGGCCCACCCCCGATGAAGTGGATAGCTTGGCACCCATCCTACTCGCGGCCGCGAGGCTTGGCAAGGGAAGAAGCTACGGCCGGCGTTGGGCGATGAGGAACCATGAGAAGCCAGGCTTTCAGCGAGCCTCGCCGCCCAGGGTTATTAGGCCCTGCATCTCTCCCAGCTCCAGCAGATTGGTGACGTCCGGTCTGCCATCTACATAGTGCTGCCACTTCTGGGTCTGCGGGTCGATCCAATATGCGACAGCGACCTTCACGGCAGGACAGGTCGCCAGAGCCAGGCCAGTGGATGTCCCACCCTCTCCATTCCAGACGGAGATGGCCCATTTCCCTGGCTCAGGGCAACCCTCCATCCGGTTTCCCAGTTGCCCCTGGGCAGATGGGGCAGCCGCAGCCGAGACGGACTCTGAAGCTGACCCGAGCGCGATGACGCCCTGCAGATTCTGCAGAGAGGCCAGGCTGCTGAATCCGGGCCGCCCACGGAGGTAGCGGCTCCAGGTCTGGCTGGCGGGGTCGATCCAGTAGGCGGCTTCCACCGGCACGGCACAAAGGGCCAGTGCGTCGCCAGCGGGGCCCCCCTCGCCGCTGTATACAGCTATCGACCACTGGCCCGCCGGTGGGCAGTTCCGCATATGCACGCAAGTCAGGTTCTGAGACTTGGAACCCTGGCTCCAGCTCGGGTGTTCCTGAGCTTCAGCCCCATCGCAGGTGAAAGTTAGCGGCCCGCCGGCGCCCTCGAAGCACGGTGGAACGACGGGTGCAGGGGAAGGGATGTCGACTATGTAGGTGCCATCCGGTTTGACAGTCGTGCTACCGAATTCGATCCCGCCCCTGAAGACCTTGATGACAGTGTCTGCGGGCGCAGTTTTCCCATCGATGGTGACCGCGCCGTGGTAGGTGCCTGGCAAGTTGATGCCGCAGTACTCCCTCGCCTCCGTTGAACCGACGGCAAAGACCCCCTGCAGATTATCCAGGCGCGACAGCGTGGTCAGCTCTGGGCGGCCGTGGACATACCGCTGCCACGTTTGCGTTTGCGGATCGATCCAATAGGCCACGGCGACAACCTCGCTGCAAGTTGCGAAGGCGTCCACTGCGTCGACTCCGTTTGGGCCGTTCCACACCGACATTGCCCACTTGCCAGCTTTGGGGCAACCGACCATTTGACCCGGGCCCGGCCCAGGAGCAGGCGTGGGTTCAGCGGTCGGCATAGAACTGGCCGTGGGGCTGCCAAGCGTTGCGACCGCCTGCAGGTTATCGACAGTGTCCAGATTGCTGATGGCCGGATCCCCCTTGAAGAAGACCCGCCACTTCTGGCTGTCCGGATGAATATAGTAGGCAGCATCAACAGCGCCATCCCCGCACGTGTCCAGGGCTTCCGCCGTCGCCGTTTCCTCCCCCTCCCAGACCGATATGGCCCACATGCCCGGCTGAGGGCAGTTGTGCATGGTACCATCCTGCGCCTGGGAGGAACCCTGACCCAGCCCCCAAGCAAAGCCCAACAAGCCCAGAGCAAGCACAGCCGCCAGAAACACGAGGCCTAGTCTTCTCCCCCAGCTAGGCATAGCAAACCTCACTGCTCAGAGTTGGCGCCTCTATCCTACTCGCGGTCGCGGTGGCTGGCAAGGGAGGAAGGCACCCCAATCGACTCTAGCAGAGGAAGGAGACGCCGCTTCCACTGCGGCGCAGGCATTCCATAGGGATTCGTCACTGCTTCGAGGTTTCGGCCTCGACCCATTCAAGGTAGCGGCGACTTGCCTGCTGTACGGGGAAGGCAAGAATCTCGGGAACGTCGTAGGAATGGGCCTCGCTTATGAGAGCTTCTATCCTGTCGTAGTCGGCCGATCTTGCCTTGATCAAGCATACCCATTCCTCCGCCTCCTCTATCTTCCCCTTCCACCAGTACTTGCTCTGAACCGGGCCGAAAACCTGGACGCAAGCGGCCGCCCGGCTCTCGAGCAGGGTCTGGGCTATTCTGCTGGCGAGGTCGGAGCTGTCTGTTGTTGTCACCACCTGGATGTATTCCGCCATGCCCAGCTCCTTTCAGCGGGGCCTCACGCCAGAGGGTGACCCCGCCGGGCATCAATCGAAGACCACGGTCTTGTTGCCGTAGACCAGAACCCTGTGCCTCAGGTGCAGAGACACCGCCCGAGCCAGCACAACCTTCTCCAGGTCCTTGCCCTTCCTCATGAGATCCTCCACAGAGTCTCGATGGCTGACCCGCACCACGTCCTGTTCGATTATTGGGCCCTCATCCAGGTCCTCAGTCACGTAGTGGCTGGTGGCACCGATTATCTTTACGCCCCGTTCGTACGCTTGATGATAGGGGCGGCCGCCGGGGAAGGCAGGGAGAAAAGAGTGGTGGATGTTGATGGCACGGTTCTGGAAGCGCCTCACGAACTCCCCACCCAGTATCTGCATATACCTGGCGAGGACCACTAACTCTACTCGCTGCTCCTCTAGCAATTCGATCTGCTTCAGCTCCTGGGTATCCTTCGTCTCCTTGGTGATGGGGAAGAAGTGGTACTCAGCCCCGAAGGCTTCAACGAACTGCTGGAGATCCGGATGGTTGCTGACCACGAGCGGAATCTCCCCTTCAAGTTCGCCCACCCGATGCCTCAGCAGAAGGTCGTAAAGGCAGTGCTCCAGCTTGGACACGAAGATGGCTATTCGGGGAATGTGGTCCGAAAAGTGAAGCTGCCACTGCATGCCGAACTTCTCGGCGATAGGCCTAAACACATCGGCAAGCTCGGCGCGTGGGATACGAAAGTCGGCCAACTCCCACTCTATCCGTTGAAGGAAGAGGCCAGCCTCCGCATCTACATGCTGGTCCGCGTGGAGTATGTTACCGTTGTTCCGATAGATGAAGTCTGAGGTGCCTGCCACCAGGCCCTTTTGGTCCTGGCAGGACAGAAGTAAAACGGCAGCGGTCGTGTCCCTCGCCATCATTCAGCCAGAATAGAGCTGCGGCCGGATTGCCAGGCACCTGCAACTGGTCGGGGCATAGCGAGCTCTTTCCCGGGCTCTCCCTGGACAATCATTATATTTGCCCTGACATTGGCTGTCACCAGGGGAGGGGATGGTGGGGGATGGTGGGTGATGAGCGGGGTCTTCTGTAGGACCCATCCTGGCCGCTGCTGGGGCGCCTTGGCTGCTCTCAGCCCTGCATCTCTGGCCACTGCCAGTCGGCCCACAGGGCGATTTCGAACATTGCGAACACCCCCAGGCCAAACCCCGTCCAGCCGAGGACCCCGCCGAACTCCAGAGCCATCGACGCCGCCAGGCAGGCCAACATCAAGCCAAGCAGTTTCACCATCGCCTTGATATACCACGGCGTATAAGATTTGCCGGCCATCGCTGGGCGCTCCTCCAGCAGGCCGGCAACCATACGCTAGCAGGGTTATGTAATGTTGTCAATATAATTCTGGTGAAAAGCAGGCAGGAGCGACGCGTGGAGCTCGCCTGCGCGCTGGAGCCGGCGGCGTCAGTGGGGTGTGCCGGTTCGCTGGGTCAGCGCTTTCAAGGCTGGCCGCCGGGCAGCGCGAACCGCACGAGGGCGGAGGCCAGCGGTGGGTCGGGCAGGGGCTGCCTCAGCTTAGCTAGAGCAGCCCTGCTGGGGAAGGGAAGATGGCTAACCTAGCACGATCTGCTCTTCGCAGAAACCATCCGATGCTGGCCGGTACTTCGCCAGCTGGTAACTGAGCTTGGGGTTGAGCTGCTTAACCGCTGTGTCCATGAACCTGAGAGGGCCGGCACGACACATGCTCTCCCTGGTCTTGGCATCCAACCCAGCCATCTGCCATCCCTCGTAAAGGGAGCACTGCCGACACTTCATTCGAACTGTCGTAGGCCTTTCTTCTAGCACTTCGAAGACAAGGCCAAGGCTCCCGGGAACTGCTTTCACCACCGACCACGCTGCTTTAGCGTCGACCTCTTCCGTACCAGCCTGCGCTTTCATCATCTTGCCTTGCATAGCGCCCATAGTCTCAAGCATCTTGGTATGCAAGGCGAGGGCTCGTTCCATGCCTATTTCCTGAGCAACCGTGTTGAGGTATGCACCGTAGAAGGTGAAGGCGTTCTTGGCACCATTAAAGGCATCTTCAATAGCCATGTTGACTACTCCCTTCCATATGTATTGGTCAGGCTGCCGTATCACGGGCTGAACTTACGAACGCCTCTAGAACTCCGCCATCATATCCGGCGCTGTCCTGTCTGTCAACGGGTAATAGGGCTCAGGGGTCGCGTCACCTTACTCCTAGCCGCAAGGGCTGGCAAGGAAAGAGGCTACGGCCACCCCATCGCCACCACGAGCCACACGTTGGCGTTAGCCAGCGGCGTCAGGAAGTCTTGCCGGAGCCTTCGCCAACGCCTGGGGCGAATCCGCCCTTGGCCGAGGATCAGCGCCGGCTGAACCGCCTCCTGGCGTACCACGCGCCGGCGGTAAGGGTAGCCAGTGCAGCAGCCGCCAACCCGGCCAGGACGACGCGGTCGGGGGTGGAAGAATCGGACATGTCAGGGAGCTGCGCTATGCCGCCGACAGGGAAATCGCAAGCATCGCCAATGCCATCGCCGTCGCTATCCATTTGCTCTGGGTTGTCTATCCAGACACAGTTGTCACAGGCATCGCCTCTGCCATCGCCATCGCTGTCGCCGGGGATGTCGGCTTCGTCGGAGTACCCTAAGCTCTCATACCTGCCCAGGAAGTCGTAGTCGACCAACTCGATGTGGGTGGGCCCCTCTATCCACTTGTAGCCCCACTTGCAGGGAACCACCAAGCGTACGTCCTCTGTGAGAGGCTCGCCATCTCTCTCGTAGGCTAGGATTATGTCGTTGCGCATCGCTGTTGTCAGTGGCAGATCGGTCGAAAAGCCGTCATCGGCGTAGAAAGCAACCTTCACCGCCTCCGGAGAAACACCAGCCTCTTCCAGGATCAGTCCCAGTCTCACGCCGGTCCAGTTGCCTTCGGCGAGGGGAGTCGAGGGCGCGCCAACGCAGTAGAGCTTGGAATACACCGTGCTTGTCGGCATCGCGAGGAGATCGTCGAAGGTCAGACTCAGCGGAGATTGGACCAGCCCATCTACAACCAATGTCCATTCTTGCTGCCCAACCATACCCGACGCGGGCGTCGCGGCGGGCGTGGGTGCGGATGCTGAACCGAATGCAACCCCCAGGCTCAGGGCCAGCACACCGGCCAGAGCCACCAAGCCAACCTTGCCTTGCCGAACACGCATGGCGAACCACCTTTCCCAAAGCCAAACCGCTGACGAAGAAAAGAACAGACCCACTATCCGACTCCACCCCATCCCCGAAGCGGCATCTGTTCTTCTCTATTTACATTTTATGCCGGCAGCGGACGGATCGGGCACGTCGGCAAATACCCATTCCCCTGACACCGGGCAACCCCTAGCTTGCGATGGCCCGGTGGGTGTAGGCCACGAGCCACACGAGGGGTTTGGCCAAGGAGGGGAAGTCTACCGTAGCCACCGCCTCCTGGCGTACCACGCGCCTGCGGTGAGGGCGGCCAGCGCCTAGCGGAAGGAAGGATCAGGCAGAGGCCCAGCCCTCCCCTCGCCTACCTGCAACAGCCTGGTCGCCAGAATATGGTCCTCGCAGCCTAGTGCTTTACCAGGAGTTGAATGATGACCCAGCCCCGCGGGCACGTCGCTCGTGACTGGCCTACGTTCACCCCGGTGTCCCGCAGTTCACCTGTTTGTTTCAGCCGGCATGCGTAATGGGCATGGAAGCCCTCTGGCAGGCCCGGCGGCGGCGTTGGCGTGGGCGTGGGTGTTGGCGTCGGCGTAGGCGTCGGCGTGGGCGTCGGCGTGGGCAGCGCGCACGGCTCCCCCGTGATGTCAAAGGAGGTCTCGAACCACTTTTCTACCCTCGCGCCGTCGCCGTCGGGCCCGATATTCCGGTCGCAGGCGTCGCCGATGCGGTCGAGATCCGTATCCTTCTGGTCGCTGTTCGCCACCAGCGGGCAGTTGTCCTGGTGGTTCTTGAACAGGTCGTTGTCGGGGTTAGAGTCATACCCGGCGGCCGTGGGGTCGCAGACATCGCAGAGGCCGTCCTTGTCAGCGTCGTCGGTGTAGAGGTCGTTTGTCGGGTCGCACAGTGGGTCGTAATCGTAGGGACAGGTATCCAGCGAGTTGTCTATGTTGTCGGCGTCAGCGTCGCGGATGGAGGCAGCAAAGCCGTAGAAGGTGTAGTGGCCGGGCGTACAGGGGTTGGTGCGCCAGGCGAGGCCGGATTCGTCCACGTCGGGGGTGCCCGCGAACTTCCCGGGGTCGCCGCCGCCGTCGACGTTGTCCTTGGTCACGCCGAAGTAGTGCATATTGCTGCTCAGGGGCTGGCACTGGTCGGTTATCTTGTCCGGGACCGAAGGGGCAGTGGGGTCCTGGAGGACGGAAATTGCGACGTAGCCCTTCTCAGGGAGAAAAGGCGGCGCCTGAAATCGCGCGGGCAGACTGGTGCCGGGCTCGAAGACCAGGAAGTTCATCGAGATGGTGGTGCCGCTGTACGATGTGAAGCCGGCCATGCGTGCTACGGGCGTCATGCCTGGGAACAGCTCGTCCAGGAACTCGGGCCACTTGTCGCACCCGTCCGCGATGCCGTTAGCGTTGACATCCTGGAACTGTTGCTCGTAGGTCACCGTTTCGGACTTGTCTAGGGTGCAATTCATCAGCTCAAAAGCGGGCTGAATCCCTGTGTTGCAGGGATTATCTATTAGGCCCAGCGTGGTCTGAACGTCGAGTTGCGCCACCTGAGCTCCTATGGGGACATCTTCGCCCCTCGCGACGCCCCACTCAGGGGGTTGAAAGCTAACCTGGACATCGTACATGAGGTTGGGCCAGGGCTCAGGGTCGTCTTTTTTTACGCCGAATACGTTGTGGATATCGCTGGTGGCCCCGGCCGTGAGGTCGTCGATGCTTTCAACATCGGCATAGACGTTGAACACGGGGGCGTCGGCCCGGACGCTGCCATACAGGGGGAGCGGCGCCAGGATACCCAACGCTAGGGCCAGCGCAACTAGTACGCCTATCCCCTGCCAATGCAACTTTGAGACAGCTTTTCTCATTGGTCTCCTCCTGTTGGCTATTCCCCGTCTTACTCTCCCCCTCCTGCACAACCACCCCTATGATACGCTTTTCCGCGTTATTGTCAATAAAAGGGGCGTCGTCGGGGAGGATATAGCGTGTGGAGACCTCGATGCCGCGCTGACGCCTTGCGGGCTAGGTCCGGATCTGTTGGAGTCGTCGGCCACCCTCAGGCCGGCCGCGGCCTACAATCCGACGCGGCGGCCCGTCACCCGCTGCCCCGCTGGCGATACTGAAGGGCCTCGGCCACGTGGGGCGTGGTGATGGCCTCCGAGCCCGACAGGTCGGCGATGGTGCGCGCCAGCTTCAGGACGCGATGGAAGGAGCGCGCCGATAGGGCCAGTTGGTTCATGGCCAGCCGCAGCAGCGACTTGGCACCGTCTTCCAGAACGCCCTGGCAGTATTGCCTGACCTCCAGCGGGGTCATCTCGGCGTTGCAGATCAGCCTGGTGCCAGCAAAGCGCTCCTGCTGGCGTGCCCGCGCTCTCTCCACCCGCTGGCGCACCTGCTCTGAGAGCTCGCCGAGGGCGTCGTCGGCCAGCTTCTCGTACTCCACCCGCGGCACGTCGGCGAAGATATCGATGCGGTCGAGCAGGGGGCCGGACATGCGCTTCTGATAGCGCGTGATGGTCAGCGGCGAGCAGGTGCACTCCTTGGTGGGGTCACCCCAGAAGCCGCAGGGGCACCCGTGGAGGTCAGAACTACACCATTTTGCAGAGGGTGGTGCAGCTTTGACTCGACCTCCCTGGCCCGAGCTTTGGAGCACCATCTGCCCTCGCCTTGAGTTGAAAGGCGACGGCAGACCGGACGGCGAGGGCTGGGTCTGGGCACGCTGCATCGACGGTGCCAACCACAAGAACAGCGATGCCCATTTTAGCATGAGGATCAACGTCCAGACCGGTGGCGTCCGCTGCATGTCCCAGGGGTGTCCGGTGGGCCCCAACATGAACAACCTGGCCGACCGGCTGGGGCTCAACGGCCATCGGGACGGCGACCGCCCCACGCCCGAGGAGGCACTCCGGAGGCTGGCCCAGGCGCGCCTGGTGCCGGAGCCGGTGTTGCGCGACAAGTACGGGGTGCACCCAGTCGATGGTGGCTGGGCCTTCCCCGTTGATGACCCCGACGCTGAGGGCCATGAGCATGTCAAACGCGCCCCGTGGTGGCCCGAGGGGCCGAAGCACTGGTGGTCCCCCAAGGGGGCCAGGGCCAAGGACCTTGTGTTCGGCCTCAGCCACATCGCGGACGGCCAGGAAGCGGCCTTCGCCGCCGCGGGGCAGATCGACTGCATCACCCTGCTGGAGGCTGGCTACCCCGCCGTGAGCTTCCTGGCTGGAGAGAACAGCGTGCCCAGCCCCAGGGCCATCCGGAAGCTCCTTGCCAGAGGCATCCGCAGCCTCTGCTTCGCCTACGACCTGGATGAGGCCGGCAAGGACGGAGCACTGAAGACCGGCCAGGCCTGCGCCCGCGAAGGTCTTCAGGTCTCGATCCTCACCCTCCCCGGCGACCTGGGAGAGAAGGGCGACGTCAACGACCTCTGGAGGCGCTGCGGCGGTGACCGCGACGCCTTCATCCAGGCGCTGGAGGCCTGCCCAACAACGCCGCTGGACGAGGGGGCTATTGCCAGCGACGTCCAAGAGACCGGCGAGACGCGCTGCAGTCCCATCGTCTGCCCCCTCTCCGACTTCATGGAAAAGGACTGGGGCAGTGGCGAGTCCATCGTCGAAGGCTGGCTATCGACCGGCGACATCGCCGTGCTCTACGGCCAGATAAACCACGGCAAGACCCTCGAGGCCGGCGAGTTCGCACTGGCGGTGGGCACTGGCCGCCCGCTGTTCGGGCGCATCCCCACAGTCCAGGGCACCGTCCTGTTCGTCGAGGAGGACTGCCACCCCCAGAAGCTCCAGCGCTATCTCTCCACGCTCATGCAGGCCTACGGCATCCAGGAGGCCTCGGTCTTCATCTGGGAGCGGCAGTTCCTGCGCCTGGATGACGAGGACTCGGCCAATGCCTTCATCGAGGAGGTGCTGCGGCTCAGGCCCAGTCTCATCATCCTGGATGCCTTCCTCGACCTCCATTCTGGCGACGGCTTCACGGGCCGCGAGCTCCGCCCCATCCTCGATCGCATCGAGGCTCTACCCCAACTGCTGCCGTGCGCCGTCCTGGTCCTCGACCACACCCGCAAGGAGGCCACCGGCAACAAACTGCACGATCCCATCGACGCCCTCTACGGCGGCCGCCTGAAGTCGGCCATGGCCGACAAGATGATCTTCACCAAGAAGATCAGCGACGTGCCCGTCCGCTTCGAGATCTCCATGGTCAAGACCCGCGACGAGCCGCGGGCGCCGATCAAGGTCACATTCAGTAGCGAGGAGGGCTTCAGCATCGACGACACGCCGACTTCGCTGACCCCCTCCGCCCGCGCCGTCCTGGAGTGGGCCCAGCGCCAGGCCCAAGGAGCCAAGTTCACCAAGACCGCCGTCAAGGAGGGCACCGGCCTGTCCCTTAGGGCCATCAACGGCGCCATCCCAGAACTCCGCTACAACCGCATGCTCGAGGATGCAGGAAAGCAGGGCAGGGCAAACCTCTACCGGCTGGTCGCGTGGAATCAGGGAAGGACTGCCGGCGGCGCCGAGCCGACCGTGCAGCGGCTCCTCAGCGACCTGGCGCCCGGCGGCATTCATCAGGAGACAGGGGGTATCGACTGAGATGACAGCCCCAAGTGTGCAAGTAAGTGTGCAAGCGGCCTCTAACTGTGCAAGTGTGCAACGAGTCTGCAAGGAGTCGGCTGCACACATAGCCAGATACGAAATCGGCTTCTGTGCAAGGGGAAACCGAAGTGTGCAAGTATGCATGCAAGTCGCCCCCCTTATAAGGGGGTGGCGATTCTTGCATAGTTGGCCTCTGCACGTCCGCGGCGCAGGCCAGATGGAACCCCTGAAGATCCACCACGCCCCCACCGGTGACCTGCGCCCAGCCCTTTGGGCGCCTCATGGCCAAACACTACGAGGGAATTGTGCTTCATGGGTCGCTCCAGACCGGGAGCTGGCGGAAGAGATAGGGGGAGGGGGGACCAGAAGTTGGAGGATTTGGGCCGTGGACCGATGGGGGCAGCCTCGTGTGTGCGTCGCCAGATTAGACCAGGGGGGTATGCAGGGTGAGCCGACGAGGCGCGAAACCTAAGCCAACCAGACTCAAGGCCCTTTCGGGAACGCTGCGTTCTGACCGCCTTAATCCCAATGAACCCGAGACAAAGCCCGCGATTCCCCGCTGCCCGGAACACCTGGGCCCAGAGGCGAAGCGCGAGTGGCGGCGCCTTGCGCCTCAACTCGCTCGCATGGGCCTTCTCTGCAAGATCGACCGGGCGGCGCTGGCCCTCTTCTGCCAGGCCTGGGAGCGCTGGGTCGAGGCGGAGGAGGCGCTCAAGCGGTACGGAGTGATGGTGAAGTCTCCCAATGGGTTCCCTATGCAGTCGCCCTATCTCGCCGTCGCCAACAAAGCGATGGAGCAGATGAGGGCGCTCCTGGCGGAGTTCGGGATGAGCCCCTCCAGCCGAACACGGGTCCACGCTACTCCTCAAGTCGATGCAGAGGACGAGTTAGAGCAATGGCTGCGAAAAGGAGCATAGAGATGACAACGGCCACCACGAGCGAGCTGAAGATCGAGCATGTCTCCATCGATTCCCTGCACCCCGACCCGGCGAACCCAAGACGGATCGGAGAACGTGAGCTGGAGTCGCTCACCCGGAGTTTGCAGCAGTTCGGCTTTGTCCAGCCGGTGCTGGCGAGGAAGAGCGACAACGTGGTCATCGGCGGACACCAGCGGCTGGTCGCTGCCCGGCGACTGGGCTGGAAGACGGTGCCGGTGGTCTTCCTCGACCTCGGCGTCGAGCAGGCGCGGCTCCTCA